>OBJA01001063.1_pt1 | contig 20322 bp, 23 predicted proteins | sample 1519751 | NCBI WGS metagenome assembly OBJA01 (sample SAMEA3881238, study PRJEB22517) | soil metagenome | biome: lake sediment; feature: soda lake sediment; material: sediment, water from around vicinity | place: India | collected 2013-12-23 | depth 3 m
ATATTAATTCAGTGTAAATTCAATTATAATTGAATTTACACTGAATTAATATTGAATTTATATTGAGTTTACATTGAATTTACACCGACGCAAGTATGGCTTTTAAGGCATCCGATGCTAATTTTTAGTAACCCAAAACCCGTGAGGCTAAGGTGTACGATATAAATTTATTATCTGCACAAGGTTTTTATAGGTATTCTGAAGAACTTCCTCAAGGTCGTTCGCAGCCACCCACTTAACCTGTGTAATACCTTCTTCCTGCTGAGGCATTCCGTGATTCAGCTGCGAACAATGCATCTGGTACCATGCTGTTTCCTTCAAAATCCACTGGTTAAACGTTTCGCGATAAGGCGATTTATACATGTGAAACGTAGAAGGCAGCTGAAAATCGATGCCATCCGGCCTGATGCCCGTTTCCTCTTCCACCTCCCGGATTGCCGCCTCCTGAAAAGTCTCATTCTTGTCGAGTTTTCCTTTGGGCAAATCCCATTTCCCGTTCCGGTATATAAACAGCAACCTGCTGGAGGCCACCACTACTCCACCGGCTGCCTGAACAATTAAAAATGCCGATTTAAACAACCGGAAAAAATCTTCGGGATTATCGTGCACAACAAAAATTTCGTTCATATTACTGGTTTGGAACGCATTGAACCACTGGCGGATTTCTTCCACGCAGCAGGTACTGCCAAACACCACAGTCGGTTGTTTTATTGTTATATTCTTGCGGGAGCCAATTTTTAGAACCCGGTCATTCAGAAAAACTTCATACATTTGCTTTAATCAAAAAAAAAGAATTTACAATGGAACATTTACATTCTGAAATTACAAAAAAACTTTTGGAAATCAACACAATCAAAATACAGCCCTCAAATCCGTTTACGTGGGCTTCGGGTTGGAAATCACCCATTTACTGCGACAACCGGAAAATTTTATCGTATCCTGAAACACGAACCTTTGTTAGAGACAAATTTGTTGAAATTATTTCACAAAAATACCCCGGGGCAGAAGTAATTGCAGGTGTAGCTACCGGGGCCATTGCCCATGGAGTGCTGGTTGCCGAAAAGCTGGGGCTACCCTTCATTTATGTCAGGTCCAAACCCAAAGGACACGGTCTGGAAAATCTTATCGAAGGAGATTTAAAACAGGATAAAAAAGTTGTTGTAATTGAAGACCTGGTTTCAACAGGCGACAGCAGTCTGAAGGCAGCCGAAGCAATTAATAACTTTGGCGGGAAAGTTATCGGGATGCTTGCCATTTTTACTTATAATTTCGATGTTGCAAATGATAAGTTCAGGCAGGCAGAAATTGAACTCACCACATTAGGACACTATCAGGCTTTGATTTCAATGGCCCTTGAGATGGGTGAAATTTCAGAGGATCAGGTCCAGACGCTCATGAAATGGCGTGAAGATCCGTCAAACTGGGGAAAATAAAACACACTTATGGCAGTTAATAAATACGTTAGTAAAACTACAAACATCGGGCACAATCAGCAGGTAGTGTTCGATTACCTTTCAAATTTCGAAAATCTGGGAGTATACCTGAACTCGGGGTTGCTTGAAAAAATAGCAGGTAAGGTTCCTCAGTTAAGCATTTCTGATTTTGAGTCGGACCGCGATTCCTGCAGGTTTAAAGTGACAGGGATGGGGCTCGCCATTATCAGGATTATTGACCGTGATCCTTACAAAACAATAAAGGTACAAAGCGAAGGGGGTTTGCCCATAGGTTTTACTTTTTGGATTCAGCTGATGCCGGCATCAGACTTTCAGACCAGGATGCGCCTGACACTTCATGCCGATATGAATATAATGATTAAAATGATGATGGGCGACAGACTCGAAGAAGGATTGAACCAACTGGCCGATACCCTGGCTGCCTTGCCTTACAAATAGTTAAACAATAAACTCTATTTCTTTAAACAGGTAGGAATGAACAGCCCCCGAGCGGACTTCAAGCAAAAGCTGGCCGTAGGGACCAATTCCTGAAATACGGCCTTCAATCAGTTCACCTTTTTCCCTGTACCATGCCCATTCATTTCTACGGAACAGGTGATTGAAGTAGGCGTTGTCGGTTTTCAAAAAGGATCCGCTTTCAAGTTCATGATACAAATTCATAAAAACCGCGAGTAATTCCCTGGCAACCTGCAGGGCATTATATTCCATGTGGGTAACCGTTTTCAACGATACCGGATTTGGAATATTGGAACTGAACTGTGTTTGGTTCAGATTCAACCCGATACCAACAACGGCTGAATAAAGGGTATTTCCTTTTACAGAGGTTTCAATTAAAATGCCCGCGATTTTTTTCTGCCCGACATAAATATCGTTGGGCCATTTTATTGAAACTCCGGTGGTTTTGGTTGAAAGCCACCTGACAAGTGCTAAACTGGCCACTTTTGACAGGTAGAACTGGTCAGAAGCTTCTAATAAAGCTGGAAACAAAATAAAACTGGCCAATAAATTTTCCCCACAGGCACTTTCCCAGTAATTATTGCGTTGCCCTCTGCCCTTTTTTTGGTAAGATGCCAAAACGACAGTCCCGTTTTCAGCTGTTCCCGCTTCAATCAGATGATTGGCATAGTTGTTGGTTGAATCAATTTCATCTAATACAATAAAATTTTTTAAGTCGCTGTTCATTTTTTGTATTTTACTAAACCAATTATAAGTAAGCTGGTTTATTAAAACGCAAAATTGATGATTTTTTATTACAAGTTGCAATCATTTGGCAAAATGAAATTTTCAAAATAGAAGTAAGGCAAAAAGTTTATCTTTGTAGTGTTAAATATTATTTATGAATTATAATTCAGAAATTACAGAAAAAATAAAAGATGCAATCCTTGAAGGAATAAGAAAAATAAAAGGAAAAGAATTAACAATAATAGATTTAAATACAATTCATTATACAGAATGCGGGTTCTTTGTTATTTGCCACGGCAACTCTACTACCCACGTAAGTTCAATTGCACAGTCGGTAGAAGAAACAGTAAAAAATGAAACAGGCATAAACGCCTGGCATAGCGAAGGGTACAAAAATGCAACATGGATTTTACTTGATTTTGGTGAGATTGTGGTGCATGTTTTCCATGAACAGGCACGTAATTTTTATAACCTTGAAGATTTATGGGCCGATGCACAAATAACAAAGACAGAATAAGAAACGAAAAATAACCATGACAGAAAAAAACAACAATAAAAATCCAATTCCCCCACCCAACCAGTATAAGCCGACTGGAAAGCGGAATGACAAAAAAAATCCAAAAGCTCCAAAATTCAATGCTTATTGGATTTATGGGCTTATAGCGCTGATATTTATTGCTGTTCAGTATTACCTTAGCAACAGCAGCGGACCGGTAGAAACCAACTGGAGTGAGGTTAAATCCACAATGCTTGCCAACAACGATATTGAACGCATAGTGGTTGTTAATGAAAAAAAGGCAAACATTTACATAAAAAAGAACCGACTTGAAGCCTATGAAAGCAAATTTGATGATCAATTTGCCAAACCTTCAGAAGAAGGTCCGCATTTTACATTTACAATTGGTTCGGTAGAAACCTTTGAACGCAATTTGCGGGAAGCGCAGGAAAGTACAGGTTCAGAGGTGTTACCCGAGTACAGGGAAGAACGAAACTGGGCCGGGGAGATTCTTTGGACAATTGGCCCGTTCGCTTTAATAATTATTTTATGGTTATGGATTTTCAGAAGGATGAGCAGGGGAGCCGCAGGAGGTTCGGGAGGCATTTTCAATGTAGGAAAGTCGCAGGCTAAAATATTTGATAAAGATCAGCACGTTACCTCTACGTTCAAAGATGTAGCCGGTTTGGCAGAAGCAAAGCAGGAAGTTGAGGAAATCGTGGAATTTTTGAAAAGCCCGACTAAGTTTACAAAACTGGGTGGCAAAATTCCAAAGGGAGCTTTACTTGTAGGTCCTCCCGGAACAGGGAAAACCCTTTTAGCCAAAGCCGTAGCAGGCGAAGCAGAAGTGCCGTTTTTTTCAATGTCGGGGTCCGATTTTGTTGAAATGTTTGTGGGAGTAGGCGCCTCGCGCGTACGCGACCTATTCAAACAGGCAAAGGAAAAAGCACCCTGCATAGTTTTTATCGATGAGATTGATGCTATTGGACGCGCACGCGGCAAAAACCCAAATTTTGGATCGAACGATGAACGTGAAAACACCCTTAACCAGCTTTTAACTGAAATGGATGGGTTCGATACAAACAGCGGGGTAATAATTCTTGCCGCCACAAACAGGGCCGATGTCCTTGACCGTGCCCTGATGCGTGCCGGACGTTTTGACAGGCAAATACATGTTGAATTGCCCGATCTGAAAGAACGTGCTGAGATTTTTAAGGTGCATTTGCGCCCCCTGAAGCTGAATGAGGAAGTTAAAGTTGAATTTCTTGCAAAACAAACACCCGGGTTCTCGGGAGCTGATATTGCAAACGTATGTAATGAGGCAGCGCTGATAGCCGCCAGAAAAAACAGGGAGACTGTTACAAAGCAGGATTTTTTGGATGCTGTTGACCGGATTATCGGGGGATTGGAAAAGAAAAACAAGATTATTTCCAAAGAAGAGAAAAAGACAATTGCCTACCATGAAGCCGGTCATGCTACAATCAGCTGGCTGTTGGAATATGCGCATCCACTTGTAAAAGTTACGATTGTGCCGCGTGGCAAAGCCCTGGGTGCGGCCTGGTACCTGCCCGAAGAACGTTCAATCACTACGAAGGACCAGCTGCTTGATGAAATGTGTTCCGCTCTTGGTGGACGAGCTGCCGAGGAACTTACATTTAAAAGGGTATCATCGGGTGCCCAAAACGATCTGGAAAAAGTCACAAAACAGGCTTATGCCATGGTAAGCTACTTTGGAATGAGCGACAAAGTAGGAAATGTGAGTTTCTACGATTCAACAGGGCAAACGGACTACACATTTTCAAAACCCTACAGTGAAAAAACTGCAGAGTTAATCGACGAGGAGGTAAAAAAGCTGATCGACGAGCAATACATAAGAGCCAAAAAAGTACTTGCAGAGAATGCTGAAGGTCACAGGAAGCTTGCAGAACTTTTGCTTGAGCGGGAAGTCATTTTCAGTGAAGATCTTGAAAAAATATTTGGCAAAAGGCATTGGGAACAAGACAAACTTGTTGAAGTGGAAAACATTGAAAATGTGAAGAATCCACAGCCAACAAGCCCTGTGTCAAATGATTCGGACGACAATAATACTGCTGGCGGGCACACTGTATCGGTTTAGTTATTGAATTTATATGTAATGGAAAAAGGTTGGGTGGAAATATTTCTGACAGCACATGAATACAAAGCTACTATAGCTATGGATGTCCTTGAAAGTGCAGGAATAAAGGCAGTACTTATGAATCAACAGGATACTGCTTATAAATCCTTTGGAGAGTATGTGGTTTATGTGGAACAGAGTAATGAACAATCGGCACGGGAATTACTTAAAGAACTGAAGCATTGAAAGATTTAACCAGACGATCGGTTACCGGAATCGTTTACATCTTGTTAATGCTGGGAGGAGCAGCTTATCATCCGGTTGTGTTTGCCATTATATTCGGTACATTCATGTACCTCACCCAACTTGAATTTTACAGGCTTGTAGAAAGGGCAGGAAGCAGGCCCCGCAAAAATTTTGGACTGGCCCTGGGTGTTCTCTTTTTTTTGATCTGCTTTGGTATGGTAAACTCAATTTTGCCGGCCAAAGCTTACCTTATATTTGTTCCGGCCCTTAGCTTTTTATTGTTGTTCGAAGCTTTCAGCGACCGAACAGGAATTTTACAAAACAGTGCCATTACCTTTACAGGGTTTGTATATGTTTCCATTCCGTTCAGCCTGCTGCATTTCATAGTCCATCCGGGGTATCCAAACTATCCTGTATTTAATTCCAACATTCTGATCGGGGTGTTTCTGATTGTCTGGATTTATGATTCAATGGCTTATTTGGCTGGTTCGAGATTCGGCAAACATAAAATAAATAAAAAAATTTCTCCCAATAAATCGTGGGAAGGCTGTATCGGAGGGACAATGGGGGCATTGCTGATGGCATTTATAAATTTTAAAATGTTCCCGCAACCAACACTTATCGAGTGGTTGGTTATTTCAATTCTTGTAATTATTTTTGGCACCCTGGGCGATTTATTTGAATCGATTATAAAAAGAAGACTGAAAGTAAAGGATTCTGGAACAATTCTGCCCGGCCACGGAGGATTGCTGGACCGGTTCGACAGTTTGCTGTTTGTTATACCGGTTGTTTATGTATGGCTCACTTTTACAGGAAATGTATAAAAGCAATGCAAAGCCCTGTAAAATCATGTACTGTCGTTGGGCAAGCTGTACCTCAGTGCTTTCATTTAAAAGCAAATGAGGCAAAAACAGGGTAATAAAAAATAGATCTGAATAGAAAAATCAAATAATTGTAGCAATAAAATGAAAATACATAATGAGGGGAGAAAAGTGATACCGATAGCATTTTTAGTGATTGCTGTTATTGATGTCATTTTTTATTTACTGTTTAGAGATTACCTCATTTTTTATTTCCTTATGGCAGCTTCACTTGTTTTGGCTGCTTTGGTTGTATATTTTTTCAGAGAGCCATTTTTTGAGATAGAGGCTGATGACAACTATATCCTGGCCCCGGCCGATGGTGTGCTTGTGGAAATAAGTGAGGTATTCGAAAAGGAATATTTTAAGGATCAGCGCCTCCAGCTATCAATATTCATGTCGCCGTTGAATGTTCATCAAAACCGTGCACCGGTTGGAGGGGAAATAATCTACAGCCATCATAAAAGGGGGGTTTATTATCCTGCCTTTGTTAAAAAATCTTCAGAAAAGAACGAGAGGTGGTCAATTGTTATCCGGATGCAAAACGGGGTTGAGATCATGTCGCGTCAAATTGCAGGAACAGTAGCACAACGAATCATCAATTATAAAAAACCGGGCGATAAGATTGAACAGGGCCAGGAGTATGGTTTTATCCGCTTTGGCTCAAGGGTAGATCTGTTTTTACCTCCCGGCACCCGTGTAGATGCCAAGCTGAATTCGAAAACGGTAGGAGGTAAAACTATTTTAGCCACGTTTAACAAACTGCAGGATGAGAAAGCTGTTACGGCATATTCCTAACCTGATAACCTGCCTTAACCTGGCAACTGGTTCTCTGGCAGTAATGTTTGCAATTGACGGGCATCTGACCTGGGCCGGAATTTTTATCAGCCTGGCAGCAGTGCTCGATTTCCTGGACGGTGTAGCGGCCAGGCTCCTGAAGGCATACTCGGAGATTGGCAAAGAGCTGGATTCCCTGGCCGATCTGGTTTCCTTCGGACTGGCACCGGGCGCTGTTTTGTTTACATTACTCGAATTTTCAATTTTTGGCAATAATCAACCCATCTGGAACATATCTGCCCCATGGCATACCTGGATTATTTTATTCTCGGCCCTGATAATGCCTGTAATGAGTGCCTTGCGGCTTGCCCGTTACAACGTGAGACAATCGGGCGAAACCTACTTTTCGGGCCTGCCAACACCTGCCAACGGCCTGTTCTGGGCTTCGTTGGGTCTTATGATTGAAGTTCCAAGGCACCAGGAATTGTTTAAGCTGCTGTATTCAACCCATACATTGTTGTTCCTCGGGTTCTTTACTTCAGGGATGCTTGTAATCAGCATGCCCATGTTTTCGCTCAAGTTTAAAAACCTTGAACTAAAAGAAAACTGGTACCGCTATCTTTTTATTTTATTGGCAGTCGTATTGCTTTCTGCCTTCCATGTGTACGGACTTGCTGCCATCATTCTGCTGTATATCTTTTTGAACATCGTTTTTTACCTGGCACGGGTCCGTTATTAGGAATTGGGTCAGCAAAACCTGATGCCCTTAATCAGGTAAAAAACTTATTAAAAGAAGCTATAGGGATACTCCCTGGAAATCTATCACGGAAAAGCCCCTGATAAACGAAAGATAATTTTTTCCCGAAGGAAAGATAATAATACGCCATGACAAAATCTCTTTCATTTTCAGAGGCATAATTTTAAACACCCAATCGGCTGAAAATGTTTTAATGTCAGGCTAAAAACTAATAAGCACGCTTATGTTTGCCTTCGATATAATTAATGAAGGAGGAATTGACTACTTTATTTCCCCCCGGTGTAGGATAATTGCCGGTAAAATACCAGTCGCCGGTATCGTTTGGACAAGCAGCATGAAGGTTTTCAACCGACTGGTAAATTATTTCGACTTCCGATTGACATTCCTCGGGTTTTAAAAGTTCTGCTATTTTGGCTGAAATCTGTTCCGGAGTAAATGAACTGTAAATCTCACGCACATAATTGACAATTTCCTCTTTGGGCAGATTCTCCTGTTCTTTGCATTTAGTATAAACCTCCGTAATAACATGTTCCATTTTATGCTGTTTCAGAAGTTCAATGGCCGCATTAAATGCTATAAAATTTTCAATACGGGCCATATCGATGCCGTAACAATCGGGATAACGGATCTGGGGAGCCGAAGATATCACAATTATTTTTTTAGGCAGCAACCTCCCAAGGATTCTAAGAATGCTGTTTTTTAATGTGGTTCCCCTGACGATGGAATCATCAATGACAACAAGGGTATCCACAAAATTTCGGACCACCCCGTAAGTAACATCATACACATGTGCAACCAGATCGTCGCGGCTGGCATCATCAGCTATAAAAGTGCGCAATTTGGCATCCTTAATTGCCATTTTTTCAACACGCGGTTCCAGCGAAATTATTTCCTTAATTTCTTCGTTTGAAATCTTTCCGTTTTTCTCCTTAAGCTGCTCAATCTTCCAATCGGTAAGGTATTCGCGTATTCCTTCAATCATTCCATAAAAAGCAGTTTCGGAAGTATTCGGGATGTACGAAAAAACGGTATCCCTGAAATTATACCCGATCGCCTTTAAGATGGAAGGGCTGATCAATCTTCCCAACTCTTTTCGTTCACGGTAAATACTTCGGTCGCTTCCCCTCGAGAAGTAGATCCTTTCAAAAGAACAGGATTTCCGTTTATGGGGGACCCTGATCATTTCACTGGTGACCTGGCCGTTCTTTTTAATTATCAATGCTTCACCGGGATTAATTTCCTTCACTTTTTCCCAGCTCACATTCATGACTGTCTGGATAACGGGGCGTTCCGATGCTACCACAACAATTTCATCATCCTGGTAGTAATGGGCAGGCCTGATGCCCCATGGGTCGCGAACTACAAAAGCATCGCCATGTCCAATTAAACCAGCCATGGCATATCCTCCATCCCAGTCTTTGGTTGCACGTTCCAATATGTTTTGTATATCCAGATTCTTTTCAATAAGTGGTGAGATTTCATGATTGCGGTAACCTTCATTTTTATATTTCCTGAAAAGCAACTGGTTTTCCTCATCCAGGAAATGCCCCATTTTTTCAAGTGCGGTTACAGTATCGGAATAGGCTTTGGGATGCTGTCCCAGGGCTACAAGTACCTTAAAAAGTTCCCCGGTATTTGTCAGATTAAAATTTCCTGCCAAAACAAGGTTTCGCGACTTCCAATTGTTTTGCCTCATTACCGGGTGCACGTAATCGATGCTGTTTTTGCCGAATGTGCCATAGCGTAAGTGCCCCAGGTACAATTCTCCGGCGTAAGGGTAGTTTTCGTAAGCCCAATCACAGTTTTCAATATCAATTCCCTTACGCAGCGCTTTTTTCAGCGGTTTATTCACATGGTCGAACACATCGATTATTGGATTAGGGGCGATGGAACGGTAACGGTTAATATAAGAACTTCCCGGATCCAGATGATCCTTAACACACACCATTCCGGCACCATCTTGTCCACGGTTGTGTTGTTTTTCCATCAGCAGGTAGAGCTTGTTAAGGCCGTATTTCCAGGTGCCGTATTTTTCTTTATAGTACGACAATGGTTTCAGCAGGCGTATTAAAGCTATACCACATTCGTGCTTTATCGGATCGCTCATATATCTTCTGGTTTCAGCAATGGAAAATCTATTGTGTCCGGTACAATGAAAGCACCCGGATAATCTTTTTGTATACGTTTATGCAACTTTAATGCTTCACTTTTTGTCCTGAAATCACCAACCCTTACTCTGAAAGTGGGGGCAGTATATTTAATATGAACATTATACTCACCATACTTTGAGAGAAACTCCTTTTTCATTTTAAATGCCTGCTCGCGGGCATTCAAGGCTGAGCTGAAGTATATCTCAACACGGAATCCTGAAATCCCGTCTCTTTTCATATTATTCCCGATGTGCCATTTCAACATATTCTCCAGACGTGGATCCTGATTAACATTTAACCGTCCAAGAATATTCAATGAATCCACTGGAAAAACATTGTCGGGTTTCTCAGGCACTCCCGGAAATACAACCTGGGCATCAAGTAGTTGAAAGGAAAAAACCCCTACAATAATTAAAAACAAAAACCTCATTTTAATTCCTGATTGAGCATGCAAATATAAACCAATTTACCATTAATCAAATAACGATATATTTATAACTCAATTGTCCGGCCCCATCATAACATTCAGGAAAAATTACGACTGAGAATAAACCTCCTCTAACCCGTATGTTTTTTAAAGAATGATGCCATCTATTTGCGACAATCTGTTCTGTCGTATGCCCTGCAACAAGCCCGATCAGTTTTCCCGCTTCAACAGTTCCGGGCCCTGAGAATGCACAACAATTCGCAAACGTTATTGGATTCCAGATCACACCTGCCAGCATTTGCTGCAACTGCGAATGTATTCGCATTTCAGAAAAATAACAGGGAAAGCAAAGCTTCCCGGGTGCCTTACTTATTCATATAGGCAGATCACCAGCCATACCTATGCATTTAAAAATTTATGATCGCAAAAAATTATTTGTACAGATCTGGTGTCGGATATAAAATTAAAGAACATTAGTTTCGATTAATTCAATAGCTGGACCCATAAACACCTATTTTTTAGAAATTAAATTATCTTTATTAAAAATTCATTTATTTTTGTTTCGGAGAGAATTGGGTTCCATTTTTATTTACCTATTAAAGAATTGGACAACTAATGGGAAAACTGGTTGATGAATTTAATTCCTACAGGGAAAGAATGAATGAAAAAATTCTGGGTGCCGACAACAAGGTAATGAAGCGCATTTACAGCATCGACACGTTAACATATCAGGATGGGGCATTAAGCAGCAAAGTAAAGGAAATGCTGGGATTGGTTACCTCGATGGTGCTTCGCTGCGATGATTGCGTCAAATATCACCTTGGAAAATGTTTCGAACTAAAGGTTACCACCGATGAACTTTTTGAAATATTTTCAGTTGCCAACCTCGTAGGCGGTACCATTGTGATTCCCCATACACGGAGGGCTCTGGAATATTGGGAGGAATTAAATGAACAAAATGCTTAAAACTTTTGCTTTAATAATTGTTATATATAAAATAACATACGAATTATGAGTAAAATATTTGCCATATCGTCTACGGGTAAATCCGAAAAGTCGTTTCTCGATCTGCGGTTTGGGAAATGTGAAAATGTTGTCTTTTACGATGCAGACAAAAAACAATACAATATTATTGAGAATCCTTTTAAAAACGCTTCGAACAGTGGTATTGAACTGGTAAAATTCCTAAAAAAAGAAGGCGTTTCGGTTATAATTACCGGCGAAGTAGGGCCTCTTGTAAGCGATTTACTTATAAAGGAAAAACTTCAACTTGTATTATTGCACGAAGAGAAGATTAAAATAGAAGAAATAATTGACCGTATTGATTCAAAACGTTAATATAAACCGGGATTTACAAAAGGAATAAGTGCAAGAATAACCCCCTGCCGGTAGAGGTCTTTCCTGTCGATAATATTATGAGTTAGCAGACCTACGGCGCCATTTTTCTGTTTTGAGTTTGATTCGTTAAACACAAGATCATTGGCTGCACCAAGTTCCAAACCGCCTGCCACCAGATGGGCTATTTTCTCAGGAAGCAAAAAAGTTGCAGTACGTGCCTCTCCTGTTTTCCCTGCAGACTTTATAACAATCCATGCAAAAGCAGCCAGCCCTTCGTCCATTGCCTGTATTCCGCCTTCAATACCTATCCAGAAATCGGCATCCGTGATTGTTCTTCTTGCTTCAGCAACCCGGTTACGTGCCCCTATTTGGGTTTCCTTCTCGGTCAATGGCTGGGCTGATACTCCTGATGCTGTTTTCACAGCCTCTACCTGAAACTCCTGAAAAAAAGATTTAAACCCACTTTCCACTGCATTTACCTTCACCGGATTATCCGATGCGACTACGATTTTCATACTATTTCCAATTAAAATTATTATACCCCAATAAACCGCATTTGCCCGACATTCGTACTGCTTCAACAACTTCCAAATGACTAACTCGTTATACTATTTCTACAGATTTGTTATTTTCGCCTGATAAAATTGAATAATGTTAGTCAGAAAAGCAAAATCAAACGATCTAAATTCCCTTTTGGAATTCCAGCTGGCAATGGCAATGGAAACCGAAGGCATTGAACTGGAAGCAGCTACAGTTAAAAAAGGAATTACTGCAGTTTTGGAAGATTCAGGTAAAGGAAATTATTATGTTGCCGAAAAAGATACACAAATCATAGGTTCGCTGCTAACAACATTTGAATGGAGCGACTGGAGAAATGGTACCGTTTTATGGATCCAATCGGTATACATTTTGCCGGGTTTCAGAAGAAAAGGAGTTTACAGTAAACTCTATGGGCACATAAAAGATATTGTTTTACATGACCCTGAGCTGAAGGGTATCCGACTTTATGCCGACAAATCGAATGAAACAGCCCATAGGGTTTATCGGAAACTTGGCATGACACATGATCATTATGTGACATTTGAATGGTTAAAATAATAGATAATAGTGAATACAGCACTTTATAAACTGATCGAAGAAGGAGAACACCAGCAACAAGACTTTAAATATTGCATTAATGATTCAAAAAAAATAGCAAAGTCGCTGGTTGCCTTTGCCAATACCGATGGCGGACGACTGCTGATTGGAGTGAAAGACAATGGGAAAGTGGCCGGCATTCGTACCGATGAGGAATATTATATGGTAGAATCGGCTGCTAAAATATTTAGCAATCCTCCCATCCCCTATACCACAAAAGAATGGCATTCGGAAGGAAAGACAGTACTTGAAATTTCAATCCTGCCCAGTGATAAAAAACCCCATTTTGCAAAGGACGAGCAAGGAAAGTGGCTGGCGTATGTCCGCATTAAAGATGAAAATGTATTGGCTCATAAAATCCAGCTGGTAACCTGGGAAAAATTAAACAGTTCGCAGGGAATCTATTTTACCTATTCAGATGATGAGAATTTTTTAATTCAATACCTGCAAAAATTCAAATCCATTACATTTTCGAAATTTATCCGGCTGGCCCATATTTCAAGGAAGAGGGCTGAAGATATACTCAGCAACTTTATTATAATGGATGTACTCAGAATTTTAACAACAAGGGATGGGACAACTTTTACATTAAATTCGGATTTTGATAAATCAGAATTGGAAAAATTTAATTAAAGAATGCATTTTTATTATGCTTTATACCTTGGTTTTATTTAATTTGTAGTTAAATCAATAAAAATTTTTATAATGTCATATAAACTCCTTTCTGTTTTCCTTTTCATTCTGGCAGGATTTTCATCCCTGGCTCAGAATGATTACTTAAATGCCAAGGCTGAAATAAATGAAAAAATTTATCCCGGTGGACAGGCCCATGAAGTAAGGATTTTTCCGCAAGTTTTAACTGAAAAAAACCCTAAAAACATTATCCTTTTTATTATTGACGGCATGAGCCTGCCGCAAATGCATGCCGCCCTTACAGCAAATAAAGGAAAACTGTATCTCGAAAATTTCAGGCATATGGGATTTCTAAAAACCCATTCAGCAAATAATTACATTACCGATTCGGCAGCAGGTGGTACTGCCTTATCTACTGGAAAAAAAACATACGATGGGGCAATTGGGGTTGATGTAAACAAAAAACCGCTTACAACCATATTAGAAGAAGCAGTGGACAAAGGCCTGGCTACAGGGTTGGTATCAACCTCTGCCATTACTCACGCTACTCCGGCATCGTTTATTGCCCACCAGGTAAGCAGAAACATGTATGAAGAAATAGCTGCTGACTTCCTTAAAACCGATATCGATGTGTTTATTGGGGGTGGATATAAACATTTTACCGAACGCAAAGACGGCCGTAATCTGGTTGAGGAGTTAAAAGCAAAAGGATACCGTGTTGAGCAGGATATGAATGTTATCAGGAATATAAAAACAGGAAAATTGGCCGGACTTACTGCTGCCGAACACCACGGGCGAATGAGTGAACGGGGTGAAATGTTAACAATGGCAACAAACACCGCCATTAATATTTTAAGCAACAACAAAAAAGGGTTCTTTTTAATGGTGGAAGGATCTCAGGTTGACTGGGGTGGCCATGCAGGAAGCACCATTCAAATTGTGGAGGATATGCTTGATGTGGACCGTGCTATTGGTAATGCGCTTGAATTTGCTTCAAATAACAAGGAAACACTTGTTGTTGTTACTTCAGATCATGAAACTGGTGGAATGACTATATTGAATGGCAACTATGAAACAGGCATGGTAATAGGTGAATTTACAACCGGAGGTCATACCGGAATAATGGTTCCCATTATGGCGTTTGGTCCCGGGGCTCAGGAGTTCACAGGAATTATGGACAATACCGAGGTTCCTCAAAAAATGAGAAAACTGATTTTTGACAACTAATACCGGCAAAAAATTTAAAAGCCTGAACAGTTACAATCCTTGTTCAGGCTTTTTTGTTGTATTTAAACAGAGTTTTTCTAATTTAGGAACTTTAAAAGAATTCAAATTATGAAAGATGCGCTGGAAATATTAGACCATGTGCGATTAAATTTCTCTCCCACCGGATTGCTTGCATTAAACATCACGATTGCCTTTATAATGTTTGGCGTTGCACTTGACATAAAATGGCAACATTTTAAAGACGTTATAATGAAGCCTAAATCGGCTCTTGTAGGAATCATTTCTCAATTCCTGATCCTTCCTGCAATTACATTTGCGTTTATACTTATTCTAAACCCCACTCCTACTGTCGCACTTGGGATGATATTGATTGCTGCCTGTCCCGGGGGGAATATTTCTAATTTTATGAGTTCATTGGCTAAAGGCAACATAGCTCTTTCGGTAAGTTTAACTGCTGTTGCTACATTGGCCGCAACATTTATGACACCTGTAAATTTTGCCTTGTGGGGAAAGCTTTATCTTAACTATTACAACGCTGCAGGCGCCGGGAGTTACCTTGTGCCAATTGAAATCGATTTCTTTCAAATGGTACAAACTGTCGTCATACTTTTAGGTATTCCTGTTGTAATGGGGCTTATTTTTTCGCAGTATTTTCCAAAGATTACCCAAAGGATAAAAAAACCTATTCGTCAGTTATCGATCCTGATTTTTATTGGATTTGTATTCGTTCTATTATCAGCCAACTTCTCAAATTTCTTACATGTCATTCAGGTGGTATTTCTTATTGTTTTAATTCATAATGCCCTGGCATTGGGTGCCGGTTTTACTATCAGTTCCATTCTGAAACTGCCGCCCATCGACAGAAGAAGTATCACCCTGGAAACAGGCATTCAAAATTCAGGCCTTGCACTTGTATTGATGTTTAATCCTAAAATTTTTCCTCCCGACCTGGAACTGGGAGGAATGACTGTCATTGCAGCATGGTGGGGAGTGTGGCACATTGTAAGTGGATTGGGTATTTCGTGGCTTTGGTCAAAAAAACAAGTTTATCAGCCTGCAGTATAATGAAATATGAGAAATGGTCGTTAGGTTACTGGTTACTGAAACAGTATGTTCGCTTTGCAAATTGGCTTATCCTCAAAAAAACCTATGTTTTTGGACGAGAAAGAATTCCTGTAAATAAGCCTATAATTTTTGCACCAAATCACCAAAACGCCCTTAGTGATCCCATGGCTGTTTTGTTAAATACCCATTTTCAACCGGTATGGCTTGCACGTGCTGATATTTTCAATAAATCCAGATTTATTAATTTACTTCTAAGATTCATTAAGATTATACCTGTTTATCGTATCCGTGATGGAAAAGAAAACCTTAATAAAAATCAGGAAACATTTTCAGTTTCAGTAAAAGTGCTGGAAAATAATTCTGCCCTGGCTTTGTTTCCCGAAGCGGCACATTCATTTAAACGGCAAATGCTTCCACATAAAAAGGCAGTTCCCCGTATTGCCTTTATGGCTGAAGAACAAACGAACTGTCAATTAGATATTCAAATCATACCAACCGGGATTTATTACAGCCATTACTGGAAATTCAACCGCACTATAATTGTAAATTTTGGTGAACCAATTCCTTTAAAAAAGTACCGCCAGATGTATAAAGCGAACCCTAATGCTGCAACAATAGCTTTAAAAAATGATCTGTACGATGCAATGCTGACCTTAACAATAAACATTAAGTCAAAAAATTATTATAGCACATTCGAACGCATCCGGGAAATTTACGGAGAACATTTTCTGAGGCGACAAGCAATAAAAAACACGGTCTTAAACAGGTATAAATCAGATCAATTTTTAGTAGGCAAACTTGATGAACTGGAAGCTGAAAATGCAGAATCAGCAGCTTTGTTGAGCCTGGCTGTAAATAACCTTTATGAAAAAATTAACAACCTTGGCCTCAGAAGCTGGTTAGTTAAACCAAAGGAGAAGCATTTTTGGAAGTTGATTTTAAATTTACTGTTACTTATAGCTGGGTTGCCCCTATTTTTATATGGCCTTTTATTTAATGGTATTCCTTTTTTTCTCATCGATCGTACCATTCGGAAAAAAGTTAAGGATAACTCATTTTGGAGCACTTTTTTCCTTGTCCTGGGATTAATTCTGTTTCCACTGTTTTATATGATTGAATTTTTTGCAGTTTCATGGTTGATACCCGGTGCCCTGTTAAAAATTGCATTTTTTGTAAGCTTACCTTTTGCAGGAAAATTAGCTTTTAACTGGTATATTCTTCTTCGAAAAACAATAGGCAGGTTCAGACTTCTTCGACTAAAATGGTTTGGTCATAATCAACTTAACCAACTATTAAAGGAGAAGGATGTGCTTTTCGGAAAACTGGATTTATTAATCTCCTCCGATTCAGAATTAAATTGCTAAATACTATCGATTTCTTTTTCTGGTTTTTTGCACGGGTTTAGTCCGGACGAATTTATCCTCATACGTACGTTTTGATTTCTCTTTTCTTTTCTTTTGATGGAAGGCGCCCTGAAATGAAGGATCATCGATTTTACGCTGGCGATCGATTTCGCGCAATTGCAGCTGGCGTTCATCATAGGAAGTTTCAATAACTTCCACATCTGCTGGAATATCTGCCAGAGGAATATTGGTACGGATCAGTTCTTCTATCTTCTTCCAGTGCCACTCCTCGGATGGATCAATAAATGTTATGGCATCGCCTTTGTTTCCGGCACGGGCTGTGCGACCAATACGATGCACATAATCTTCATAATCAGGTGGCACATCAAAATTGATCACATGAGAAACCTTACTCGCATCCATACCCCGGGCCGAAACATCTGTTGTGATAAGAATACGAACATCACCTTGTTTAAATGCCTGGATTGCGTTAATTCTGGCATTTTGACCCTTATTTGAATGTAAAATGCGGATTTCACCTTCTACCTTTCGTCGGACCACCTTGAATACATCATCGGCATGATCTTTTGTTTTGACAAATATCACAACACGGTTAAACTTATCTTCATCTGCGAGCAGATGTTTTAAAAAGTTCAACTTGGAACGGTAATTGGGAACTTTATAAGCTACCTGATTAACCTCCTGCACCGGGGTAGCCGATGGAGCAATATCCAGTTTTTCATAAAAATCAAGAAATTCCTCTACCAGTTTTTCAACATCAGTTGAGAATGTAGCAGAAAAAAGCAGGTTCTGTCGTTTAGGCGGAAGAACTTCAAACAGTTTTCGTAATTGTGGAAGAAATCCCAGATCGAGCATTCTGTCAGCTTCATCAATTACCAGGTATTTTATTCTTTTCAATGAAAGGGCTCCGGCCAGGTATAAGTCCATTAAACGTCCGGGGGTTGCAACCAGTACATCAATTCCAGGAACAAGCAGCTCCGCATGTTTGGTCCAACCAACACCTCCAAAAACGGCAGCATGCCTCAACTCTGACCATGCAGTCAACTCTGCAATATCTTCGCCTACCTGTATTGACAGTTCACGGGTTGGCACCAATATTAAGACACGTGGATCTTTTCCTTCCGGTTTCTGTATCTTTGAAAGCAGCGGTAAAAGATAAGCAGCTGTTTTACCTGTTCCGGTCTGTGCAACACCAACAACGTTAATCCCGGAATTAATTCTGGGTATTGCTTCCTCTTGAATAGGGGTTGGTGTTTTAAAACCAATATCATCAAGAGACTTAAGAATCGATTTTGCAATTTTAAGTTCTTCGAAAGATTTCTTCATGCTGCAAAAATAACAAAACCAGAAGGATAATTATTAATTACAGAATCACGATCAGGAAAAATCGCATACTTAATTGCACTGATACTTTTTATTTTACTTAAGTCGGTACATTTTCCCGGGTAAAGCTATCAGTAGATTCTTAAATTCCATGTTTAAAAGCAGCGCTGAGATTTTACTTCCCGGCATCTTCATATTCGATGAAATCTGATCAATAAATAAATCACCCTCTTCCTTTAACAAGTTAACAACCCTGTCTTCATCAGGGGTCAGGTCAACAAACAATTCCGGTTGAATCATTTTCTCCTTTTGTGAAGATTCCCATCCCATAAAATATTCAAGGTCATCAATTCCCTGTATCAGATTGGCGCCATGCATCCTGATAAGCTGGTTACATCCTCTTGAATACGGTTCGTCAATTTTACCCGGGAAAGCGAATACATCACGGTTATAGGATGATGCAATATCGGCTGTAATCAATGCTCCACCTTTTTCGGCCGATTCAACAACAATTGTAGCATCGGCAAGTCCGGCAATTATACGGTTACGCCGGATAAAATTCTGCGGCTCGATCTTGGTCCCGCTTGGGAAATCAGTCACCAAACCTCCATTATCTATCATTTTTCGTGCTGTTTCAGCATGTAAAGAAGGATAAATCATATCGAGGCCATGACCTACTATACCAGCGGTAGGGATATGGTACTTAAGAGCTGTTTTGTGTGCATAGATATCGATTCCATATGCAAGTCCACTTACAATCAACACCTGATAATTTCTAACCGATAGTTCCTGAATGAACTGGTCGCATATTGATTTTCCATAATCAGTAGCGTTACGGGTTCCTACAATACTAATCACCCGTTGTTCATCCAATTTCAGATTTCCTTTAGAATAAAGAATAATTGGAGCATCCGGACAAGGCTTTAACCTTCGGGGATAGTTTTGGTCGGTATAAAACGTAACACTAATGTTGTATTTTTCAATGAACTTCAACTCCTTCTCAGCTCGTGTAAAAATTTCTTTATCTTTTATACGTCTGGCATTTATTTCCCCAATTCCGGGAATTTTTATCAATGAAGTATAGGATTCAGAAAAAACCTGCCCGGCACCACCCGTATATGCCAACAGGTTACGAGCCAATACACCTCCGATACCTGGCACCAGTGAAAGGGCAATTTTATAGACTAATTCATCATCCATGCTGATTCAGATAAAATCCTAAGAATTTTACACACCCATTACCCGAAGTAATGCTTCTTGCAGATTTTTCCGTTCATCTTTAGACAGCGCAGTTAAACTTACTGAAGGATATTCGGCAATACCCCGACGCGTTTTAACAACTAATGTTAAATCGGTCATTTTCCCGAAAAGTGAGTTTTCAAAATGTACATTGTACAACATTGGTTTTGGAAATTCAATCGAATTAAAATTGGTCTTGCCAAACCTCACTGCCTTATAATAACGAAGCAAAACCTTATCACTTTCATCATTATACTCAATAAACTGATAATCGGCCACCTGAAAGAAAAGAAACCATACAGCAAAAACACCTACAAGTCCAATACCGTAGAGTGTAAAATCAAAAAGGAATAATGCAAGGGCTGCCAATGCAATTGCCAAACTCATAAGAAAAAATAAACGTCGAAGGAAAATAGTCTGTCTTTTATTTGTGATGGTCATTTCTTTAATTTTTATGTAAAAAACATGAGCATGTATGCCCCAGGAAAAGTGTAAAACAAATTTATTGTAACTTTACTGCAATTTAGCAGCTAACAATGGGAAAATCAAAAA
>OBJA01001064.1_pt1 | contig 20288 bp, 13 predicted proteins | sample 1519751 | NCBI WGS metagenome assembly OBJA01 (sample SAMEA3881238, study PRJEB22517) | soil metagenome | biome: lake sediment; feature: soda lake sediment; material: sediment, water from around vicinity | place: India | collected 2013-12-23 | depth 3 m
AGGTTGAGCGGATCCTCAAGATGGTCGACTCGGTATTGTTGCTGGTTGATGCTTTTGACGGCCCCATGCCCCAGACCCGATTTGTCTTGAAGAAGTCCCTCGATCTGGGCATCAAACCGATTGTTGTTATCAACAAGATCGATCGTCCCGGAGCTCGTCCCGAAACTGTGGTCGACATGGTTTTTGATCTTTTTTGTGAGCTCAATGCCAACGAACAGCAGCTTGATTTTCCGATTGTCTATGCCAGCGCAAAATTCGGTATCGCCAAAGCGTCACTGGAAGATGAATCAACGACACTTGAACCTCTTTTTGAGATGATCAGGGATCGTGTGGATCCTCCTGTCGGGGATCCGACGGCACCTTTCCAGATGCTTGTCAGCAGTATCGATTACAATAAATTCATCGGTCGTACCGCGACGGGAAAAATTGCCAACGGCTCGATACGTGCCGGGGAATCAGTGTCCCGTATTGATCGCGACGGCAAGGTTACCAATGGCCGCATTACCAAGCTTCTTGGCTACCAGGGGCTGCAGCAGGTGGAAATCCCTGAGGCAAGCGCCGGTGATATTATCACCGTTGCCGGTTTTGAAGACTTAGGGATCAGTGAAACCCTGGCCAGTGTCGACTTTCCTGAAGCTCTACCTTACGTCGCCATTGATGAGCCAACCCTGTCGATGAATTTTATTGTCAATAATTCCCCCTTCGCCGGGCGTGAGGGAAAATGGGTGACATCGCGCAACATTCGTGACCGCTTGATGAAAGAACTGCGCACCAATGTTTCCCTGCGGGTTGAAGATACCAACAGTACCGATACCTTTAAAGTGTCCGGGCGCGGAGAGCTTCATCTGTCGATTCTGATTGAAAATATGCGCCGTGAAGGCTTTGAGCTGTCGGTATCCAAGCCGGAAGTTATTTTTCGCGAGGTTGATGGCGAAAAGTGCGAGCCGATTGAATATCTCGCCATCGACGTGCCGGAAGAATATCAGGGCACGGTCATTGAAAAACTTGGCAAACGTAAAGCCGAGATGACGTCGATGCAGACCATGGAGGGTACCAACCGTCTTGAATTCCTGATTCCTGCTCGCGGTTTGATCGGTTTTAGAACCGAGTTCATGACAGATACCCGTGGTACCGGCGTCATGAACCACAGCTTTCACAGCTATGCTCCCTACAAAGGCCCCATCGAGGGGCGCAAAAATGGTGTCCTGATCGCAATGGAAGCTGGAGAGACCGTGGCCTATTCGCTTTTCGGCCTACAGGATCGGGGGGTTCTTTTCATTGGTGCCGGGGTTCAGGTTTACGAAGGGATGATCATCGGCCAGCATTCGCGCGAGAATGATCTGGTAGTTAATGCCTGTAAAGGCAAAAAACTGACCAATGTTCGTGCCTCCGGCAGTGATGACGCCGTGCGATTGACGCCGCCGAGAATTCTCTCACTGGAGCAGGCCCTTGAGTATATCGACGATGACGAACTGGTAGAAATAACTCCCCAGTCAATCAGATTGCGCAAGCGCTATCTGGATGCCAATGACCGCAAGCGTATGGAGAAGCAGGCCGGGAAATAGTTATTTTTAAGGGTTGTCGATGTTCAGGCGCTTGATTTTTTCCACCAGGGTGGTGCGGTTGATGTTGAGTAGCGCCGCCGCCCGGGCCTTGACGCCCAGACCGAGCTCAAGGGCCTGGCGGATCAATTGTCGTTCCATATCGGCCATGGTTTCATTGAGATCGATTCCCAGAGGACTGACTTCCGGACTTGACGCTTTATCCAGTGGGCACCGGGAAGCAATGTCGGGTGGGAGGTCTTCGCAACCAATCAGGTCGCTGTCTGTCAGGGCGACAGTTCTTTCAATAACATTCTCCAGTTCTCTGACGTTTCCCGGCCACGAATAGTTTTCCATCGCCTGGAGCGCTTCGGTACTGAAGGTAATCGGAGCACGCTTCATTTCCTGACAGGTTTTTTCCAGAAAATGGCGCGTCAGCAGGGCAATATCCCCACGTCGTTCTCGCAGGGGAGGGAGATGGATAGGAATGACATTGAGGCGATAGTAGAGGTCTTCACGGAACAGCCCCGCTTTAACCTGTTCCTGTAAATCGATGTTGGTAGCAGAAATCAGGCGGATGTCGAGCCTGATTTTTTTGCTGGATCCAACCCGTTCGAACTCATGTTCCTGTAATACCCGCAATAATTTCATTTGCAGTTGTAGCGGCATGTTGCCGATTTCATCGAGAAACAGAGTGCCGCCATTGGCCGTTTCAAACTTGCCCGGTTTGTCGGCGACAGCGCTGGTAAATGACCCCTTGATATGTCCGAACAGTTCCGATTCCAGCAGATCAGCAGGAATTGCACCGCAGTTGATGGCGACAAATGGGTGCTCACAGCGGGGGCTGTTGTAGTGAATCGCTTTGGCGACCAGCTCTTTGCCGGTGCCCGAAGCACCCAACACCAGTATTGTTGAATCGGTGGCGGCGACCTTTTCCATGCGGGTAAAGACCTGCTGCATCGCCTGACTGATACCGATGATATTGTCAAATCGATAGCGGCCATGGAGTTGCTGTCGCAGATACTGGTTTTCTGAAATCAGCCGCGTTTTTTCCAGGGCTTTAGCGACCTGGATGCGTAAACGCTCAAAATTGAATGGTTTGCTGATGTAGTCAAGAGCCCCTTCCTTCATTGCTTCAACGGCTGTTTCGGCAGAGGCATTACCGGTAATCAGAATAACTGACGTTTCCGGTGAATCTATTTTGACCTGCTTGAGAATGTCGATACCACTGACGCCCGGCAATAGTAAATCACTAATGATCAGGTCAAATTTTGTTTTCTTTAACAAGGCAAAAGCTTCTTCGCCTGTTTGGGTATGTTTGACGCGATATCCGTCCTGAATCAGTAATCGCGATAAGGTCTGACTGCTTTCAGGTTCGTCATCGATCAGGAGGATCTGGGATTTTTGGGTCATGACTGTCCTTTGCATGAAGCGTCATTTTGTTGACGACACCATAGCATGAACGTGTTGTGTCAACAAGTGGGGGTGTTTGCATCTTTTACTCGAGGGGCTCTGTCGGTCTGAATACTGATTCGATTTGTTGATATTAATGTTTCAACTGTGTTAGTATTCGAGATGAGATTGAGTGGAGGGCATTATGTCGGTTCACCTGACAAATTCCATTATCTTTGCGCCCTTTTCGGCAACCGAAATCGGCAATTCTGCTGGTTCGGCAGTAAACTCCCGTTACGATGTTCATGGGGATGCCCACGGGGTCAACGATGTTGACGGCGAGGAGGCTTCTTTTGCCGATAAATTTGAGCTCAGTCGTGAAGCTGAAGAAATCCGTCAACTGCAGGCGCGCGATCAGGAGGTGCGTGCCCATGAAATGGCTCATGCGGCCATCGGTGGCACCTATGCTGGGCCTCCCACCTATACCTATGAGCGTGGTCCTGACGGACGAAACTATGCTGTGGGGGGATCTGTAAGTATTGATGTGTCACCTGTCCCGGGTGATCCGCAAGCCACCCTGCAGAAGGCCCAGCAGGTGAGAGCGGCAGCGCTGGCGCCACTACAGCCAAGTGCTAAAGACATGCAGGTTGCCCAGCAAGCTCAAGGGATGGCCGAAGAGGCTCGCAACGAGATCCGCCAGGAGCAGATGGAAGAACGTAAGGATATCCTTGGGTCGAAGGGTGACAGTCCATCGCACATTGCTGTTGACCGCGGAATATCCGCCTATACCAAAGGTGTTGCTGACCCCGGTACGGCGCGCCTGGAAATGGTCGCTTGAAAACCCCTGCCTGATTTCCTTTTTTACTACTGACCAGTGTATAAAGAATCCCGCGTTGGTGCAGGGGTACGGTTTCCGTGCTCAGGGCGCGATGAATCACGCCCCTGCATTTCAATGTTGAACCGCCACAGTAAAATTCTGCTCATAAATTGAATCACCCCGATTCCCCGTGCTTGTTTGTCCCTTCAGGGTTGCTAACGACGATTTTTTTTCGTTGTCGTAACATATCTAGTAAATAATAATTTGTCTGTAGGCTCCTGTTTTTTCTCATGAAGATCGTCATTACAGCGATATTCCCGTTGTATTTGTACCTTTTCTGTTATTGATAAAACACTATTCTAGCTTGACAAAATCCAGCAATTATTGTTTCTTTACGATCACGTAAGGGCGCAAGTCATTGAAATATCATAAGAAATTTACTTTCAGTAAAAAATTTTAGCTATCTCAAAAAATTACAGATTTGATATTTGACCACCTTCAAGGAGAAGCCGTAACGATGAGTATAACGAAATTTAAAAAAATCATGGCAGCAAATCGTGGCGAGATTGCGATTCGGATTTTCCGTGCTTGTACCGAACTCGGCATTTCTACGGTCGCCATTTATTCTGAACAGGACCGTCTTTCTCTTCATCGTTATAAGGCTGACGAAGCTTATTTGATCGGTAAGGGCAAGGGAGCCATTGATGCCTATCTGGGCATTGATGAAATCATTGATCTGGCGCGCAAGAAAAATGTCGACGCCATTCATCCCGGCTATGGTTTTCTGTCAGAAAACCCTGAGTTTTCAGCGGCTTGCGAACGTGCCGGTATCGCTTTTATCGGACCTACCCCGGAAATACAGCAACGCTTGGGTGACAAGGTGTCGGGACGCAAGGTTGCGCAAGAGGCAGGTGTTCCGATTGTGCCTGGTACCGCTGATCCTGTTCGTACTGAAGAAGAAGCGTTGATTTTTGCCAAATCAGCCGGATATCCCATCATCATCAAAGCCAGTGCTGGTGGTGGCGGTCGTGGCATGCGTGTTGCCACGAATCAGAAGGAGCTGCTGGAGGGCATGAGAAGTGCCGCCTCTGAAGCCAAGGCTTCCTTTGGTGACGCAACGATTTTTCTTGAGAAGTATGTACAGAATCCCAAACACGTAGAAGTGCAGATTCTCGGGGATAAACACGGCAATCTTGTCCACTTTTATGAGCGCGATTGCTCTATTCAGCGTCGCCATCAGAAGGTGATCGAAATTGCCCCGTCATTATACCTTACTCCTGAAAAACGTGAGGAACTGTGTTCCTACGCCTTGAAAATCGCCAGCTCTGTTGGTTATGTCAATGCCGGCACTGTTGAGTTTCTGATGGATAAGGATCAGAATTTTTATTTTATCGAGGTCAATCCACGTATCCAGGTTGAGCACACTGTTACCGAACTGGTCACTTTACGAAATCTGGTTCAGGCACAGATTCGTATCGCCGAAGGACATAAGCTCAGTGATCCGGAAATCGGCATAAAGAGTCAGAAGGATATCGAGCTGCGCGGTTTTGCCATACAGTCGCGTATTACCACTGAAGATCCGAACAACAGCTTTGCGCCCGATTTCGGCACCATTAAAGCCTACCGTACCGCAGCCGGATTCGGAGTCCGTCTTGACGCCGCTGCCGGTTATGCCGGGGCAGTTATTACGCCTCACTATGATTCTCTTCTGGTCAAGATATCAACCTGGGGGCTGACGTTTGCTGATGCCGCTCGCACCATGCATCGTGCTCTGCAGGAATTTCGGATTCGCGGCGTAAAAACCAATATCGGCTTTCTCGAAAAAGTCATTACCCATCCGCTCTTTTTAAAAGGTGAGTGTGACACCTCCTTTCTTGACAAACATCCTGAGGTGTTTGAGTTGCGTGTCAAGAAAGATCGCGCCAACAAAATTCTCAATCACATCGCTGACGTCATTGTCAATGGCTATCCCGGGATCCCGTCTCACAAAGCGCTGACGTTTTCTTCACTGCGTGAGCCTGAAATTCCCGAAATACCTTATGGTCAACAACACCCGCGTGGAACCAGAGACATCCTGAGAGAAAAAGGTCCGGAAGGGTTGGCGCAGTGGGCTCGTGACCACAAGCAGCTGCTGATTACCGACACTACTATGCGTGACGCTCATCAGTCCCTGGTGGCGACTCGCTTCCGTACCCACGATCTCGACCGGATTGCCGAGGCAACGGCTCATCTGGGCGGTGGTCTTTTTTCCCTCGAAATGTGGGGCGGCGCGACCTATGATGTTTCCATGCGCTTTTTGCGTGAGGACCCCTGGGAGCGTCTTGACCGCTTGCGGACCAAGGTGCCGAATATCCTGTTCCAGATGCTGCTGCGCGGTTCCAACGCTGTCGGCTATACCAACTATCCCGACAATGTCGTTCAGGAGTTTGTTGCCAAGTCGGCAGAGAGCGGGATCGATGTGTTTCGCGTTTTTGACTCCCTGAACTGGACCAAGGGGATGCAGGTAGCAATGGAGGCGGTACGCAAGAGTGGTGCTATTTGCGAGGGAACGATCTGTTACACCGGCGATATTCTTGACCCGAAGCGTGATAAATATCCTCTTGAATACTACGTATCCATGGCCAAGGAGCTTGAAAAAATGGGAGCTCACATACTGGCTATCAAGGATATGGCCGGTTTGATCAAGCCCTTTGCGGCAGAAAAGCTGATCAAGGCGCTGAAAAGCGAGATTGGGCTGCCAATTCATCTGCACACCCACGATACCTCAAGTAATGGTGGTGCCATGTTGCTGCTGGCGACCCAGGCCGGCTGTGATATTGTCGATGTGGCCCTGTCATCCGTTTCCGGACTGACTGCACAACCAAATATGAATGCTCTGTTGGCCGCACTGGAAGGAACCATCTGGGATCCACAACTCAACAATGATGGTTTGCAGAAGTTGGCCAATTATTGGGAAACCTGCCGTACCTATTACGCGCCATTCGAGTCAGAACTGCGCAGTGGTACGGCCCAGGTCTATTACCATGAAATACCCGGTGGTCAGTACTCCAACTTCAAACCGCAAGTCGAGGGTTTAGGTCTTGGGCATCGTTGGGAAGAATGCAAAGAGATGTACCGTACCGTCAACGATATGTTTGGTGACCTGGTCAAGGTCACTCCGTCATCCAAAATTGTTGGTGATATGGCCATGTTTATGGTGCAGAACAACCTGACACCCGAAGATGTTTTTGAGCGTGGCGAAGACCTGGCCTTTCCCAAGGGGGTGATCGACTTTTTCAAGGGGATGATCGGCCAGCCACATGGGGGGTTCCCGGAGCGATTGCAGCAGGTCATACTGCGTGGCGAACAGCCCCTGACCTGCCGGCCCGGAGAATTGCTGGAGCCTGTTGACTTTGTTCTGAAAAAAGATGAGTTGGAAAAGAAGCTCGGCCATCAGGTTTCTGAGCGGGATGTTCTTTCAGCAGTCCTTTATCCGGGTGTTTTTGAAGAATATGATCGCTTCCGGCAGGAATACAGTGACGTATCGGTTCTGCCGACACCGGTGTTTTTCTACGGGCTGGATGTTGGTGATGAAGTCACCATTGAGATCGAACCGGGTAAAACCCTGATCGTCAAACTCAGTGCTGTCGGTCGGGTGCGTGAGGATGGTACGCGTCATATCTACTTTGAGCTCAACGGCGAGCCCCGGACGACAACGGTTGTCGATCGCTCGGTAGAGACTGAGACCAAGAGCAATGTCAAGGCCGATCCGGATAATGGTCACGAAATCGGTGCGCCCATGCCGGGTAAAGTGTTCAAGATGATGGTCAAGGAAGGGGACAAGGTTGATGAGGGTGATGTCCTCTTGATTACCGAGGCCATGAAGATGGAGACCAACGTCAAAACCCGTCGCGGAGGAATTGTTAAACAATTGATCTTTGACGAGGGCGATCAGGTCGAGCAGGGGGACTTGCTTGCTGTGATTGAATAGCTTTTTGCGGGCAGCAGAAAATCGCGAAAGCCGGGTCCAGTTCAAGGATCCGGCTTTTGCGTTACGGTAAGATCAGTGTCCTAATAATGATTCGAGCAGATGACGGATCTCACTACTGCCGCTCAGTTGCAGGGCTTGCCGGACAACTGCCTGTGCTTCGTTGCTGTCAATGCGTCTGATAATGTTTTTCAGTTGCGGAATATAGGGAGCAGATAGCGAAAAATCATGGATTCCCAGACCAATAAGGGCTAGCAGGCAAACAGGATCCGCTGCCATTTCACCGCAAAGACAGATGCCCGTTCCTTGTTCTCGGGCCGTGGTAACAAGGCTGAAAAGACTGTGAAGAACACCGGGATGCAGTGGGTCGTAATGGCCTTGAACCCGTGGATTGGAGCGGTCAGCCGCCAGCAAGTATTGAATCAGATCGTTGGTCCCGAGGGCAAAAAAATCAACTTCCCTGGCCAGATGTGATGCCAGATGGATCGCAGCAGGTACTTCGATCATCGCCCCGATCGGAATGCTTTGTGCGTGTTCAATCCCTTCCTTTTCGAGTTGCTGTGCGGCTGATTGCAGGAGTTGTTTGCACGCGCGAATTTCGTCCATATTGGAAATCATGGGAAACAGCAGCCGGACCGGGCCGGCTGTTGCGGCCATGAGGATCGCTTCCAACTGAATCTGGAAAATATCGGGATAATCCAGGCTGACACGTACCGAGCGCCAGCCCATGAAGGGATTGCTTTCCTGTGGTGTTTTAAAGTACGGGAGAACTTTATCTCCACCGATGTCCAGAGTGCGAATGGTAATCGGCATGCCGTCAAATTTTTCGATGATTTTTCTATAAAACTCATGCTGTTGATCACGGTCGGGAAAACCACTGTGGGTCATATACAGAAATTCAGTGCGGTATAGCCCAACCCCTTGAGCGCCGTGCTTGATAGCAATGTCAACATCGCTGATCAGACCGATATTGGCGCGCAGAAAAATCTGTTGTCCGTCGCGGGTGGTGGCAATGACATCACGCAGTTCCTGCAGCCGTTCTTGTTCCTGGGATCTGTCCTGCTCCAGACGTTGGTATTCGTCGATGATACTGATTGACGGATTGGGGTAAAGACAGCCGGCATTGGCATCAAGGATCAAATGGTCGTTAGGACTGATTCGGGCCGTTGCTCCTTCAACGCCAATAAGTGTTGGAATGCCCAGCCCCTTGGCCATGATGATTGAATGGGAGTTGGCTTCGTTCGACTCAAGAACAATCCCCAGAATTTTTTCGTGGTCAAGAACCGCCATATCAGATGGCAGTAAACGTTTGGCAACCAGAATGCTTTTTTGTTGAAGGTGCAATCCGTCTGCAGTGCGACCGACAAGGTTAGCTAACAGGCGTCTGCCGACATCTTCCATGTCTGCGGCCCGCTCGCGCAAATAGGGGTCTTCCATGCGGGAAAATGCCGTCAGGTAACCGTAAATGACCCGTTTGAGCGCGTAAGGGGCGCTGTGGCGCTCTTCAATCAAATGACGCAGCCGCTCAATAAACCCACGATCTTCAAGAATCATCAGGTGGGTATGAAAAATGGCGGCATCTTCTTCGCTCAGTTGAGACGCAACCCGCTTTTCAAGATAGAGGGTCTGGATGCGGGTGCGCCGTAAAGCCTCTTCAAGACGTTCCAACTCAGCGTCGACGCTAATATTGCATTCGTCAAAAATGTCTGCAAAACCGTATTCCTGATCAAGTACGGTCGCCGGTCCGCTGACAATTCCCGGATAAGCTGATTTGCCGTAGAGTGCAACAGCATGCTGAAGTTGTTCGCCTGCTTCCGTTTCCGGCACGGGAGCCGGAGATCCGGGGGCTTCGTAGCGGTGGAGTGTGTCAAGAAGCCGGGCGTTGACAACAATGGAGGCGACCTGAAATGCAATGGTCGTCAAGGTTGCCAGCTCATCCTGCGAAAAGTGGTGAATAGCGCGGGTCTGTATTACCAGCACACCAATGGAGGCGCTGCGGTCCAGTAGGGGAATACCGACAAAGGTATGAAACTGCTCTTCGCCGGTTTCATGGAAAAAGCGATAATCCGGGTGGTTCTGAGGGTTGATAACAGCTACGACCTGTTGTTCTGCGGCAACCTTGCCCGTCAGTCCTTCGCCGATTTGCAGTTTGACCTTGCCGATAGATTCAGGAGCAAGGCCACGGGTAGCTCGTAGCACCAGGGTTTGGTGGTCTTCATCGAGAAGATAGAGGGAGCAGACATCGGAATCTGCGCGCTCAGCCACCAGATCGACGATGTTATTGATCGTTTCGTTCAGGTCGTGAGATCTGAGGATCAGAGCGCTGATATCCTGCAGGGTATGCAGACCGAGTCGTTTATCGGATTTGTTTTTGAGTTTGGCCATGTATTGGGAACGGAGTATGGGTTGAAGGCAACGGCAGCGCATTCTAACGCAACATCCACGTATTTGCGAATTTTTTTTACACCGATATCATTTCCCGGAAGGTTGAATCAGCAACGGGGATGCAGCAGGTAGCGGCCAACCCGGTCATAATAATGGCAGGCCGTCTGATGGCCGGGGCTGATCTCTGCTAATGCGGGGGCCTGGTTGCGGCACAGGGTGTCGGCATAGGGACAGCGTGGATGAAAATAGCACCCTGATGGTGGGTTGACCGGAGAAGGGATTTCACCTTTTAAGGCCAGGGGGCGGGCATGGCCGGGATCCGGTACCGGCACTGCGTTTAAAAGAGCTTCGGTGTAGGGGTGGCGAGGGTTTTTGTAGAGCTCCTCGGCGCTGCAAAGTTCAACAATTTTGCCAAGGTACATAACGGCAACCCGGTCGCTGACATGTTCAATGACAGCAAGATCGTGGGCGATAAACAGGTAGCTTAACTGTTGTTCTTTTTTGATCTGTTGCAGCAGATTAAGAATCTGAGCCTGCACCGACAAATCGAGGGCGGAGACAGGTTCGTCAGCGATGATCAGTTGAGGTTCGACTGCCAGGGCCCGGGCGATGCCGATACGCTGGCGTTGGCCACCGGAGAATTCATGAGGATAGCGCTGTTCGTGTTCTGCTGACAGCCCGACTTTTTCCAGCAGTTCGATGACCTTGTCACGGACACGGCGTGCAGGAACGAGGCGGTGAATCAGCAATGGCTCACTTAAGATTGCTGCTACCGTCATGCGGGGATTCAGCGAGGAGAAAGGATCCTGAAAAATCATCTGCATGTGCCGTCGCCAGGGACGCATTTTATTTGCCGAAAGACCGGTGAGCTCAGTGCCGTTGTAAAAAATCTGACCCTGATCAGGCCTGAGCAGTTGCATTATCAGTTTGCCCGTCGTTGATTTGCCACACCCTGATTCGCCCACCAGACCCAGAGTTTCTCCCTGTTTGATAAAAAAAGAGATGTCATTGACAGCAACAAGTCGTCCGGTTGTGCGTCCCAGCGCATCGGATACCCGAAAACTCCTGGTTAATTGTCGTACTTCCAGTATCGGCATGAGTAATTACACCCTCCAGCAACGTACCAGGTGGTCGTCAGCAACTTCTTTGAGTTCCGGTCGTTGCTGCTGACCTGTACCGCACAGGCATGGGCAGCGATCAGCGAACAGGCACCCTTCATGCTTTTTGGTGAGATCCGGGAGCTGTCCTGATATGGTCGCCAGACCGGATTTCATGCCTATGCGGGGAACACATTGCAACAACCCTTGGGTATAGGGGTGCAATGGTCCGGCAAAAACCCTGGCAACAGTGCCCACTTCCAGAAGCTGACCGGCATACATGATGGCGACACGATCGGCATTACCGGCTACAATTCCGAGATCGTGGGTGATCAACAGTGAGGCCATGCGGCGCTGTTGTTTCAGTTCTAAAAGCAAATCCATAATCTGGGCCTGAATGGTTACATCCAGAGCCGTGGTCGGTTCATCAGCAATAAGCAGCTTGGGATCACAAGCCAGGGCCATGGCAATCATCACCCGTTGCCGTTGGCCCCCGGACAGTTGGTGGGGATAATCACGCAAACGTCGCCCGGCGTCGGAAATGCCGACCTGCACAAGTGCTGCCTGGGCCTGATCAAGTGCTTCGTGTCGGGATAACCCCTGATGTAATTGCAGTACTTCGGCAATCTGATCGCCAATCCGCAGCACCGGATTAAGTGACGTCATCGGTTCCTGAAAAATCATGGAAATGTCATTGCCGCGAATGCGTCTTATTTCAACCTCAGGCAGGTGCAACAGGTCACGACCATCAAGGTGGACTTGACCGCCGACTATTCGTCCCGGTTCGGGCAGAAGACGTAAAATTGAGAGGGCCGTCATCGATTTTCCGCAGCCCGATTCTCCTACCAGTGCCAGGGTTTCCCCCTGATTTATGTGAAAAGTAACACCATCAACAGCCTTGAGCAGGCCGTTGCGGGTAAAAAAATAGCTCTTGAGATTATCGACAGCCAGACGTGGGAGCATGCAGGAAGTTCTCCTTGATTATCTTGTTCATGTGTACACGCTGGAGATACAATGGTCAAGATTTCCCGACAGGTCGGCACGTTCCTGCAGGTTTTTTTATAAAGTACTGGCACTTTGTCTGCTAAATACCAATAATGGGGGGATGAATTGTAACTATGTTGATTTACATCTCCATAGCACATGCTCCGACGGCCACCATCGTGTCGAAGATATTGTGCAGATGGCAGCCCGGGCGGGACTGGTAGCCATTGCTCTGGCTGATCATGACAATATCGACGGTATTGATCCGGCCATGGCTGTAGCCGGACCGCTGGGACTGGAGGTGATTCCGGCGGTGGAGTTGTCGAGCCAGTGGCGCGAATTTACCGATCTGCATCTGTTGGGTTATGGATTTGACCATCGAAGTTCCGTTTTGGTTGCAGAACTGGAACAATTTCAATCTTTTCGGGCGCGGCGCAACGAAAAAATCATTGATGGCGTGAATATCAAACTTGCTGATGAGGGGCGGGCACCGATTGACCCGGAAGAAGTGCGCAGCTTGGCCGATGGCACCATTGGCCGTCCGCACATTGCTCAAGTTCTGAGGCAAAAAGGCTACGTTGCCAGCAATGACGATGCGTTTGCGCGCTATCTCATCCCCTGTAATGTTCCCAAGTACTTTTTCCCGGCAGACAAGGCAATCGCCCTGATTCACGCCTGTGGCGGTGTCGTCGTACTTGCCCATCCGCCCTATGTGACCCGCGAACATCGCCAACTGGAACTTCTGGTTGCCGAGTTGGTCGAATTGGGTTTGGATGGTATTGAAGTGTATAATAACGGTTCCGGATTGGAAGACACAGACAGGTTGATCCGCCTGGCCCGGGATCACGATCTGATCATTACCGGTGGCTCAGACTTCCATGGGGAACCGGGCTCTGCCATTCAGATCGGTTACGGACTGCGTGGAATCCGGGTGCCTTACGACTGTGTTGATGAGATAAAAGCCGCTTTGATCAGGCGTGGGCAGCCCCTGCGCTGGGTTTAGACTCCTGCTGCTTCAGTGCCTGAACCTGCTTCAGGCATCACGCCAGTGTGGTTTCCGTTTTTCCAGAAATGCCAGCATTCCTTCTTTCTGGTCCGCCGTGGCAAAGCATAAACCAAACAGGTCTGCCTCGTAAGCAAAGGCTCGGTTAACATCCATTTCCAGACCATTATTGACCGCTTCCTTGATGAGTTGCAGCGCTACTTTTGGTTTTGAAGCGATAGCCTGTGCCAGTTCCTGCGCTCTGGCCATGAGGTCGTCGGCATTTACCACTTCGCTAACCAGACCGATTTCTGCAGCTCTGGTGGCGCTGATTCGCTCACCAGTCAACATAAGCTGTTTTGCCCAGCTGACACCGACCAGTCGGGGCAGTCGCTGGGTGCCGCCCCAGCCGGGGATGATGCCCAGATTGATTTCGGGCTGTCCCAACCAGGCACTGCTTGCAGCAATCCTGATGTCACAGGCCAGAGCCAGTTCGCAGCCGCCACCAAGGGCATAACCGTTGATGGCCGCAATATAAACCGTGCTGCCAAATTCAATTTGATTCAGCAACTGCTGAGCTTCTACAGCTATTGCCCGTGCTTCCAGAGGTGTAAGAGGTTGCATGACACCGATATCGCCACCGGCTACAAAGGCTTTTTCTCCGGCACCGGTAATAATGGCGGCCTTGATGAGCGGATCGGCTTCCAGGGTAGTGACGGTTGTCTTGAGCTGATGCAACGTCTGCCGGTCAAGAGCATTAAGAGCTTTGGGGCGGTTAATGGTAATAACAGCAACGCCTTCACGTATTTCTGTATTGATTCTGTTGTCAGGGGCGTTCATGAAAACTCCTCGTGGCCATAATGGATGTGTTTGACATTTCAAGCGTTACGAATGATTTCTACCAGCAGTTCGCTGACCTTTTCCATATCCGCAACCGCGACCTGTTCTTCGAGGGTATGCACCTTGGCCATTCCGGTGCCGAGGATGACCATCTCGATGCCGTGACTGTTGAAGATGTTGGCGTCCGATCCGCCACCGGCAGCGGCGACCTGCTGTGGGCGCTGCAGGTTGCTTGCGGCACTTAACACCAGTTGCACAATGGCGGCGGTTTCCGGTATGTGCATGGCAGGAAAATCTTCTTTAATCTCAATAGCCATCGTCGCATGTCTGGTTTCGCCATCAACCTTGACTGAACTGTTGTAGACCTCTTCTTCACAACAGCGCACAATTGCTTCGGTAGCTTGCCGTAAACGCTCAACCGAATGGCTGCGGACTTCGCCGCGCAGGCTGATCTGGCCGGGAATGATGTTGGTGGCAATGCCACCGTTGATGGTACCGATGTTGGCGGTAGTTTGATCATCGATTCGTCCCAGTGTCATGCGTGAGATGGCTCTGGCAGCAATCACAATGGCAGAAATTCCCTGTTCAGGACAGATGCCGGCATGAGCTTCAATGCCACTGATATCAATCTTGATCCGGTTAGCTGCTGGAGCCCGGTTGATAATCCGATCGATACCTGAAGTATCAAGAGCAATGCCGCGTGTTGCCTGTAGGGTGCTGAAATCGAATTCTTTTGCTCCAAGCAGGCCTTGCTCTTCACAGATGGTGAAAACAACCTCGAGGGGGCCATAAGGAATATTGCCTTCATGCATGACTTCAATGGCTTCGATCAGTTCAGCAATTCCGGCTTTGTCGTCGGCACCCAGAATTGTATCTCCGGCACTGGTGAATATGCCGTCTGTAAGTAGCGGCCGGACATTTTCCGCCGGACTGACAGTGTCCATGTGTAAGCAGACGATAAAGGGATCGCCCTGGCGGGTACCCGGAAACCGGGCAACCATATTGCCGCTGTCGCTGCCGATGGCAGCGCCGGCAGTGTCAAAAACAACCTCGGCCCCCAGTTTTGTAAAGCGTTGTTGCAGGTAAGCAGCAATTGCCGCTTCTTTGAAAGAAGGGCTGTCAATGGAGGCCAGGTTGAAAAATTCGTTGCTGAGTCGTTGACTATTGATCATGGGCTCCCCTGTTCGGATGTTGGTATTGGTCATTATGGGCGCTACGAGAGAGTTCAAGTGTAGTCAGAATACAAAATAAAACGAAAAAAACCAAATGATAGACAGGGTAAAATGAGGGCTGCTATAAAGAATCGATAAGACTGACATGAATGTTACAGGGGAATCCGGCAGTTTATTATGAGTATGATTTCAAGACCAGAGGTACTGTACGGCTGGCGTGGTCGGTTGCTCTGCATCGATTTAAGCTGTCGTCACAGCTGGACGGAAGACATTCCAGCGGCATTGCTGCACTCTTATCTGGGGGGGCGCGGTCTTGGAGTGCGGTTGATGCGGGACGATTACGGAAAAGACCCTTTTGCTGCGGATATGCCGGTGATCTTCACGGTCGGTCCCTTGTGCGGCACTCAATCACCGGCCACATCACGTTTCAGTGTGGTTTCTCGTTCGCCCCTGACCGGGGCCATCCATGACAGTTCCTGCGGGGGATCATTTGCCTGGCATCTCAAGGCCGCCGGCTTTGATGCTGTGAAAATTACCGGTGTCAGTTCTTCGCCAGTCTGTCTGTATATTTCCGACAGCCAGGTTGAGATGAGATCAGCGCTTCATCTGTGGGGCAAGGGGGTGGTTGAAACAGCAGCAGCACTGAGCCATGCCGGTGGTGTTGCTGCTATCGGTCCTGCCGGTGAAAACAAGGTTCGTTACGCCAATATCATTACCAGGGAGGGGAGCGCTGCCGGTCGTGGCGGACTGGGAGCCATCATGGGAGCAAAACGCCTGAAAGCAATTCAGGTCGTCGGTGAGAAATTGACCCCGGTTGCTGACCCCGCCGGATTGGAATGTGGCGTTGAGGATGTCATGCGCCTGTTAAAGGCTTCACCGGTGATTTTTGGCGACCTGGGTTTTGCTGAATTTGGAACTGCTGTATTGATCGATCTGCTCGCCCAGCGGCGGATGACGCCAACAAGAAACTTCAGAGAGACGCATTTCGCTGCAAGTTCAGATTATGCTGCTCCAGCGTTACGTCGTCTTTACGGGCCGCAAAGACAGGGTTGCCACGATTGTCCGATTGCCTGCAAGAAAGCGGTCAAGGGGCAACAGCGGTTGCCGGAATACAGCAGTTTGAGTCATTTTGGGGCCCTGCTTGGTGTCAGCGATCCGGCCTGTGTCGTTGCGGCCGGGCAACTTTGTAATGAACTGGGATTGGATACCCTTTCTGCAGCCGGGACGATTGCTGCTTATGCCGAGGCCAGGGGGGAAACCCTCGTCGGCACCAGGGTTCTGGAACTTCTCAGGTTGATTGCGTTGCGGCAGGAGGAAGGCGACCTGCTTGCCGAAGGGGCTCAGCGCTTGGCAACGAGCCTTGGTTGTCCTGAGGTGGCAATGACGGTCAAGGGACTGGAGTTGCCTGCTTATGATCCGCGTGGTGCCTATGGCCTGGCGCTGGGTTATGCAACCAGCAATCGCGGGGGTTGTCATCTGCGTGCCTATGCGGTAGCCCATGAAATTCTGCGTAAACCGGTTGCCAGCGATCGCTTTGATTTTGCCGGTAAGGCCTGGATGAATATCGTCGCTGAAAATACCCACGCAGCCGTAGATTCCCTGATTGCCTGTCGTTTTACTTCCATTGCGGTTGGTCTGGAAGAATATGCGGCACTTCTGCAGGCGGTGATCGGGACAGATGTCAGCGCGGCCCAATTGATGGAGGCAGGTGAGCGGATCTGGTTGACCGAGCGTTATTATAATCAGATGAATGGATTTGATAGCAGGGACGAGACCTTGCCTGAGCGTTTTTATTGCGAAGAGGGATCACAGACTGAAGATATTTCCGTGCCGGCTATTAATCGTGAGCGTTTTATCGAAGAAAGGCAGCGTTACTACCGTCTGCGACAACTTGATGATGATGGTCGACTGCCCCACGGCTATCTGGAGAGTCAACCATGATGGCGTCACAAAAACACGCCAGCTGCTGTGTTAATGCAATTGGCTCTTTTCGCTTAGCCATTCCTGAAGTGGCTTTCTTGCGAAAGCATCAACCATGATTCATCAATTAGAAAAGTATTTCAGTAAAATCCAGCGCGATGGGTCATGTTATCGCGACCGTGCGACAGTATGTGTACGTGACGATCAATTGCTACTGGTCGGTTGTGAAGATTTTCGTGCGCTGGGTCAGGATCTGCTGCAACGCCTTAATGCTGTGGCCCTGGTCATCGCCGAGCCGCAACTTCCGGTACAGCATCTGTATCCTCTGCGGTTGGCACCGGACGACAACCAGATTGTCCCCCTCGACACCGAAACCAGAACCTTTCTCCATGATATACCGTTCGTACGTCGGCGTGATGGTCACATTGATACGGCAACTGTTGTCGAACAATTGGGAAGACGTAAGGGAGTTCTGGTTGAGGGGGTCGGCATCGTCGCTGTCGGTTCAGCCACCGTTGAACAGGCCTACATCAACTTTTCCACGGTCTATCATGCTCTTTTTGTCGGTTATCTGCTGCAGTTGCTGCAGCCGGGAGACCTCCACGATGACGAGCTGGAGATGTTGCCTCCTTTGTTGTCGCAACTTTGCAGCCCCATCGCGGAGCAGCAGGATGATCTTCTCTGTGGCCCCTTTGCTGACCTGTCGATAGTGCGCAAGGCCATTGAACAGGCGGGCAGGCGAACCGTTGACCTGCAGCTTGTCGATTCATCATTCGGCAACATTTCCTGTCGTTTCAATCAGCAGATAATGATTTCACAGACCGGTGCCGGCCTCGATGATCTGGGGGGCTGTATTGACCCGGTGGCAAACGATAATTCGAGCACTGCGGGGCTTACGGCATCAAGTGAGTTGCCGGCTCATCGTGCTATATATAAAGCTGTCGATGTGGCTGTCGTTCTTCATGGTCATCCAAAATTTACCGTGATCATGAGCTTGCTTTGCGATCAGCGGCAATGTACCGTCAAGGATTGCTGGAAAGACTGTCCGCAGGTAAGGTATCTTGGTGAGGTTCCGGTTGTCGCCGGTGAAGTTGGAGCCGGAGGTATTGCGACCACACTACCGCCGGTGATGGCGAATCATATTGCTGTTGTTTATGGTCACGGTGTCTTTGCCGCCGGTCGCACCGATTTTCGGCGACCATTGCAGGCAATGATAGAGTTGGAAAACTGGTGTCGTCATGAATATTTACAACGCCTTGACCAGCGAGGCATATTGTAGGACTATCATACGGTCGATTGGCAGGCTTATTTAATGAAAAGTTGGTATTTCAAGAGAGGCAGGAGTTTTGTTTGTGAATGCTGGTGAAATGCAGGAAAAACAAGAAATGGAAGTTTCGGTCATTGATTTATCAAAACAGGCACGCCAGAAGTTGCGTGCGCGCAGGTATCGTGAAGCCTCTGACCTGTTTTTGCAGGGGCTGAAACGCGAGCCGGAAAATCCTTATTTGTTGTCCGGATTGGGTGATGCCAGCCGTGAAATGGGCAACTTTGATCTGGCAGAGAACTGTTATCAAAAATTGCTGCAACACGATGAAAAAAATCTTTTCGCACTGCGTGGTCTTGGTGATGTCTACAAGAAACTGGGGCGTCACTCTGATGCTATCAGCATGTGGGAACGTTATCTTCAGTTGCGGCAGCGTGATAAACATGTCATGTCGCGGATAGCCGACAGTGCCAAAGTTCTTTTGCAGTTCGAACGTGCAGAGGAAATGTATTTGAACATTCTTGAGTTTGCCCCCGATGACCGTTTTGCTCTGTCAGGACTGGCAGATCTGCGCCACCGGTTGGGGAAAGATCACGACGCGATCCGTATCTATGAACAGATCCTCAAGGATGATGGCAACTCTCTTCATATTTTGACGATTCTAGGCAAACTGTGCTGGCGAATATCTGATTTCGATCGGGCTGAGATCTATTTTCGTCGGGCGCTGGATGTCGATCCGCACAACCCCTATGCCCTGTATGGTTTGGGGAACTGTCACCGCTGGAACCGCCGTTATCAGCAGGCCATTGATGTCTGGCAGGTTATTCTTGAGGATTCAGAAGGAACCCAGGCGTTACACACCCGTATGGGAGATGCCTATTATCATATAGGCCGCAAGCAGGAAGCGGCCGAATCCTACAGGCGCTCCATCAGTTTTGGGCGTGATCCCTTTTCCATGGCAGGATTACTTTGTTTGTCCGTCGAAACAGAGGATCTGGAGACGGCAATCGATATCTTTTTTGATCTGGTCGTTAATGATGTAGATCCCTTTTTTCAACTCGAGATGCTGAGCAAGCGTTTTGAGCGTGCCAGACAAAAAGAGATAATGAGGGCATTTTACCAACAGTTGTTGCAGCTTGAGCGCCCGGATCGTCAGATTGGCGCGGAACTGGCGACGGCGATCAGGAATTATTGCTGACAAGTGTTTAACCTCACAAATGAACTATCTGGCTCACCTCTATTTTTCTGCACCCCGCCCCCTTGCCTGGTCCGGCTCGTTGATGGGTGATTTTTTCAAGGGGAGTGATTACAGCGGCCTGCCCGACGACCTCGTTCATCATTTGAAACTTCATCGGCGCCTTGATACCTTTACTCTCAGTAGTCCACCTTTTCAGAAAAGCCGCCAGCGCCTGAATCCTGTCTTTGGTCACGGTCGCAGTATTCTGGTTGATGTGTTCTATGACCATTTTCTCGCCTGTCGCTGGGAATCCTATTCTGATCTGTCCTTGACTGATTTTGCCCGTGAGGTCTACGCTGGACTGGTCGACTGTCATCAGTACTTGCCGCGACGACTGCAGGAACAACTACCACGGATGATAGAGGCCGACTGGCTTTCATCCTATCGCCGTGCCGAGGTTGTCGAGCGGGTATTGCTGCGACTTGAACAACGGCTCAAACACAAGATTCCACTGGCCAGTGGCTATCGGCAATTGGCCCTGCATCGTGACACTCTCGAAGAGGATTTTGATCTCTTTATGGTTGATGCCGGGACCTATGTGCGGGCAACGGTATGTTCAATAGATAAGCTGATTATTACCAACCTACCGTAGACGCCGTTTTATCCCCTCTCCCTTAAGGGAGAGGGCCAGGGTGAGGGGGGGTGACCTTTTTAAGGCCCCCTCATCCGGCTTTTTTGCCACCTTCTCCC
>OBJA01001065.1_pt1 | contig 20273 bp, 23 predicted proteins | sample 1519751 | NCBI WGS metagenome assembly OBJA01 (sample SAMEA3881238, study PRJEB22517) | soil metagenome | biome: lake sediment; feature: soda lake sediment; material: sediment, water from around vicinity | place: India | collected 2013-12-23 | depth 3 m
AATTTTTGAATGTCGTTCAGGGTGACAACCGTTTGTATTGATTCAGTTTCCATAGCGGTAATGATTTTGTTATTGTATAATTTACTGAATAAAATTCTTATTTTACAACAAAATCGAGCAATTTCTCTTCTCCCAGATAGCCTTCAAGCAGATCGCCCCCGGCAACAGGGCCTACTCCGGCAGGTGTTCCGGTATAGATCAGGTCCCCAATTTTCAGGGTTATATACTGTGAAACATGAGAGATGATCTGATCAAAGCTGAAAATCATCAGTCCCGAATTTCCATCCTGAACCGTTTTCCCGTTGAGATCCAGTCTGAACTGAATGTTATTTTGGTCAGGGAAATCCGGTTTCTGTATGAACCGGTTACCAATAACGGCTGCCCTGTCAAATGCTTTTGCCTTTTCCCATGGCAATCCTTTTGCTATCAGTTCATGCTGTACATCGCGGGCTGTAAAATCAATGCCCAGCCCGATCTCATCGTAGTACCTGTGCGCAAATCGCTCTTCGATGTTTTTCCCCAGCCGGTTGATGCGCAATACCAGCTCTATTTCATGGTGTACCTCCCGGGTCCATTCCGGAATGTAAAACGGTTCGTTATTTCGCAGCAACGCTGAATCGGGCTTCATAAAAAAAACAGGCTCTCGGGGGATTTCATTTTTCAGTTCCTGAGCATGCGCCACGTAGTTCCTGCCAATGCATATTATTTTCATTTGTTTCTTTCTTTCAGATTTACCTGTAAAAATTAAAACACCCTTACCTGGCCATCATCCGGAGCTTGATTTGGGTCAGGACACGTTTGGTATACAGCGGAAAATCACCATTCATGATCCATCCAAAGTAACCTGGTTGTTCGTTAAGAACCTTTTCAACGGGCATTCCCTTGTTTTTCCCAAAGTTGAAAACCTCAATGCCTTTTTCATTGTATACAATTCTTCCTGCGAAATCAACGTTCCGGTCGTAGGCTGAAAACTCGCTGAGCTTTTCAACGTCGTTAACAACAGGAATACAGGTTTTGCCTTTATTATCTTCATATTCCACGTCCTGGTAGGTGTCGAGCTGAGCCTGCAGCACCTCATAGGTTGCACGCGTATCGGCCATGGCACTGTGTGCTTCGGTCAGGGGTTTTTTACAGTAAAACAGGTAAGCGGCTGCCAGGGTGCGTTTTTCCATTTTATGGAAGATGGCCTGAACATCGATGAATTTCCGTTTTTTCATGTCGATGTCTACATCGGCACGAAGGAATTCTTCTGCAAGCAGGGGAATATCGAACCTGTTGGAGTTGAATCCCCCCAGGTCGCACCCTTCGATGAACTTTGCAAGGTTTTTAGCTACCGATTTAAACGTGGGTTCATTTGCCACATCGGCATCTGTGATTCCGTGCACCCGGGTTGCCTCCTGTGAAATGGGCATTTGGGGATTAAGGCGGTACAGCAGTTCTTCTTCTCTGCCATCGAGATGAATCTTCAACAGCGCTATTTCAACAATCCGGTCTTTTACGATATCCATTCCAGTTGTTTCGAGATCAAGAAAAACTACCGGATTTTTTAAATTTAATAACATTTAATTATTGATTATGCAATGCCGGGAGCGGGCATTGGATTTCCCCGATCTCATTGACCGGGGAAATAATTTATATATCTATACTCGGATTCGGGAATTATGCATTGATCATCATGGGCATCAAAAGCATAAGCACATCTTCTGCTTCTTCATCTGTTTCGGCGGGCAACAGCAGACCGGCCCTTGACGGATCACTCATCTCGACGCGCACGTCGCCTGCCGATATGTTGGCAATGATTTCAAGCAAGAATGTTGATTTGAACCCGATTTCTATTTCTTCACCTTCGTAATCACAGCCAAGCCTTTCAACAGCAGAAATTGAAAAGTCGATGTCCTGGGCAGAAACTACGAGCTGGTTGTCGTTAATATTCAGCTTTACAAGATTGCTTGCCTGGTTTGAAAATACCGATACCCTTTTAACCGTGTTGTAAAAAGCCAACCGGTCGATTGTCATCTTGTTTGGATTTTTTGTAGGAATCACCGAGTTGTAACTTGGATAATTGCCTTCAACCAGCCGGCAAATCAGGCGGTATTTTGTAAGTGTAAAAATTGCATTCTTATCGTCGAACTCAAGTTTTACGTCGTATTCTTCTTTTGGCAACAGATTTCGTAACAGGCCGGCCGGTTTTTTTGGCAGAATAAACGATGAGTCGAACTCGGCGGCAGCATCTGAACGGCGGTAACGGACAAGCTTATGGGCATCGGAAGCAACAAAACCAATGTTTTCGGGAGAGAGTTCAACAAAAATACCATTCATTACAGGGCGTAATTCATCATCGGCAGTTGCAAACAGAGTTTTTTCAATTCCTTTTAACAGTACCCTTGATGGAATTGTAACGGTAGTTGCCGATTCTTCATCGACGGCCGGCAATTGCGGAAAATCTTCACCGCTTTGACCAACAACGGTATATTTTCCGTTATCCGAAAAGATTTCAATCCCGTATGTTTCCATATTTACCTGGAAAGTCAGGGGCTGTTCAGGAAATTCTTTCAGTGTGTCGATAAGCAGCTTGGCAGGAACGGCAATTAAACCTTCTCCTTCAATATTTTCCAGTTCCATTTTGGTAATCAACGTCGACTCAAGGTCGGAGGCAGTGATAGTCAGATCTGTTTCGGAGAGGTGAAACAGAAAATTGTCGAGGATAGGCATAGTGCTTTTACTGCTTATAACCTTGCTGACGGAAGCCAGATGACTTAGTAAGTCGGTACTTGAAACAACAAATTTCATAAGGATGTATTTAATTTAATTTTTTTTGAGTTTTTTCCTTTCCTTCAAAGCGGCGAATGGTTCATACATGCAGCATTCGCGGTACCTGGAAAATCAAGTAACGAATATACAAACTTTAATCTTTTTCACGATATTGAAAACTTCTATTTTTTCAGGCATTTATGAACGGGAGAATCGCCTGCGGCGCAACAGGTTGTATAATATGCCCCACAGGCTAACCAGAATCAGAGGCACCAAAACATTCATCCATTGCCATAGAGGTTTTTCTTCACGCAGGCGTACCTTATCGAGCAGCCTGAGTTGTTGGGTGCGGGTACGCAGCTGCATGATGCCGCGGTCATCGTTCAGGTACAACAGGGTATTGATGAGAAATTCCCGGTTGCCGAATACCTGCCCTGTGGCTCTGTCCAGACCTAACTCCTGCACCCGCGGCGGATTTGTTGAATAATCCACATGGTTGACAATCATTCCGCCATCGGCTATTACAACCATTTTTGTGGGCCTGCTTTCGGGTATAACCTGAGTGAATGGAACATCGAGTGTTTCCAGCATCCGGTTTCGGAAAACCGATATAAACGAGCCTTCGAGCAATACCCCCACAGGCAGGAACGATTGGTTGAAAAGTTCGCGGGCCGGCGGATTGTCGATATTTCTAAGGCTTACTGTTGATGGTGCATTTACTGTTCGTGCATAGGGAGATGTTGAAAGTATTATATTCCTTTTCACCTCCGGATTTCCAGATACTGTGTCGATCGACGAGACGAACTCGGTAAGCACCCGGTTCAGGTTCCGGCTGAGGGGGTGGTCGTCGGACGGGACAAGCAACGGGGAGTAATACCACGGATGCAGGGTAAATTGTGGCGGGGTTCCCGGAGGGGCAGTATTTACCCGGATACGGGCACAGTCGACATCCTGCAAAAGGTTGTAATTCAGCCGGACGCCGTACCTGAAAAGCTGGTCGCTTAGGTTCAGGTCGCGCGGGAATGCCATTGTTGTATGGCCTTTCGACAGGCTGTCGAGACTTACCTCTACCGGGTCGATCAGCCAGACTACCTTTCCACCATTCATAACAAACTGGTCGATGTAAAACTTGTCGCCTTCTGAAAACGGTTCCTTGGGATCGGCCACTATCAGAATATCGGTTTGGGGCTGATCCGTTGCCAGGTTCTGTGCCTCAATGCGGTTAATGATGAAATCCTCGCTCAGTGCAGAGGCAATGTCGTAAACCTGGTAGCGGTCGGCTTCTCCGTGTCCTTCAAGAAAAGATATTGTTGAACGGCGCAACCGCATCAGCTTTTGGAGCGCATACACAAGTTCAAATTCGACGGTTTCGGCTGAATGGTTAAAATTGGCTTCGTGTGTAAAATCGGGATTGTACTTCAGAAAGTTTACGGCCTGCTCTTTCCCGTTATAGCGCAGCAGCGCGCCCGGAAAAATGAGCCGGGTGCTTACCCCCTGGTCGGTCTGTTGCCGGAAGCTGGTGGGCCGAACTCCTTTTTCCATCAGTTCTTCAATGAAGGCTTCACGTCTTTGGGTATTCCCGATACCATACGGATCGGTCACCCTTAGCCTGATATGGGCCGGGGAATAAGCATTTAACACAGCAATTTTTTCAAATACTTCCTGCTGCAACTTGCGGAGCCCCGGCTCCAGTCTTCCTGCCAGAAACAGTTCGATTTCAATTGGCGATTCCAGTTCGGCAGCCATTTGGGCACTTATTGGCGAAAGCGAATAGCGTTTGTCGGAAGTGAGGTCGATGCGGTATAGAATGTTTCCAGTAACAACAAATACAACTGTTAAAACCGAAAGTATAATAAGGGTATTGATTCTGTATTTTTTCTGGGCGCGTCTTCCTTTTCGTAAAAAAGCCCTTGTCAGCCAGAGAAATATAAAAGTCATCCCAGCAAAGTAAACAACATCGCGCAGGTCGATTACCCCACGTGAGGCCGACAGGTAGTGGTTATTAATGCTCAGCCATTCAAACAGCTGTTCGAGAAGATAGGGAATGCCGGAGCTGGCGATAAAGTCGAATCCCAGGTAGAAAACAAACGATAGGGCCATGGCCAGTATGAAGGAAATGATCTGGTTTTCGGTAAGCGAAGAGGCAAATATTCCAATGGCGATATAAATAGCTGCCAGGAAATAAAGTCCGAAGAACGATCCCCAGGTGGCGCCGGTATCGATGTTGCCCACCGGATTTCCCAGCAGGTATACCGATAGAAACCAGAGCAGTGCCGGGATCAGTGAGAAGGTAACCAGAACCAGGCCTGCAAGAAATTTGGCAACAATCAGCTTCATGTCGGTTAGCGGGCGGGTTAAAAGTATTTCAAGGGTACCGCTACGTTTTTCCTCGGCAATAAACCGCATTGTAATGGCCGGAATCAGAAACAGGTAAAGCCACGGAGCAAGAGAAAAGAAGCCTTCGAGGGTAGCATAGCCGTTATCGGGAATGTTATAGCTGCCGGGAAATACCCATAAAAAAAGACCGGCTACAAACAGGAACACCAGCAGGGCCAGATAGCCGGTCAGGGAACCAAAAAATATTTTAATTTCTTTTTTAAATAAACTGTACATCTTGGTTTCGTATATTGAATACTTTTAGTAAAGCTTATTGTGGAACGAATTAGTTTCTCTTTTCTTTTGATCCTTTAACCAATTCCACCATTTTTGCTGCAGCACGGGCTGAACTTCCGCGCTCGCCCATTAATGATTTTAACTGCCTGTAATCGTCTGTAATTTTTTTGCGGTATTGTTCATCATAAAAAAGCCGGTGTAATTCATTTTTTACATTCTTAAATGTCATGTCCATTTGTATAAATTCCTTTACGGCTTCCTTATTGAGAATAAGGTTAGGCAGTGAGGCCCATTTAATTTTGAGAAAAAAGTTTTTCATTATCACCTGAACTACCCAACCACCTTCCATTTTATAGACTACGGTTTGAGGGACATTAAACAAAGCTGTTTCCAGGGTGGCAGTACCGGATGCCACAAGGGCGGTATGTGCGTTGTTTAACAGGTCGTATGTTTGATTATAAATCACAGGGATTGTGAATCCGTCCCGTGCTTTATCATATATTTCGGGATCTACAAAGGAAACTCCGGCAATTACAAATTGAAATTCAGGATAGCATGCTGCAGCCTTTTTCATTACCGGAAGTGTATTTTGAATTTCCTGTTTGCGGCTTCCCGCCAGAAGTGCAACAACAGGCCTGCCATCGAGGTTGTTCCGCCTTAAAAATTCTTGTTTCGAAACAGCTGTTTGATGGTATTTTTCAATAGAGTCGATCAATGGGTTACCCTCATAATGAACTTCTATTCCATGCTTTTTATAAAATTCAGTTTCGAAAGGAAGAATTGTGAACATCTCGTCCACATTTTCTTTTATTTCCTTCACCCGGTACTCTTTCCAGGCCCATACCTTGGGAGAGATGTAATAAAAAACGCGCACGTTGTTTTTTTTTGCAAATTTGGCCATTCGCAAATTAAACCCGGGGTAATCAATAAGAATAAGCACATCGGGCTGGTATTCCAGCAAATCTTTCTGGCAGAAATTCATATTGCGGCTGATTGTTCCAATGTTCAGGGCGACATTCAAAATGCCCATATATGCCATGTCGCGGCAGTGCTTAACAAGAGTGCCTCCCTGAGCTTTCATTAAATCACCGCCGAAATAGCGGAATTGCGCATCGGGATCGCTGTTTTTTAATTCGTGAATCAGGTTGGCTCCGTGTAAATCACCCGAAGCTTCCCCGGCTATAAGGTAATACTTCATTTTAAAAAGCTCTAGAAATTAAAACGGCCAGGCCGTAAATTATAGTTGCTCCCAAAACGCCTCGTGCTGCCTGATCGTACTTTAACCGGATGAATCCCATAAATACGAGAAGATTGGCAAATACACACAGGCTTGCCAGTTTTACCAGGGCCTGAAGGCGCCATAGGTTATTCAGGTAATTGCTGAACGGAAGATCCCTTTCATTAAAATAATAAACCCCAAAGAAAATTATTACCGGCACCAGGAAACCGAGCATAAAGCCAATTGCAGGGTTATCAAATGGTTGTCTTTTCTTTCGAGGCATTAAAAGTTCCAGTTTTTTAATTCTTCAAGTGCTTTATAGCAGGTCATATCTACCGACACCGGTACTACCGACACAAAGTTATTCAAAAGTGCATCGATATCGGTTTCAGGTGAACCTTCTTCAAAATTTTTAAAATATCCTGAAAGCCAATGGTACTCCCTTCCATGAGGATCGACCCGCTTTTCGAATTCTTCCATCCATTTTCCGTGGGTTTGCCTGCAAACTTTAATTCCATTGGGTTTCCCTTTAGGGATATTCACATTCAGGCAGGTGAAAGCCGGCATTCCATTGTCCAACACTTTTTGAAAAACCTTGGCTGCTATAATTTTTGCTTTTGAAAAATCGGCATCGGGATGGAAATCAGCCAGTGAAAAACCTATTGACGGCACCCCGTGAAGGCTGCCTTCGATAGCCGCACCCATGGTGCCGCTGTATATAACGCTTATCGATGAGTTGGCCCCATGATTGATGCCCGATACTACATAGTCGGGTTTGCGGTCGAACAGGTTATTGAAACTTAACTTGACGCTGTCGACGGGTGTGCCGTTGCATTTCCATGTAGGTACTCCATGAATTTTTTCAACAGCCACTGTGCGTAAAGGCTGGTCTACTGTAATTCCACATGCTTTGCCCGACATGGATACCTCGGAGGAGATGACCACCACCTCGCCAAAGAACTTCATCACTTCTACAAGTTCGCGTAGCCCTTTTGCATGAATACCGTCGTCGTTTGTTACTAATATCAATGGATTTTCTGTCATATTTTTTTATCAAACAGCAAATATAATTCAAAATCCGGAAGAAAAAGAATTATTCAGGTACTGTGATAACGGGCAAATTAACGTGTTATATAACTGTTTTAAATGTTTTTAACATGATTGCGGAATTATTCACTTGTTTTAATCAGATCAAACTTTCGGTTGCTGCTTTTTTTACCGTTTGGTTTCCTTTTCTTATATTACGAAGGTGTATATTCTTATTGTTGAGATGAGAAATGAAATAACAGATAATGCTGCTTCCAATCATTCTCCCATAATCCGACAATCATTTTTTCGTTTTTATGAGGAGTTGAACGACCATTTGCCTGAAAAATTGAAAAAGCAAAGGTTTCCATACCAATTTAAAGGCAGGCCGTCTGTTAAAAATGCAATTCAGGCAATAGGAGTCCCCCAGGTTGAGGTGGACCTGATTCTTGCAGACGGTGAATCGGTTGATTTTGATTTCCAGTTAAAAGGTGGGGAAGAGGTTTCGGTATACCCTGTTTTTGAAACACTCGATATTTCTCCTTTAATCCGTCTTCGGCCAGAACCACTGCGCGACAGCAGGTTTGTAGTGGATGTTAATTTGGGTAAACTGGCTCAAAAACTTCGGTTGCTGGGCTTTGATACCTTATTCAGAAATGACCTGGGAGATGATGAAATTGTTGAAATTTCACTTGCTGAAAGGCGGATTATTTTAACCCGCGACAGGGGCATCCTGAAGCAGAATGCCGTTATGCACGGATACTGGATCCGGCATGATGATCCTGCAAAACAACTGGATGAAGTGATCATCCGGTTGCAGTTGCAAGGTGGATTTAAACCATTCACCCGTTGCTCCAGCTGCAATGGTGAACTGGAACTTATAAAAAAAGAAAAAATCAAGGACAGGCTTTCGGCTGATACTATGACTTATTACAATAAATTCTGGGAGTGCAACTCGTGCCGAAAAATCTATTGGAAAGGCTCACATTTCCAACATATATTAAAATGGCTGGAGAAAGTGAAGCAAAAGTCGAATGGCTGTAACCCTGGTGCCGGAGAATTAACATACGAATAATGTGCAGGCATATATCCAGTTGCAGTTTTCATGTACCATGTTTCATGCAGAATGCTGTAGCCCATCGTTTTTCTGATCAAAGCAGGAGCTTAAATACCATCTTCATAATGTCCATATTAATGATTTTAAACAAAAGTCATACTTTTGTAATAACTAAAATCGGTTAAGATGGCACGCTGGTTAATAATTGCTGGAATTATCCTGGTTGTAGTAGGATTAGCCTGGTCACAGGCGCCCTGGTTGTTTAACTGGTTTGGAAAACTGCCGGGCGATATCCGGATCGAAAAGCAAAACAGCAGAATCTATTTTCCAATAACCTCGATGATAGTAATAAGCATTGTTGCAACGCTAGTTGTCAATATTATCCGCTATCTGGGAAAATGATTCAATAAAAGAGTTTAGCGAACAATTTTTACCTGGACTGCAACCGGACCTTTTTGCCCTTTTTCCACTTCATAGCTGACAAGGTTTCCCTCGCGTATTTCTTCAAGCATGTTGTTTACATGCAAAAAGATGCTTTCCCTGGTTTGCTGATCGGTAATAAATCCAAATCCTTTTGATGAATTGAAATAGGTAACAGTTCCTTTTCGCACAGGGTCCACTTCAATATTTGCCCCTCTGGGAACACTTATCTGAATGTCTTCAGCATTAATTTTTTCTTTTTTATCCGGATCGGGAGGTGTGTCGGTGATGTTGCCGTGTTCATCAACAAAAGCTATCATGTCGTCAAGGCTGCTGCTTTTGGTGTTGTCTTTACGCGCCAGTCGTTTTTTTTCTTTTTCTTTTCGTTTTTTTTCTTTCTTGTTTCTGACTTCTTTTTTGTTAAACGATTCCTGAGATCTTCCCATAAATACTTAAATGATTAAATTTTTCTAAAGATAATATAAATTGTTCATAATTGACCAAAAAATAATTTTTCAGCCGGACGGTTACTTGCAATTTGAAACTGTATCAGGCAATTTGGCGGGATGCGGAATCGGGGATAAAGGGGTGTGTGAAAAATATTAAACCAATTGTATATCAAAAGAAGGCATTGGTTTGTTTCGTAAGCCAACCGGTTGTGAATTTAAGTACGGGTTTACAAAGATATTGCAGCTAAAAAGTTATACCCGGGGGCGGGTAGCATCTGTCAGATGATGAGAGGCCCATCCGGAAGCAGCCTAGAAAATTAATAAAAAGCATAAACGATGGCCCTGAAAATTCAAAGTGTAACTTTCATTCTTTACTGCTATGTGGAATAACGGGTTGATTATTTTGGAATGATGGATGCTGTCAGGTATTGAAAAGTGATACAGGTCCCGGGGAATTTATTTAAACCAGGCGGGTCCCTCTTCCGGTCATTATGTTTTCAGTATTTGTAATAAGTACTTCCTTTACGCCTCTTCTTTTAGCCTGGAACCCGTTTTGCAACTTGGGGATCATTCCTGCAGCAATTATTTTATCATTTTGGTACTGCTGAAAGTCGGAAGCACTGAGCTCGTGCAGCATGCTGTTTTCATCATCGGGATTCATCAGGACGCCTTTTTTATCGAAACAGAAAAACAGGTAAACACTGAAGTAATTGGCCAGTTCACCTGCCAGTTCTGCTGCCATAGTATCGGCATTTGTGTTCAGCAACTGCCCTTTGCCGTCGTGGGTTAGGGGAGCAATTACGGGTACCACGTTTTCATTTAAAAGGAAACGCAACTCACGACTGTTTACATCGTTTACATCGCCAACATAACCAAAGTCTATATCCTGAACGGGGCGTTTGCGGGCTCGTATAAGATTGAGATCAGCACCGCTTAATCCGATGGCGTTACAGTCGCGGGCCTGTAACTGGGCTACCACTTTTTTATTGACCAAACCTCCATAGACCATTGTTACTACATCGAGCATCGGCTGGCTGGTTATTCTTCGGCCATCCACCATCCGGGTTTCAATTCCTAATTTGGCAGCAACTTCGGTTGCAGTATTTCCTCCGCCATGCACCAGTATTTTATTCCCGGTAATGCGAACAAACTGATCGAGCAATGCGTTAAGTGCAGTAGGATTTTCTACCACTTTGCCACCGACTTTTATTATTGTTAATCGATCCATTGGTTTGGTATAAAACAGTTAAAGGTTCAAAAAGTTCTGCAAAATTTCAGCACCAACTATCCCGCTTTTTTCGGGGTGAAATTGTGTTGCGTAGAAATTATCTTTCTGCAGGGCAGCACTAAAGGGGAGAATATAGTCACACGTTGCTGCAGTATTTTTTCCAAGGCCCGCATAAAATGAGTGAACAAAATACATATACTGATTTTCAAGATTCTTCGAAAAAAGGTCGCTGTGTGTATTGTAGATGGTATTCCAGCCCATATGTGGTACTTTGGTAATATACTCCATTCCTGGTTCAGGGACAAAGCGTTTAACCCTTTCGTCAAAAATGCCAAGACAGGTTGTGTCGCCTTCCTCGCTATGCGAACACATCAGCTGCAGACCAAGACAGATTCCGAGTACAGGCTGTTTGAGAGAAACAATTAAATCATCGAGTTTATGCTTCCGAAGGTATTCCATTGTGGTGCTTGCTTCACCTACACCGGGGAAAATAACCTTATCGGCATTAATTATTTTATCCTTATCGGCTGTAACTTCTGCCTGCACTCCTAATCTTTTCAGGGCATTTCTAACCGACTCTATATTTCCGGCATTGTATTTAATTATAACAGTCGACATTTTTGTCATATTTAGTAATCCGCTTTGCAATTAATTCAGCGTACAACGGGCGAAATTATCAAGTTCGACACTTAATGTTTTACCCCTGTGCTTCTGATTGCCGTATATTTTGAGTATCAGATCTTTTATGGTTTCTCCAATTTCGTTGAGATTTGCTGAAAGAGAGTGGTATTCACTTATGGAAATCAGATTCAAGTTAAGTGATATTTTTATCATACTTTGAATCTTGGACAGCGATTCAGCAGAAGTTTTCAAAAAGTAAGCCAGTGAATTTCCTGTTTGCCTTCCCAGCTTTTGTTCAATTGATGCCGGTAATGATGCAGCGGCCTGAAGGATTTGTGGAATTACATCCTCGGGTTCATCCCCTTCAAATGCCGATGTTAAATTATATGTCTGGGCTAAAAAAATTAAATCTTTTTGCCACTCTGTAAATTCTTTTGAGTTTTTCATGCTAACCCGATTTATTGTTTTTAATTCAGTTCTCTGTATGACATATTTCAGGATTGGCCGAGCAGTAAATCAATTACTTTTTTCATTTCATTAAATTCTTCAATTTTGAACAGCCGTGTCATGTACACTATTTTTCCTTCCCGGTCAATAATTACGTTTCGTGTAACACCTGCTCCCTCGGCGGCAAACGTATAGAAAATTTTTCCGTCAGGGTCAAGCGCAAGCGGATATGTAATTTTCATGTCGTTTTCAAATTTCTTTACCGTTTCGAGTGGTTCTTTAAGATCAATGCCAATAAGGGCAAACTCTTTGTTGGCCTTATGTTTCTGCCATATCTCCTTTTCGATGTGCGGCATTTCCTGACGGCATACACCACACCAGCTGGCAGTAAACTGCAACATGACTACCTTGCCTTTCAGGTCGGCTGTTGATACGGTGGTGCCGTTCGTTAGTTTCATAGTAACGTCGGGCATCTGCTGACCGATTTTTACTATGTAGCCGTAATCAGCAGGAAGTTTTTGCCGGGGTATTTTAACAGTCTGAGCACTGGCTGCAAATGCCAGCAGTACTGGACCCATTAATAGCATTACCCATTTTGTTATTTTTTTCATTGTTGTATTTTTTATCTGCCAAAACCTGTGAAACAATTTTATAATTGGTATTTCATTCGTTTAATTGAATACTACAGTTCGGTTGTTATATACCAGAATTTTCCGTTGCAAATGTTTATACACTGCCTGCGAAAGTACAATTTTTTCCAAATCACGGCCCTTCCTGATAAGTTTTTGAATGGTATCGACATGACTGCAGCGGGTAACATCCTGTTCAATTATTGGGCCGGCATCCAAATCGGTTGTTACATAATGGCTCGTAGCTCCAATAATTTTAACGCCGCGCTCATGTGCTGCATGGTAGGGTTTTGCCCCGGCAAATGCAGGGAGGAATGAATGATGAATGTTTATTATTTTGTTGGGAAACTGTTTTACAAATTCCGGGGAAAGAATCTGCATGTAACGGGCAAGAACAACAAAATTGATGTTCTTTTCTTTAAGAAGTTCAATTTCCCTTTTCTCGGTTTCCTCCTTATTTTCAGCAGTAACAGGGAAATGATGAAACTCTATGCCAAACCGTTCAGCAACAGGCTTAAGCAGCTCGTGGTTGCTGATTATAAGGGGTATTTCTACATCCCATTCACCGGCAGTATACCGGGCAAGGATGTCGAAAAGGCAATGGGGCATTTTTGAAACAAAAAGCGCCATGCGAGGTATTTCATCTGAGAAATAAAGTTTCCAGTTCATTTTTAGCGGAGACCCAATGAGTGTGTCAAAATATTCCCCTATTTTATCAGAAGGAATTGCAAATCCATCGAGTTCCCATTCAACACGCATATAAAAGATTTTCTCCTGGCGGTTAACGTGTTGATCGAGGTATATAATGTTTCCCCTGTTTTTATTGAGGAATTCGGTTACAGTAGCAAGGATTCCCTGCCGGTCGGGGCAGTGGATCAGCAAAATGGCTGTATTTCTTTTTTCTCGTAACGGTTTTATTGTTTCCATATAGTTGAACTTTTATCTTCACCTGCAATTCCTTGCTTCAAAGAGTTTAAAATAAAATTGTTAGCTGAGTCGGTGCATTGTAACTATAAAGCCCCTTTTGTCGATGGGAGATCAAAATTAAACAGATCTCTTCGGACAGCCATTTTTATTGATTTTGCGAGGGCTTTAAAAATAGCTTCAATCTTATGATGTTCATTACTGCCTTCTGCTTTTATATTGAGGTTGCATTTTGCTGCATCGGAAAACGATTTGAAGAAGTGCATGAACATCTCGGTGGGCATGTCACCTACTTTTTCGCGCTTAAATTCAGCTTCCCATACCAGCCAGGGACGGCCACCAAAATCGATGGCCACCTGGGCCAGGCAGTCGTCCATGGGCAGGCAGAAGCCATACCGATCCATCCCTTTTTTGTTTGCGACAGCTAAATAAAATGCCTCGCCGAGTGCTATTCCTGTATCTTCTATTGTATGGTGTTCATCTACTTCCAGGTCACCTTTCACCAGTATGTCCAGATCGATTCCGGCATGTCGGCCAATCTGGTGGAGCATGTGATCAAAAAAGTTTAACCCTGTTGATATGTTGCACACACCAGAACCATCCAGATTTATTTTAATGTGAATGTCGGTTTCCTGGGTTTTCCGTTTTACTGTAGCTGTTCTTTGTGGCGCAGCTACTGCGGCGTAAACGTCATCCCAGTCATTTGAAACAAGTACGCAATGATTTGCCAGCCCATTCTCTACAAGCTTTTCAGCAATTGCCCCCTCATTCAGCAGGATTCCTTTGGCACCAATGTTCCTTGCAAGTTCAATGTCGGTCAAGCGGTCGCCAATTACAAAACTACTGGATAAGTCGTAATCGCCATTCATGTATTTTCCCAACAGCCCGGTGCGCGGTTTGCGGGTTGGAGCGTTATCCGACGGGAAGCTTTTGTCTATTAATATATCGTCAAATTCAATACCTTCATTTTTGAACGCCTGCAACATTTTATCCTGAACAATCCGGTAATCCTCTTCCGGATAGGAATCCGTCCCCAATCCATCCTGATTCGAGACGATTACAAGTTCATAATCCAGGTTTTTCTGAATGAGAAACAAATTTCGGAATACTCCGGGAACATATTCCAGCTTTTCAAGGGAATCGATTTGTTCGTCTTCGGGCTCAATTATTAAGGTGCCGTCTCTGTCAATAAACAATGCTTTTTTCATTAATTTTTCTTTATTGCTTTCAATATTAACCTGCATTGGCGGTTATTCCACTGCTTTTCGTACGGTTTGAGGAAAAACTTCAAGTTTCGTAAATTTTCCTGAAATAATGATAAAAATCATATTAATTCTTTCAGTGTGGTTATTAACAGTGAATTTTCATCGGGCGAACCGACAGTGATGCGCAGGCTGTCTTCACAAAGAAACACTTTGGAGCGGTCGCGGACAATTACCCCTTTTTCTTTTAAAAATTCGTAAATGCCTCTGGCATCATTCATTTTTACCAATATAAAATTTGCATCCGATGGATAGACTTTTAAAACAAATGGAAATTCCTTGAGTTTAAGGGCCATTCTTTGCCGTTCATCCCTTATTTGGTTTATCCAGGCATCCGTTTGATTTCTGGTTTCTATTAACTCCAATGCCTTCTGCTGGGTGAGTATATTAAGGTTATAGGGGTATTTTATTTTATTAAGAACCGATACTATTTCGCGGGAGGCAAATGCCATTCCCAGTCTGATTCCTGCCATACCCCATGCCTTTGAAAAGGTTTGAAGTATTACCAGATTTGGTAATCCAACAAGTTGGGGAAGGAACGACTTTTCAGGAGCAAAATCAACATAAGCTTCATCCAGTATTACTATTCCCTGAAATCCCTCGATCACTTGAAGTATTGCTTCCTGTTTAAGTGAGTTGCCGCTTGGGTTGTTTGGTGAGCAGAGAAATACCAGTTTTGTATTTTCTGTTACTGTGTCTAAAAGTTTTTCCGCATCCAAATCAAAACTTTCTGACAGCGGGACCTTTACTACCTCCACATTGTTTATGCCTGCAGCCACCGAATACATGCCGTAGGTGGGATCGATGCTTACAATATTATCGTGGTCGGGTTCGCAGAATGCACGAATGAGCAGGTCGATCGGCTCGTCGCTGCCGTTGCCCAGAAAGATGTTTTCGGGTGAAACGTTTTTTAATTCCGCTACTTTTTCCTTTAGTTTTCTTTGCAGCGGGTCGGGGTACCGATTGTAAGGCTGATTCCACGGATTTTCATTGGCGTCAAGAAATACCATGGCCTCGCCTGAATACTCATCACGTGCAGAAGAATAGGGTTGCAGTGTCTTGATGTTGTTTCGCAGAAGTTTATCTATATCCATTTTTTGTGCTTATTTGAAATGTCTATGAATTATGTCGATTAAAAAAGCATGAATTTGCGGGAGAGAAAATTATGCCAGGCAAAACTTCATCCTCCAAATATTTTCTTCCCTAATTTCCCTTCCCCGGGTTATTTAAAATAATTACTGCAGGTATAAATGATGTTCTTGTGTAAAAAAAAGAACATCCTTTCAGTAGAATACCAGATTTCAGATTTGGTTTAAACATTGTTGATTATCCTGAATAATAGTCTTTGAATTCCGATTCGTATTATTTTTTATTTATTCCTTCATTTCATTCAACCGGATCCTCACAGCATTTTTATGCCCGTCCAGCTGTTCGGCGGCAGCCATAATTTCTACAGCAGAACCTAACTTATTTAATCCTTTTTTAGTAATTTCCTGAAATGTGATTTTTTTCAAAAAACTGCCGAGGTTAACTCCGCTGTAGGTTCGTGCCCATCCATTGGTAGGGAGGGTATGATTTGTACCTGATGCATAATCTCCTGCACTTTCGGGTGAATAGTTGCCCAGGAATACCGACCCGGCATTGCTGATCTTTTCTGCCAGTTCATTGTAGTCGGCAACCGATAAAATCAGGTGTTCAGGGGCATAGGCATTAATTATGTCCACTCTGTCCTGTTTGTTCTCCATAACGATAAGGATACTTTTTTCGAGTGATTTTTCAGCCAGTTCCATTCTGGGCAAATTTTGGAGCTGCAGGTTTATCTGTGTCTTTACCTTATCGACCAACTCCATGCTATCGGCAATCAGCACTGCCTGACTGTCGGCTCCGTGCTCGGCCTGGGATAACAGGTCGGCAGCTACAAAGGCAGGATTGGCCGAAGCATCAGCTACCACCATTACCTCCGAAGGGCCAGCGGGCATATCAATTGCTACATCTGTCATGCTAACCAGTTGTTTGGCAGCAGTAACGTATTGGTTGCCGGGGCCAAATATCTTATACATTTTGGGCACCGATTCAGTACCGTATGCCATTGCCCCTATTGCCTGAACTCCGCCCAGCCGGTATACCTTTTTTACGCCCGCATATTTTGCCGCAAATAAAATGGCAGGATGTATTTGGCCATCTTTTCCAGGGGGGGTACATAAAATTATTTCATTGCAGCCGGCAATGCGCGCTGGGATGGCAAGCATCAGGACTGTGGAAAACAAGGGGGCAGTGCCACCTGGAACATATAATCCTACTTTTTCAATGGGAACCGCTTTTTGCCAACAGGTTACTCCCGGCATGGTTTCCAGTTTTATAATGCCTTCTTTCTGGGCGGCATGAAACCGTTCAATATTGTCGGCTGCCAGCTCGATTGCATTTTTCAAATCCGGCTCCACTTTATGTTCTGCTGAAATCAGTTCCTCTTCCGAAACAAGGAACTTATCCGGTGCCACGCCATCAAATTTTAATGAATATTCACTCAATGCACTGTCGCCTTTGGTGCGTATATTTGTAAGGATTGACAGGACGGTTTTATGCAAACCTGAAACATCAATTAAAGGGCGCTCCAGAATATGCTGCCACAAGTCTCTTCGCGGATTGTTAAATAATTTCATTTTGTGCTGTTTTTATACCTTTAAAATATCCTGCATCTTCCTCTTAATAATTCGCTGCATGCTTCGTGCTTATTACTTTGTGTACTGGTTTGGCTGCTAAAATATCATTTTCTCGATCGGCACCACAAGTATCCCTTCTGCACCTGCTTTTTTTAACTTACCTATGATTTCCCAGAAATCGTTTTCAGCAATCACGGAATGCATGGAACTCCATCCGGCTTCTGCTAATGGAACAACTGTTGGACTTTTTATTCCCGGCAACAGGCTGGCAACTTCCTGAATTTTATCGTTGGGGGTGTTTAGCAGGATGTACTTTTTTCCTTCAGCCCGCTGTACCGATTCCATCCGAAAGATTAATTCATCCAGTATCTCCTGTTTTGATTGCGACAGCCCGGGTTTTGATATCAAAACTGCCTCGGAATGAACAACAACTTCTACTTCCTTCAAACGGTTACTTACAAGGGTAGAACCTGAACTGACAATATCGAAAATGGCATCGGCAAGTCCGATTCCGGGAGCTATCTCCACTGAACCGCTTATTACATGTATCTCAGCTTTAACATTGTTTTCGTCTAAATATTTTTGCAGTATGGCAGGGTAGGAGGTGGCAATTTTCTTGCCGTTAAAGAATTCCGGACCCCTATACTCCATCGTTTTAGGTATGGCCAACGACAGGCGGCATTTACTGAATCCCAGCCGTTTGGCAATTACTACATCTTCCTTCTTTTCAAGCATCTCATTCTCTCCAACAATCCCGACATCTGCCACCCCGTCGGCCACCGTTTGGGGAATATCGTCATCGCGGAGGAATAACGCTTCCATCGGAAAATTTTTAGCTTCTGCAACCAGGGTTCTCCTACCTATAGCCAGTTCTATTCCTGATTCCTTTATAAGTTTCATCGAATCTTCATTCAAACGGCCCTTGGTTTGGATGGCAATTTTGAGTTTTTCCATTTGTTTTCTTTCAAAGTTGAATATTTCTGTATCAGTAATTTTATAACAATTTAACAGCCAAGCATTTTCAGGTATGTGCTGCCTTTTTAACTGTTGTTTTATCGTACTGTGATCCTTCTCTTTTTCAAGCTCACGTAATGACTAATGAAAGAGGCCTGCCTTTTTGGCAAGCCTCCGGTTCATAATATTTTGAAAAAATACGATATAACAACAGCGACCCGCCTCACTCAGGTTACATGATGGTGGCCGTGATGTTTCAAAACGTATTTCATAATTTGTGAATTTACGAATGCAAGTATAGTTAATAATTTTTATCCGTGCAATGAATCGCAAATTTAAGAAATAATGTTAAGCGAATGCAAATAATTGTATCACTGATTCATTTAAGACAGAATAAAAAGGCAGTCAACGAACAGCTGTTTAAAACTGAACATATCATCGTTATTAAAATTTTTCACCCGTTTGTGTTCCTTCCCGAAGATCCGTTAAAAACCCGAAAATCAGTATGCTTTATTAAGGACGCCGCTATTCGTTTTTCATCCTTTTGGCTTCAAAGGGTATATCTCCTTCAGGGCTGGCTGCTGAACCTTTCAACACCGTCTCTTCAATTGTGGCTTTTATATTAATGGGATTGTAGTCTACCTGGATTGTAAATGTCAATACGCCGTTTGTGAGCTTTACATTTTCCATCTCTATTATATAACCTCCAGGAAATCGAACTTCCCCAGCAAGTTCTCCTTCCTTTTCCACTATACTGAAGACTCCCGTCTGGTATCCTTCCGGAGCATGCTGGCTTTCAAATGCCCAGGTGCCCAAAAAATCCTTATTGTTGGTAGTGGCACTGGCCTTAATGTAAGATAAAGCTATAACAGCTATTGCAATCAGAAAAGTTATTCTTTTCATTGGTTTTAAATTTTATGTTTGACATTGACAAATTAATAATATTCTTTCAATTTCATCCATTATTTGCTTTCCTGCAAATAAATATTCCTGAACTGAAGGAGAATCCCCAATGCTTACTAGGTGGAAGTCGTAATCAATAACCCAAAATAATTTACCGGCCTTATATTTTGCCTGCCGGTTGCTTCTTATTAGGGTTTCTTTCATCAATGAAGCTCACTTAAAACTGTATTTGTAAAGTTCCCAACCCAGTCTCCAGTTTCTGTGAAATTTTTTGCAGGCACTCCAAAAACCGCCAGCATTTTACTTTTAAATAGTTTTCAACCTTATTTACTCCTCCTTTTTTACCAAAACGAACTTATTGTTCTCAAGGGCTGAAAACCCCTGGTCGTAGCAAAAATAATAGACGCGACCGGTACGGGTTTTATAGATGTGCGTGAAATAATTAAAATTGAATCCATGTTTCAGTAGTACTCCTTTAAACGTTGTTGTTTTACTGTCGGGATTCAGCGTTTTCAGAACCAGATGATTCTTTTTCAGGATGCGGTTAATTTTGCGCATGTAGTTAGTCGACCCGGTCAGCTTTTGATTGTTAAAGGCATTGCGGCAGGCATCGCTGCAGAATTTCTGATCGGCCCTTCCTCTTAATGTTTCTCCGCATTCCATGCATTTTCTTTCTTCCATGGAAGTAGCTGTTTGGTTTTTAAAGTACTAATATATAAAATTATATCCGTTTGTAAATGTTTATAAACGATTATAATCAGTTACAAATGTTTACTTACCGACTAATCGGGTGGCCTTCCATTAATTTTGAATTGTCAAATTTATTTAAGTATTAATTTAAAAATTAGAAATCATGAATGCTTTAAAAAACAGCGTGAGGCTTATTGGCCACCTGGGTGATGAACCAAAAGTAAAAATGCTGACCGGCGGAAGAAAAGTGGCAACCCTTTCGGTAGCAACCAACGAACGGTACCGTGACAGCAAAGGGGAAATGCAGTCGGAAACCACCTGGCACCGCCTTGTAGCCTGGGACAAACAGGCCAATATTGCGGAAAAATACCTTAAAAAAGGATCTGAAATTGCAATCGAAGGTAAGCTTACAACCCGTTC
>OBJA01001066.1_pt1 | contig 20257 bp, 24 predicted proteins | sample 1519751 | NCBI WGS metagenome assembly OBJA01 (sample SAMEA3881238, study PRJEB22517) | soil metagenome | biome: lake sediment; feature: soda lake sediment; material: sediment, water from around vicinity | place: India | collected 2013-12-23 | depth 3 m
TGTTGTTTGTTTCTTCATATGTTTAGTTTTCAAAGATCGTTTTGTTTCTTGCGCTATCTTGACGCGCTTATATATTTTATCATAGTAAAAATTGAATGTCAATAATTATTTACCGTAAATTTTAGCAAAAAAAGAATAAAAGAAAAGATAGCTGATAAGTGCTAATTTTGGCTTTCAACTATCTTTTCATATAAATAGGACAATTGCATTTTTTTATTAAAAAACATCACTATTTTAACAGTTTTTTTTAGATGCCAATCAGTCTTAAAATATCATTGTATGTTACATAAATCATTAAAGCTATTAATAAGAAGAAAACAATAGTGTGCAACCAATTTTCAACTTTTCGATTCGGTTTCTTTTTTGTAATTGCTTCATAACCAATAAAGACAATTCTTCCACCATCAAGTGCTGGTATCGGTAATAGATTTAATATACCTAGATTAACCGATAATAAACCAATAAAACTTAATAAAGAAATAATTCCAGCACTGGCAGCCTGACTAGTCATTGAATAAATACCGACAAACCCACTTAAATCAGAAACACCAATCAAATTAGAAGTGAACAATAATCCTAAAGTTCTAAATATTGAAAACGCCGCACTATTAAGTAAAGAGAATCCATTGCCAATCGCACCAAAGAAACTGAATTTAGTAGTACCACCAATCCCAATTCTTGAACTGAAAGCTGTTGTATTCATGACATTAAGAATCTTTTCACCATAAACAACATATTCAAATGTGTATTCGCCTCCTGACCCTAGTGGAGTATCAACAGAAATTGTTTGACCAACTGATACTAACAAAGTTTCTGTTTTGCTTATGCGGTAGGTTACTTGCCCAGAATCAGTTAGGACAACCACATTATTATAGACATCACCGAAAGCAATGCTTGTGACTTCACCATTATGATTAGATACTGTCTGTCTATATATCTTTATAGAATATAAATCTTCACGATTCTTAGAACCTTCTAAGTTATCTAAAGCGAAAGCACGCACATCATTCCAACTATTCAACATAACATCATTAATACTGATAATCCGATCGCCTTTTTGTAATTCTGTATTCAAATATAAAGGCATATCAATGATTAAGTCATCGACGCCTGGCGTTGAAGTAAATCCTAAACCATAGAATATCAGTTGTGGTTTTATCTCATCAAGAGTTATTAAATCGCCGTCACGTTCTACAACTATTATATAACCATCAATTGTCTTAGCAAGTTCGCTAGATATTGAATTACCAGACTTACTCCAACTATCAACATCAACGCCGTTTATCGAAATAATCTTATCTCCGGGCATGATTATTCCTGATGCTGGCGCATTGTCACTGACCTCACCAATCACAGTGCTACTAGTGTTAGCAACACCGGTTGAAAAACCTATGATCAAGAAAACAATTAAAGCTAAGACAAAATTCATCATAGGTCCGCCAAAAGTAGTTAGAAATCTTTGGCGTTTTGATTTATCAGAGAATCTTCGATTAGTTGGCGCTATTTGCATTTCTCTTTTATCAAAAATATAAAACGCGTCTTGTTTTACCTTAAACTCATTAATATACAAATCTTTGTCGCTTCTTAAGTCAATGTCGGTAATAGTGACTTCAACCAAATCCTTATACTTTGGATTCTTAACATTGAGTATTATTCCTTTAACTTCATTAAACTCATCAAACTCAAGTCTTACTTTATCTCCAACATTAACTAATTCTTCTTCAAGTTCTTCTCCCGACATTGAAACAAACCCACCAAAAGGAATTGCCCTGATAGAATAAACTGTTTCGCCTTTTTTCACACTAAAAAGTTTAGGTCCCATCCCAAACGAAAACTCGTGACAAAGAATCCCAGCTTTTTTTGCAAAATATAAGTGACCTAACTCATGAACACAAATAACTAAACCTAAAACTAATAAGAACAAAACTATATTCCATAGTGTTGCAAAAATACTTAAAAATATCATCATCTACCTTGCTCCTTAATATTGTAAGTAAACTCGTTTCTTTATTTCATCATCTATTTGATAAATCTCTTCTAGAGTAGGATATGGTATAACATGATGTTTATCCATCTCTGTACGGATGATTTTTTCTATATCTAAAAATTTAATTCTTTCTTCTAAAAACAGTCTAACTGCAATCTCGTTTGCCGCATTTAAAACTGTTCTCATACTGCCGCCTTTTACAAAAGCTTCTTTGGCGTATGATAAACAAGGATATCGATTATAATCCACTTCCGAGAAATGCAAATCATTTAATCTCATTAAATCTAAGCGGTTAGCAATAGAGGACATTCTCTTAGGATAATACATTGCATAACTTATCGGCAAGCGCATATCATGATCGGCAATCTGAGCAATAATCGAACCATCAACAAATTCAATCATGGAATGGATAATACTTTCGCGATGGATTATAGTGTCGATCTTATCGATACTGATATCAAAAAGATAAGCAGCTTCAATAATTTCAAAGCCTTTGTTAATCATTGTAGCTGAATCAATAGTAATCTTTTTCCCCATTAACCAGTTTGGATGATTTAAAGCGTCTTTTACTGTTACATTATTTAATTCTTCTCTAGTTTTATCTCGAAAAGCCCCGCCACTAGCGGTTATAATCAGCCTTTCAACCGAATTAATGTCTTCGCCATTTAAAGCTTGCCATAAAGCATTATGTTCGGAATCAATCGGGTATATTTTTGCGTGTGAAGTCGCTAATGCTTCCTTCATCAAATGCCCACCAACAACGAGAGTTTCTTTATTTGCTAATAGAATTGTGCGGTTAACTTCAATGGCTTTCAATGTTGGTTTTAAACCCACCATTCCCACTAAAGCATTAACAATCATAATGTCTTGGTTTGGATTAAAACCAGCCAGTTCAGTTAACCCTCGTTCACCGAAGACTACCCTTATGTTTGGATCCATCTTAATTACTTCATCCGCTTGTTCGATGTTCTTCACACAGACAATATCCAAATCGAACTCATGGATTAAATCTTTGATCATAGCAAAATTATTATAGCCAGAAATACCTTTCAGTTGAAAGTCACTTGGATTTTCTTTAATGATCTCAATTGTTTGTTTGCCAATTGATCCCGTTGCTCCCAAAAGGTAGATTTTTTTCATTTTAAAACACCATCCAGATTAACATTAAGAAAATAGCGGCAAACATACTTGAGTCAAATCTATCTAAGACTCCCCCATGACCAGGAAAGATTTGTGAGTAGTCTTTGACATCAGCTTCACGTTTAAATTTTGAAGCCACTAAATCTCCGATTTGAGAAATCACCGACAAACCAAATGATATTATTAAAACAATAATAAAACCAAATGTAAAGACTTCAAAGAAATATGCATATAAAGCGGCTGACAATCCCCCGAAAATTAATCCAGCAACCGCACCTTCGACACTTTTTTTAGGGGATATCTTAATTGCTAATCGATGTTTCCCAAACTTAATGCCAATAAAATACGCAAAAACATCAGTTAACATAGATACGATGAATAAATAAATAATCAAGTGAATTGAAATCATTCTTAAATATGCAAAACCAATAAATCCTAAACTTGTATAAAATATTGTTAGCAAATGTTCAGAATAATCTTTTTTCTTAAAACTGTCCACAAAAACATAAATCAAAGCGTAAAAAAGTAGTAATCCAACAAGATAAGAAAATACAAGTAAATAATACCAATCTCTATTAAAGAATATAACACTTAGTAAAGAAAAGATGAAAGTAAAAAATACTGAAGAATAACTAAAAAGATTAAATGCTTTTTGCTTATTAAGCATACGAGAGAACTCGTAAGCAGCAAGAGTAGCCAAAATAACACATAGACCAGAAAAAAGAAAAGCAAGTTTTCCTTCACCAAAATAAATGAATAAACCTAAAACAACTGCAAAAAGACTTCCTGTGATTACTCTCTGTTTCATTACTATTCCTTTAATCCCCCGAATCTACGGTCTCTTTTATTAAAATCAATAATCGCTTTCTCTAAATCTTTTTTTGAAAATGCTGGCCACAACACTGAAGCAAAATGAAGTTCAGCATAAGCTGCTTGCCATAACATGAAGTTTGAAAGACGAAGTTCACCGCTTGGTCTTATTAAAAGATCAAGTTTTGGTAAATCCGAAGTGTATAAATATTTTTCAATATCAGCTATTTCTATTTCATTAGGATTTTTCTTTCCTTCCTTAACATCCATAGCTATTTTTTTAACAGCTTCTGTAATCTCGGTTTGAGAACCGTAGTCAAAACAGATATTTAGAACAAGCCCTTTTCTGTCTTTGGTTCTATTAGTGATTCTTTCTAATATTTCAAGATTCTCAGCACTTAACTTATTTTTTCTACCAGAAAACATTACCCTTATATCATGTTTTTCAAAATCATCTTTAAACTTTTGTTCAAACTCCTTAGGCAGTTTCATCAGAAAATCAACTTCAGCTTTTGGTCTTGTCCAGTTCTCTGTTGAAAAGGCATAGACACTCAAAGCCTTAATCCCCATCTCAGATGCTGCCAAAGCAATAACTCGAATGTTTTCAACGCCTTTTTGATGGCCGTAAGTTCTTGGCAAGCCTCTTTGTTTAGCCCACCTGCCATTACCATCAAGAATAATTGCAACATGTTCAGGGATTCTTAAATCCTGTGTTTTTTTGATTATTCCCATAATATAAAACCCCTCTTTACTAAAAGATTATACTATATTTTCTGTGATTATTCTATGATTTTTGTCTGGATTGGTTAAAATCCAATCAGATAAAGAAAAAGTTGTAAATCTAAAAGTAGATTTACAACTTAAAAATATCTTAGATACTCATTATATCCTTTTCTTTTTCCTTGAAGTACTGATCGATTTTGTCTGTGAACTTATCTGTAATCTTTTGAGCTTCATCTTGATAGTATTTCAAATCATCCTCAGTAATAACCGAATCTTTTTCCATTTTCTTCAAATGGGCAATTGCATCTCTTCTGACATTTCTAATTGCAACTTTGCTTTCCTCAGCCATTTTATGAATTGTTTTAACTGAGTTACGGCGATTTTCTTCTGTCATCGGTGGTAAAACGATTCTAATACCAATTCCATCATTTGATGGTGTCACCCCAAGATTTGCTCCAAATATAGCTTTTTCAATTTCTGATACCAAAGACTTGTCATAAGGTTTTATATAGATCTGATTTGCTTCTGGAACTGAAATTGAAGCCACTTGATTAATTGGCGTTTCAACACCATAGTAATTTACATGAGCTCTTTCTAACATCTTTGGGTTTGCTCTCCCACTTCTTACAGTTGCAAAATCACGATGCAAAGCCTCCAAAGTGTGCTCCATTTTCTCTTCTGCTTCTAATAAAATAGTTTCTGGCATAATTATTCCTCCTTGCCGTTTCTTATCATAGTACCTATATGTTCACCTAAAATTGCCCTTTTAATGTTCCCTGGAACATTCATGTCGAAAACATAAATATCAATATTATTATCATGACAAAGAGCAGCTGCGGTTGAATCCATAACATTAAGACTGCTATTTAAAACATCTTTGTGAGTCAAATTCTCAAATTTGACAGAATCACTGTGCTCTTTAGGGTCTTTATCATAAACTCCATCAGTGCCATTTTTTGCCATATAAACAATTGATGCTCCAAGCTCAGCAGCTCTTAATGCTGCAGTCGTATCAGTGGAAAAATATGGGTTACCAGTTCCACCACCGAAGATAACTATTCGGTCTTTTTCAAAATGAGATAAAGCTTTTCTTCTAATATATGGTTCAGCAACTTCAGGAATATTTATTGAAGACATGACTCTGGTAGGGACACCAATCGCTTCTAAAGAGTTTTGCAGGGCTAAAGCATTAACAATCGTTCCAATCATCCCCATATAATCTGCACTTGATCTTTCGATTCCCATATCTTCAGCTAATTTACCTCGGAAAATATTACCTCCACCAACAATAACCCCAATCTCGCAATGACATATATCATAAGCTTCTTTGATTTCTTTGGCGATTTTTTTGACAGTTAACGGATCAACACCTACCCCGGTTTTTCCGGCTAAAGCTTCCCCGCTTAACTTAATCATTACTCTTCTTTTTGGCATAACTACCTCCTAATTTTTTTAAAAAAAGGACAAAAAATGTCCTTTTATTATCCAACTTGTTTCATCACTTCGTCAGCAAAGTTTTCTTCCTTTTTTTCAACGCCTTCGCCAACAGCTAGACGTTTAAATAAAGCGATAGAAACGCTTTTTGATTTAACATATTGTTCTACTGTTTCATCAGGATTTTTGATGAAAGCTTGATTCAATAAGCAAATATCTTTTAAGTTTTTATTTAGACGACCTTCAACCATTTTTTCGATGATGTTAACTGGTTTCGGTTTATCAGATTCTTCGTTTTCATTTAAAGCAGTTTTTGTTAAAACCTCTTTTTCGTGATTAATATAGTCTTCAGAAATCTCATCACGTGAAATGTACTTAGGAGAAGATGCGGCAACATGCATAGCCATATCTTTCGCTACTTCCGGATTATTTCCATTGATTACTGCTAAAGCAGCAATTTTTCCACCCATATGAACATAGGCCCCGAATGTTTGTTCAGCAGTTTTCTTGACTAGATCGTATCTTCTAAAAGTTAAGTTTTCACCTATTGCCGATACTTGTTCTAAAAGAACTTCTTGTAAAGGCACTCCATTAACCTTTGTTTCCAAAGCTGCTTCAGTAGTTTCTGGTTGAGCAGATAATAATGTGTCAGCAATCAAACTTACTAAATTTTGGAACTTTTCATTTTTAGCAACGAAATCTGTTTCACAGTTAAGTTCGAAAATAACCGCAACATCTCCGGCAACTTTAACTTCACAAGAACCTTCAGCAGCAACTCTTGAAGCTTTTTTTGCAGCTTTTGCAATTCCTTTTTCTCTTAACCAATCAACCGCTTGATCTATGTCACCGTTAGTCTCAACTAATGCTTTTTTACAATCCATTAGTCCAGCTCCGGTTTTGTCTCTTAAATCTTTAACTAATTTAGCACTGATATCCATAATATTTCCTCCAATTTACCATATTTAATATATCATATCTTCACTGTCATTTCAACAGGTTAAGTCTTTAAAAAGGGAGCATTTTTTAAGTTGCTCCCAAGTCATTTATAAAACTGTTTTTATTAAATCAATCAATTCTGCTTTTCTTAAAGCTGAATATCCTGAAAGGTTAAGTTCTTTAGCCATGTCTTTTAACTCAGCTACTGTTTTTGAATCCAAATCTACTTGAGTAGGTTTTGGTTCATCTTTAACAACTGGTTTTTCTTCTTGCTTTGGCTCTGCTTTAACAACTGGTTTTGGTTCAGGTTTAACTTCTTCTTTTTTAGGTTGAGAAGTAACTTTTACCACAACTGGCTTAGCAACAGGTTTAGCAACTGGCTTAGCAACAACTTCTTCTTCTAGTTCGATATCATCATTTTCATCTGCATTAGCTTCTTCATCTGCATCTTCATCAATCAAGCTTACTCCACCAGTAGCTTCAATTACAGCGTCAGCCAATTTGTTAACGATAAGTCTTACTGATCTTAAAGCGTCATCATTAGCTGGAATTACGTAATCTACTTCATCTGGGTCGCAGTTTGTATCGACAATACCAAATACTGGAATATCAAGTCTTCTTGCTTCAAGAATAGCGTTTCTTTCTTTTCTTGGATCAATTATGAATAGCGCTTCTGGAACTTGGCGCATTTCTTTGATACCACCTAAGAATTTTTCTAGACGTGCCATTTCTTTTTTCAAATTAATAACTTCTTTTTTAGGTAAAACGTCAAAAGTTCCATCAGTTTCCATTTTGTATAAATCATGAAGTTTTTTGATAGACTTTTTGATAGTTTTAAAGTTAGTTAAAGTACCACCTAACCATCTTTGGTTAACATAGTATTGCCCTGAACGTTCAGCTGCTTCTTTGATTGGATCTTGTGATTGTTTCTTAGTCCCAACAAATAACACCTTTCCACCTTCTGATGCAATATCGAATAATGCTTTGTAAGCAGCATCGATACAGTCACTACTCTTTTGTAAGTCAATAATGTGAATACCATTTCTAGAAGTGTAGATGTATTTAGCCATCTTAGGATTCCATCTTCTAGTTTGATGTCCGAAATGCACCCCTGCTTCAAGCAAGGCTTTCATTGAAATAACTCCCATTTTTGTTTCCTCCTTTTTGATTTTTAGCCTCCACTTAATCATCATTCATTACCCACCAAATTTTATCTGGCTCGCGAGCATTGAACTCATAAGTGTGTGTATTTTTTACGGCTCTTGTATTTTATCAAATTTATCCTAATAAATCAAGTATTATTTACTAGCAAAGTGGATATGTTTAAGCAAGTCGAATGAATAAAAAAAGGACTAGATTCCTGTAGAACCTAGCCCACCTAATCTTTGTACTTGATTATTGTCATCATCAGCTATCAAATAGTTCAAAAAGATGCCTTGAGCTACCCTTTCGCCTTTTTTGATTTCCACTGCTTTATCGCCAAAATTAAAAAGAATCAACATGATTTCTCCTTCATTCTCCGGGTTATTATAATAATCCGAATCAATGATGCCGACTGAATTCAGTTTGACCAAACTCTTTTTAAACGATAATGAACTTCTCGGATAAACTTGAAGAACTTCATTGATTGGCATATAAGCCTTAACCCCAGTAGGAACAAACGCTACTTCTTTTGGTTTGATAATCAAATCAATTGCACAAGACAAATCATATCCGGCGCTTCCAGTCGTTTTTCTTTCAGGTAAATCTATACTAGAATTATGATACTTAGTTACAATTTCAAATCCTCTTGTTTTCATCAATAGTATCTCCTATAAATTTCCAGCGCCAGTTTGCTTGATTTGTTTTAAAAGTTCTTGTTCTGCTTTGGCTAGTTCAATGTTACGTTCTCTGTTTTCTTCAAGTCGATTCTTGCGAATTTCCATGAGATTCTCCATTGCCGTCTCTTTTGATTCACCGATAAATGCGTCTTGAGCAATAACAGTAATTTTATTATGATGATTTTCAACAACACCATTAATGATTACAACATAGTATACCAAATCTTCTTGCTCAAGTTTGATGTACCCTGTGTCGATTGTCGATATTATTGGCAAGTGATCTGATAGAATCCCGTAATCACCATTGTTAGAAGATGAAACAACTACCGCGTTAACTGTTTCATTATAAAGTTCTCCATCTGGGGTAACTATGGAAATATTCATATCTTATTCACCTCTATTTCATCTTTTCTGCTTTTTTTATAACGTCTTCAATACTTCCGACTAAACGAAAGGCGTCTTCTGGTAAATTATCATACTTTCCAGCTAGAATCTCTTTAAAACCTTTGACTGTATCGCTAACTTTAACAAAACTTCCTTTTTGTCCAGTAAACTGTTCAGCCACATGGAAGTTTTGCGATAAGAACAATCTAATTCTTCTTGCACGATGCACTACTAATTTATCTTCTTCACTTAATTCATCCATCCCTAGGATAGCGATAATATCAAGCAAGTCATTATATCGTTGTAATGTTCTTTGGACTTCTCTTGCTACATTATAATGTTCTTCTCCAACAATTTCTGGAGTCAAAGCTCTTGATGTAGATGCCAAAGGATCTACTGCAGGGTATATTCCTTCTTCAGAAATCTTTCTCGATAGATTAGTTGTAGCATCAAGATGGGTAAACGTCGTTGCTGGGGCTGGGTCAGTATAGTCATCTGCTGGTACATATACTGCTTGAATTGAAGTAATTGAACCTTCTTTTGTTGATGTGATTCTTTCTTGTAAAAGACCCATATCTGTAGCCAATGTTGGTTGATAACCAACTGCTGAAGGCATTCTGCCTAAAAGCGCTGATACTTCTGAACCTGCTTGAGTAAATCTGAAAATGTTATCGATAAATAGAAGGACATCTTGGCGTTCCTGATCGCGGAAATATTCAGCCATTGTTAAACCTGATAGCCCGACTCTCATTCTAGCTCCAGGCGGTTCATTCATTTGGCCAAAAACCATCGCAGTTTTTTTAATAACTCCTGATTCAGTCATTTCATGATATAAATCATTTCCTTCTCTAGTTCTTTCACCAACACCAGCAAAAACTGAGATTCCTCCGTGTTCTTGAGCAACATTATTGATTAACTCTTGGATTAGAACAGTCTTTCCAACACCAGCACCACCAAAAAGACCAATCTTACCACCTTTGATATAAGGTGCTAATAAATCAACAACTTTAATACCAGTTTCCAGGATTTCAGTTGTTGCATTTAAGTCTTCTAGTTGAGGTGCTGGACGGTGAATTGGTAAAGTAGGATAATCTTTCTCAATTGGTTTTCCATCAATTGGTTGTCCTAAAACATTAAAGATTCTGCCTAATGTTACGTTACCAACCGGTACCGAGATTGGTTTTCCAGTATCAACAACAGGCATGCCTCTTGTTAGTCCATCTGTGGAATCCATTGCAATAGTTCTTAAAAGACCGCCACCTAAAAACAAAGAGACCTCTAAGGTAAGGTTGATTTCAACCCCATTATTATCTTCTTTGTTTACTTTCACAGTAAGTGCATTATTAATCTGAGGCATGTCTTTAGTAAACTCAACGTCAACTACGGGCCCCATTACTTGTACTATTTTTCCTATATTAGGCATATGTCCTCCTAATTAACTGCATTGGCTCCACCGATAATATCAGTGAGTTCAATGGTTATTTGTGCTTGTCTAGCCCTGTTGTAGACAAGGTTCTGTTTACGAATTATATCTTTTGCATTATCAGTAGCGTTTTTCATTGCGGTCATTCTTGAAGCGTGTTCAGATGTTTTTGCGTCAAGGATTATACCGTATAACGTATTTTCAACATAGATAGGTAATAATTGATCAATAACTTCCTCTGTTGATGGTTCGAAAATATATTCTGAAACCTTTACCTTGCCCTTAATCAAATCAGTTACTGGTAATAACACTTCACTTCTCACTTTTTGAGTAAGAGTGTTAACATAGTCTGAGTAAATCATGACTATTTTATCAACTTCTTTGTCTAGATATAGTTTAATAAAGGCTCTTGACATTGCTTGAAAATCAATAAATTTAATATCATCTCTTGAGTTAATTGACTCTGTATTAAGCAATGGATATCTTTTTTTCTTACAGTAACTATAAGCTTTAAAGCCAATAGTTCCTACAATATAGTCATGTTTATCTTCTTTAACCATGTTTTCAAAATACTTAAGAACTTGACTATTATAAGGTCCAGCTAATCCTCTGTCACTAGTAACCAGAATATATCCAACTTTTTTAATCTCTCTTGTTTCCAAAAGCGGATGCGAGTACTCAGGGTTTGTAGATAGAACTTGTTCAAGAAGTTGTTTTACTTTCGCTTTAATAGGTTGAAAAGCTTTATATTTTTTCTCGACTTTTCGAAGTTTAGAAGCTGAAACCATGTTCATCGCTTTTGTAATCTGTGAAGTTTTTCTTGTTGCTTCAATGCGCTTTTTTATATCTCTTAATGAAGCCATAATAACCCTCCTTGATTACATAAACTCTTCAGTAAATCGATCGATTTCTTGATTAAGCTCTTCTTTACTTACAAGATCTCTTGTTTCTTTTATTTTTCTTAAAAGTGTATTTGCTTTTTCATCATTTAAAAAGAATTGATGCAAATCTTTTTCGTATCTTTTAACATCATTGATTTTTATTTGGTCCAAATAGCCATTAGCAAGTGCGTAGATACTTATCGCTTGTAATTCAAACGGCATTGTTTCGTGAAGTCCTTGTTTAAGAATTTCAACAGTTCGTTCTCCACGATCTAGTTTTGCTTTGGTTGCATCATCCAGGTCAGAACCAAACTGAGTGAATGCTTCAAGTTCACGATAACTAGCTAAATCCAGTCTCAATGTTCCACTTACCTTTTTAATTGCTTTATGTTGCGCAGCTCCTCCGACTCGCGAAACAGATAATCCAGCATTGATTGCTGGTCTGATTCCCGAATAGAATAATTGCGATTGTAAAAAGATTTGTCCATCTGTAATTGAGATAACATTAGTAGGGATATAAGCAGAAATATCGCCTTCTTGAGTTTCGATTATCGGTAAAGCGGTTATTGAGCCACCGCCTAGTTTGTCACTTAGTTTTGCTGCCCTTTCTAATAAACGCGAGTGAAGATAGAACACATCACCAGGAAAAGCTTCTCGTCCTGGCGGTCTTCTTAATAATAAAGACAATTCACGGTAAGCAATTGCATGTTTAGTCAAATCATCGTAAATAATCAAAACATGTTTGCCTTCAAACATAAATTCTTCGGCTATTGAAACCCCTGAGTAAGGAGCTAAATATAATAACGGTGCAGGATCTGAAGCATTAGCTGCAACAATCATCGAATAATCCATCGCTCCGAATTGTTTCAAAGTTTCATATACATTAAGAACAGTCGATTGTTTTTGGCCAATCGCAACATATACACAAATAACATCTTTGCCTTTTTGATTGATAATTGTATCAACAGCAATTGATGTTTTTCCTGTTTGTCTATCGCCAATGATAAGTTCTCTTTGACCACGACCAATCGGAACTAAAGCATCTAAAACCTTAATACCAGTCTCTAGTGGCTGATTAACTGATTGACGCTCGATAACACCAGTGGCTTTTCTTTCAATTGGACGAGTCTTTTTAGTTTCAATCCTCCCCAATCCATCAATCGCTTGGCCTAAAGGGTTAATAACTCTTCCAATCAGTTCCTTGCCAACACCAATTTCTAGAATTTTTCCTGTCGCTTTGACTTCCATGCCTTCTTTTATCAAAGCTGAGTCATTTAACAAAATTGCGCCAACATGATTCTTTTCTAAGTTTTGCACCATGCCATAAACGCCATTAGGAAAAACAAGTAACTCACCTGCCATAGCTTTATCTATACCATAAACTAAAGCAATTCCATCACCAACAGAGATAACCGAACCAATATTCTCAGTTTTTATTTGCTTTTCATATTTTTTAATCTGCTCTTTTAATAATGAGCTGATTTCTAAAGGGTCTATTCTCATTTAGTTACCTCCTGTTAGGTTTGTTTTCATCTGGTCTAAGGATGCATTTATTGTTTGATCAATGACGCTTCCCTGATACTCGATTCTAATACCGCCGATAATAGTATCATCGATAGTGGTAATAATTTTCACTTTTTTCCGAATTTTTTTCTCTAAACTATTGATAAGTTTTACTTTGTTAGTTTCAGATAAATCTGTTTTAGTAAAAACATTAACCTCTACTACTTCATTCATTTCATTGATTAAATCAAGAAAAGCATATGCAATTGTTTCAATCAAGTAGAAACGATTGTTATCAATTAATACTTTTAAAAAATTAACCAATAGTATATTCTTTGATAAGGCCGCAATTACTTGATGTTTTTCTTGATTTTCAATCTTTGGATGAAGAAAAAATTTATATGCTTCTTCATCTAAAGCGTCAATAATGCTTTTCAAGTCTTGATAAGTACTTTCCGTTTCATTATTTTCTAAAGCAAGTGAAAAAACAGCCCGAGCATATTGTCTTTCTACATCGGTCATGATTTTTCACTTCTTTCTAACTCATCAACAAGCAAATCTTGATACTTTGCTTCATCAACTTCTTGTTTAATGATTTTTTCTGCCATTAAAGCCGCTAAATCAACAACTTCTTTTTGCAAGCTCGTTTTAGCTTTTATTTTTTCAGCTTCGATTTCTTTTTTAGTGCGCTCCATCATTTGGTCTGCATTATTTTTGGCCTCTTGAATAATTCTAAGTCGTTCTTGCTCAGCTCTATCTTTTGCATTATCCAAGTAGTCTTTTGATTTCACTTTCAAATCGTTATACTCTGCTTCTCTTTTTTCCTTTAGCTCATTAGCAAGTATATTTTCTTGTTTAGCAGATTCCATTTCTTGATCCATGATATTTTTTCTTTTTTCTAAAAAATCTGTGATTTTTCCCCAGAAAAAATACTTAACAATCAAAACCAAGATTAATGTCGCACCTATTTGAATTAACATATCCAATAAGTTAACTCCCAAAGCTGACTCAATTGCTCTTTGAACAGCCTCCATCATTCTCTCTATTAAAGGCATAAGCGCCCTCCTCTAAATAATATAAGACTCCTATTTTCCAATTAAGAGAATAGCAACCAAAAGTGCATACAATCCAGTGGTTTCTGCAACTGCTTGTGTTACTAGGGTTGTTACTAGAATTTTTGTTGAAGCTTCAGGTTGACGCCCAACTGCCTCAGCAGCTTTACCAGCCGCAAACCCTTGACCAATCCCAGGCCCCAGTCCAGCTACTACTGCGATTCCCGCGCCCAAGTAAGCCATACCACTACTAAAATGCTCATTGTACTCAGTTGCGAAACGTAAAATTGAACCAAAAATTGTTTCTAACATAATAATTTCCTCCTATTATATTCTAGGCTTCTGAAGCCATAGAGATATTTACTGTAGTTAACATAAAAAACACAAAAGCTTGAATCAATCCGAAGAAGATGTCAAATATCGCATGCAAAACAACTCCAACGAATAAACCAGCGACCCAGTGTAATGCAGCATATACCATTCCTGCAATTACAAGTCCGCTCATAAGATTAACGAATAAACGTAAACCCATTGAAAAAGGTGTTGAGATATCACCAATAATATTGATTGGTAACATGATAATCGCCATCGGCTTAACATAACCCAAGAGCCCATCTAATTTCTTCCAAACACCCATAAACTTTAGTTCTGCTACTCGCAACATAATAAAGGTCATCACTGAGAAAGATAAAGCAACACCTAAATTAGATAATGGTGGAGTTAGTCCAAACAAAGACACGGTATTTGCAAAAGCTAAGAAAATGATAATCGTAAATAAATATGGTGCAAAAAACTTAAATCTTTTCCCATCAATATAGTCTTGAATAAACTTATTAAAAAACTCAACAATCAAGATGCATACAAGAATAAAACCTTTTGGGGTTTTATTTGGGTCGAGTTTTTTAACCTTTAATCCAACAATCACAAAAACAATTGATAGTACAGAAATAATTATGATTGTCGATCTAATTTGTGGTGATAGAGATTCAAAAAAAGTAAAATTAAGCATCAGGATCTCCATCCTTTCCCGCGTAAATGAGTGTAACTGGAATTGAAACAATACGATATGTCAATAATCCAGCAAAAGTATAGTAGATATTCCAGCCTGGATCTTTATAGGTAATATAAAGAATCACTCCAAAAAAAACAAACTTAGCTATGTATATCATTATCTGTCTTGATTTAATTAAACTTGGATTGTTTTTATAAAGGTTTTTCATTATTCGGTAATTCATGGAGTTCATTAATAATGATGAAGCCACTCCCAAGAAAAAACTCAAGACAAAGTCAAAATTAAAAGTTATCAAATATATCGCCACTGATACCACTAAAGCATAAGGCCAAGAAAAAAGAAAGATTTTTTCAATCAGATTTGTTTTTTTCATTTTCTTCTCCTTTGCTAAATTTTAAAGCTCTTTTAATAAAATTACTGATACCTGCAAATATTCCTAACACGATGAATATGTAAACAAATATATCACGGTCAGTAAACAGCCAACTATCAATAAGTTTGCCGATAAAGTAACCAAAAACCATAGAAACAAAAGTCTCTACAAAAAACTGAACTATCATGTTTAAGATAAAGTATGTTGATTTATCTTTTTTTTGACTCATCTACTTAGTTCCAAACAACCTATCACCACAATCACCAAGTCCAGGAACAATATATCCTACTTCATTTAGCCCTTGATCGATTGATACCATATAGATATCAACATCAGGATGTTTTGCTTGTAAAGCTGATATACCTTCAGGGCAACCAACAATCCCTACATAGCGAATGTCCTTAGCTCCAGCCCTTTTTACATTATCAATGGCAGCTATAACACTTCCACCAGTAGCAAGCATTGGATCAACAACCAAAACGGTCGCGTCTACTATTTCTTTTGGAAACTTCGAATAATATTCATGAGGCATTAATGTTGTTTCATCACGATACAAACCAATATGCCCGACTTTAGCTGTAGGAATAACATTTTGAATTCCATCTACCATTCCTAATCCAGCGCGTAAAATTGGGACAATAACAACTTCTTTTGCTAAAACTTTTGTTTTAGTTTTTGCGATTGGAGTAATTATCTCGATTTCTTTTGTCTCCAAGTCTCTTGTAACTTCATATGTTACTAGTGAACCGATTTCATTAACATTTTCCCTAAAAGTTTTAGTGTCTGTATTCTTATCACGAATAATACTCATTTTGTGTTGAATCAAAGGGTGATCAAAGACAACTACTTTACTCATTTTCTTCCTCATACTTTCCAATTTTTTCGACACGAACTTTATGTCTTTCTTCTATTGATACTTCAGTTTTCATATATATATCAAGAAAATCAAGAACGTCTTCAATGGTATTTACACGCGAACCGAAGGTAACAACATTTGCATGATTATGTGTTTTTGATGATTCTGCAGTAAAGCGGGAAGTTACCACAGCTGCTCTAATCCCTTTAACCTTATTTGCGGCAATACTCATGCCAATGCCAGTTCCGCAAATTAAAATCCCGAAATTCGCTTTCTCTGAACTTACATTTTCAGCCACAGAAACAGCGAAATCAGGATAATCAGTAGCTTCGTTACTTGAAGTGCCGAAGTCAACTACTTCATGGCCAGAATTAATCAAGTGATTTACTATTGCTTTTTTATACTCAAACCCAGCATGGTCAGCGCCAATAGCTATCTTCATTATTCTCTCTCCTTCACTATCTTTATATCATAACAATTATAGCAAATCTGGAAGCTAATTACAATTATTATCAGCCTTAAGAGTCAATAATTTTTAAATGTTAATATCACCTTTTCTTAAAGTTGTTTTCGATATAGTATCATACACAGTTGAAGCTTGCGAGTCTAAATCGCCGCCATCAACGATATAATCAACTTGATTTTGATACATCAAAACCTCTTCAAACTTCAAGATTGGCGGTTCAGTGCTTAGATTCAAACTTGTGACAACCATCGGCCCGAACTTCTCAAGAAGCTTCAAACTAATTTCGTGATTAGGGATTCTAACACCAACGGAATCTTTTCCAGCAGTAATTAAATCAGCAATATTACTGTTCTTTTTATAGATTAAAGTTAATTTCCCAGGCCAATGCTTAGTCAAGTTTTCCTCAAGAATCGTATCAGAACTGACAACTGATTTGACTGCTTTTAAATCAGGGCATAGAATCGCCATTGGTTTAGTATAGTCTCTTTGCTTGATTTCATATATTCTTTTAACTGATTCAATATCCGCAACTAAACAACCAATTCCATATACTGTATCGGTTGGGAAAATAATTACCTTTCCAAACATCTCAATATTGAGATAGTTATTCTTGTTTAATATCATTTTAAACTCCTATTATTTTTTGAATTTCGTGTGGGTCAGAAACTAAATAATCAGCCCCAGCAGTCTTTAACTCATTGGCAGTTCTGAAACCCCATAAAACACCAACACTAGAGATTTTTGCGTTTTTAGCAGTTTGAATATCAACCTCAGTATCACCAACATACAAGACTTCTTCTGGGTTTAGCTGCAAAACTCTTAAGATATCTAAGATTGATGCTTGATCGGGTTTTGGTAGAAACTCAGTTTTCTTTCCATATACCAAATCAAATGTGCTATCACCAAAGTAATAAGAAATGACTTCGATTGTTTGGCTATGTGGTTTGTTCGATAAAACATTTAGTGATAAGCCTTGTCCCTTCAACGACTTTAACAAATCACTAACTCCTGGATAGATTCTCGTTGTGATTGTTGCTTGCTGTTTATAAACTTCATAATATCCCGCTTTAAGTTCATCAAAAAGTGATTGGTCAAAATTACCTTTTTTAATAACCTGTTTGATTAGGTTATCAACACCTTTACCAACAAAATACTTATATTCATCAACAGAAAACTCTTTTAATTTTTTGCTTCTTAAAACAAAATTTAAGGTTTCAGCGATATCATCAATTGTATCCAATAGTGTGCCATCCAAGTCAAATATAACTGCTTTATACTTCATCTAAACCCTCCATAACAAGTTGTTTATTCATTAAATCTTTAATTGGTTTATAGGTTTTTCTATGTAAAGGACACTCGCCAAACTCTTGTAATTTTTCAAGATGAGCTGGGGTCGGATAGCCTTTGTGTTTCTCAAACTCATATAAAGGATAGATTTTTGAAAATCTTTCCATTATCTCATCTCTTTTTTCTTTTGCGATTATTGAAGCTGCGGCTATTGTCGCTGAAAGTGTATCCCCTTTGATTATTGCTAAAAAAGGCAAATCTTGGGTATTTAAGGGCATTGCATCGCTGAGAATAAACTCTGGTTTGATCTTGAGGTTTTTAATCGCCCTTACCATTGCTAACTTAGAGGCTTGATAGATGTTTATCTGATCAATCAGACTCTGAGTAACATATCCATATGCATAAGCGAGTGCTTTTTGCTTAATCTCGGTTTCAAGAACAGTTCGTTTCTTCTTTGATAATTGTTTTGAATCATTTAAACCATTTATCATATTATTAGGATCAAGTATTACGGCTGCAGCCAAAACGCCACCTGCTAAAGGTCCACGACCTACTTCATCAACTCCGGCAATCAGTTTATATCCCTCTTTAATCAAGGCTTTTTCATAATCATACATCTTGATTTACTCTTTCAAAGCTCATTCTGCCTAAAGCTCCATTTCGCAAATCATTTAAGAATAAGTTAAAAACGCGTGGATAATCGATTTCTCCACCACTGATTAAACAACCTCTTCTTTTACCTATTTCATCTAAGATTTCGATTCGATCATTTAGTTCACTCAATTTAATATCATATCGTTTCTCAAGATTACCTGGGTAATATGCTTTCATATAATCTATACCGTACAAGCAAACATCATCTATAGGTAGTAGACTATCTTTTATTGAGCCTAATAAAGCTAACTTCATCCCCGTTTCTGGATCATCAAATTTTGGCCATAAAACACCAGGATTATCATAAACCCTTAAGTTATCTCCGGCATTAAGAAAGCTTTGCATTTTTGTTACTCCAGGCATATTCCCCGTTTTCGCTTTATTCTTTTTGGCTAAATTGTTGATAAACTGACTTTTTCCTACATTTGGAATGCCAAGAACCATTGCATTAAAAGGTCTTTCAGTTAGACCTTTTTCGGTTTCTTTAACTATTTGATCGTTCAAAATCTCCTTAGCTTTTTGATAAATGATATTTTCTAAATTATCTTTTAGTGAGTTGATACCTATAGCATTAATGCCCTGACTATGGTAATATTCAAGCCATTTACTTGTAATCTTTGGGTCAGCTAAATCAATCTTATTAAACAATATAAGCTTTGGTTTGTTCTTAATAATTTCATTTAACATTGGGTTTGTTGACGCAATAGGAATTCTTGCATCAACAAGCTCAAAAATTATATCAACAACTTTGAGTTTCTCTTCTATTTGTCTTCTTGCCTTAGCCATGTGGCCAGGAAACCATTGTATTTGTTTCATTATCTATCACATCCAATTTTTTGACTACTCACAGACTTTACTACCTATTCTTAATAACACTTCACCCAAAACGTCATCGCCATCAACCAATCCGAAGACTCTAGAATCCATTGAGTTGTTACGATTATCACCCAAAACATAGTAGCTGCCTTCAGGAATTGTTAGATTATAGAAAACCGTAATTGCTGGCAAACTCGCTTCAATTAAATAACCATTGATATAAACCCCTGCATTGCTGACCAATAAAGAATCGCCAGGCAATCCTACAACTCTTTTAATCAGAAAACTGTCATCGTTTCTTAATATTAGAATGTCGTTTCTGTCATAATTGGCACTATATTCGATAATCACTGTATCATTACTACAAAAAGTTGGTTCCATCGAATGACCCTCAACTTGAGCTATTGAGAAAAAAAAGCCGTTTAGAATCATTACAATGAGTAAGAATGTTGGTACAACACTGAAAAAATCTGCAAACAAATGCACTCTCTTGTATAAACGATAATCGGTTTTATACACCTTCTTATGAAATAGAAAGAAGAAAACTATATAAAAAAAGATTGATAAAACAATAATTGTGTAAAATACCGTACTAAATACCCCAGTCAGTAGTGGGTTTGGTACGTTAGTAAACGAACGATTTAGATTAAACATAAACAATGGGTTTTTCTGAAAAGTTATAAAAAGAGTGAGATCAACT
>OBJA01001067.1_pt1 | contig 20246 bp, 17 predicted proteins | sample 1519751 | NCBI WGS metagenome assembly OBJA01 (sample SAMEA3881238, study PRJEB22517) | soil metagenome | biome: lake sediment; feature: soda lake sediment; material: sediment, water from around vicinity | place: India | collected 2013-12-23 | depth 3 m
TATTATTATTGTCATTGCTACAGCAACCATCGTAGGTTTAATTATTTATCGTTTGATAAAGAGGAAAAATGAATCAACATGTAGTCGCTGCAGTTATGCCAAACGATTGAAATAGAAAACGTTTAAATTTATCTAAAAAGGCGGAGAGTTTTTAACTTATCTGTTTTTTTTTAATACCTCATATAATTGAAATAGGCGTATAATAAACCTATGATTCAATACACATTGAAAGGAGATCATTGTAATGACAAAAAACAGGATCGAGTGGGTCTTTTTAGATCATACAAAAAGAGATTTAGTATTGATTTTACCTGGTGGCGGTTATGCAATAACATCGAAAAGAGAAGGTATGCCAATCGCCAAAAAAGCACTAGAAATCGGCTGTCATGCTGCCATCTATTGGTATAGAGAATCACTTCTAAAGTATCCTGATATTAAAAATGAAGGCATGTCTTTTCTAAAAGAAATTAAAGCACATCCTCAAGTTAATCGTGTGTTTATTGTTGGTTTTTCTGCAGGCGGTCATTTTGCACTCATGTTATCCATTGCATGTCCTGAAATCATTGAAAAAACTGTTTTAGCATATCCAGTTGTTTCATCAAATCCTCAATATTATCACGGAGGATCTTTTTATAACTTACTAGGAACATTAGATAATCAAATCATGCTTGATGAAGTATCTCTTGAACACCACGTTCATCATAGTATGGGTGAAGTATTTATCATGCATACAGTTGATGATCAATCGGTTCCAGTAGAAAACGCAATTGTTTTAGCACAACAATTGATTCAAAAAGGAGTTCCAGTTGAACTTCATATTTATCCTAAAGGTAGACATGGTGCATCACTAGGTACAGAAGAAGTTGCTTTTGAGGATATGGATCCAAAGGCCTTTGCTGAAGAGTTTAAAGACATTTCACATTGGTTTAAAGAAGCACAACGTTTTCTATTAAAATAAAAAAACAAGGAACAATGTCCTTGTTTAAAACCTTTATTTATCTTCTCTTTGATAGACGACAACTTGTGGGAATGGGATTTCAATATGATTCTCATCAAGAATTTCTTTAATGCGTTTTCGCATAGCTCTTTCCACAGCGTAATGCTCTTCATTTAATGTTTTCGCTATAGCTCTCATGTTAACTGAACTAGATGCCAAATCAATGACACCAAGAATTTTAGGGTCTTCAATAATGACAGGGAATTCTAGACGTAACTTAGGAAGTTCTTGGTTTAAAATATCCATAGCTTTTTGAGCGTCTTCTTTATAAGCAATACCAAATTCAACAACAGCAACACTTGGATTTCTTGAGAAGTTAATCAGTGTTGATATTTCACCATTATTAACAATCTTGATCTCACCTTTCCAGTTTCTAAGTTTCGTTGTTTTCAATCCAATGCTGGTGACCTCACCTTTAAAGCCTTGTACCTCAATTTTATCACCTACATCAAAGTGATGTTCAAAAACGATGAAGAAACCACTTATTAAGTCATTGATAAATCGTTGCGCACCTAAACCTATTACAAGACCGATGATACCTAATCCAGCAAGCGCAGGAGCTACATTGACGCCCCAAATCGATAAAACGATTAAAATCATTAAAATACCTATGATGTATTTGATGATACTATTCGTAACTTTAGCAATGGTACGTTTTCTTCGCTTATAAGGAGACTCTTTAAGACCAACACGATTTAATGTTGTTTTTGATATTTTCATCACAGATAAAGCTATAAAGATGACAAGAAGAGTCGAAATGATTCGACCAACACTTTGCTCAATATAAGATAACAATGTACCACCCATATCTTGGAAGTATTGATTGAAATCATAGTTCCATATATACATAATGCCAATCACACCTGCAATAAGTAACACGAACGAAAGCATGAAAATAAAAACAATCATCAACTTGCTCAAAGACTCTTCACGCTTCAATAATTTCCTTTCATAGATAAAAATAGCGAACAAAACCAAAATAATGAGTGCAGTATAAACAGAGTTTAGTGTGACATTCGATAAAACATTGAGATTTAGCATATCATTACCTACTTTCTATATCATAAAAATTATATCATAAATCATACGTATCTTCAAAAACCTTGTCTTCGTCTGTTCATTTGACAAACAAGGATATATCTCATAAAATAAACATATAAAAGAGGTACCTCATGGCAAAAGTATTAAATGACTATAAAAAATATTTTTTATTATCTTCATCCATATTTTTTATTTTTGCTCTTGCTTTTATGCTATTAAGCATAACAGATAAAACATATGAATTTTATAATCAAGCGCTTCAGGAAATCAAAAAAGACAGTCTTGTTCCTCGAAGCGTAAAAGTTCATCTTGCATCCTATAACGAAACACAAGTTATGATTGAGTTTACAGATAAAGATTTAGATGGTGTAGAGTCTTTGAAGACACTTGCTATTTATGATTATCAAGGAACTGAACAAGGCCGTTTGAAATATTACTATGAAGACAAGAGTAATTATACAACTGCATATTATCAATTAATTAACAGTCAACGATTTCCAAATTATGTAACCAATCCTTCATTACACCCATTTAGGATTATCGGATGGATTGCCTTAGGTTTTTGTATTCTAACAGGTGTTATATCTCGCGTGAAATGGCATGATAAAGGCATTTTAAAGATAAAAAAACAAACTGCTGATACTAACGATATCGAACATGATAAGCATGATGATGCATAACACAAATCATACGGTTTATTTAAGTTTAAAAAATATACTAAAATAACTTGATTCACATCGAAAAAGTGTTAAAATAGATGTGCATTTTGAAAGGCGGGTCGTAAATGGAAAAAGATCATCGTCACACACCTTTTTACACAAAGTTACTTGAATACGCAAATAGTCAACCTACACCACTTGACGTGCCTGGTCATAAACTGGGCTCTCTGCATAACGATCTTATGGATCAAGTTGGTGATATGGTATACAAACTAGATGCAAATGCACCACGTGGGCTTGATAATTTAAATCGCCCGACAGGTGTTATTAAAGAGGCTGCTGAGCTCATGGCAGATGCTTTTGGAGCAGAGAAAGCATATTTTTTAACAGGTGGAACCACAATGGGTATCTTAGCCATGATTATGTCCGTTTGTGGAGCAAAAGAAAAAATTATACTACCACGTAATGTTCATAAATCAGCAATCAACGCACTGATATTATCAGGTGCTGTACCTATATTTGTTAAACCTTATTTGGATCAAGAACTAGGTATTGCAAATCACATGGATTATCAAGAAGTTGAAAAAGCTATTCTTGAACATCCTGATGCTAAAGCTGTATTTGTCATTAATCCAACTTATTTTGGTGTTGCTAGCGACTTAAAAGGTATTGTTGAGTTGGCACATGCTAAAGATATGCTTGTTTTAGTGGATGAAGCACATGGTTCACATTTACCCTTTTCATCATTGTTACCTCAAAGTTCAATGGAAGCTGGTGCAGATATGAGCTCATGTTCTTTACACAAAACAGTAGGTTCACTGACACAAAGTTCAATTTTAATTACACAAGGACCACGCGTTGATCACATTCGCTTAAGATCAACTATTAATATGATACAATCAACATCCCCTTCAAGTTTATTACTTGCAAGTTTGGATGTTGCAAGAAAAATGTTTTATTTTGAAGGTCCAACACAAATACCAAAACTCATTGAAATGGCGCATCAAACACGTGAGAGAATCAATCAAATCAATGGTTTGAAAGCTATGGAAACGTCATATTTTTTAAGACATAAAGCATTTGACTATGATGAAACAAAAATTATTGTCAAAGTTTCAGAATTAGGACTAACAGGTTTTGATGTTTATAAAGCATTGTTTGATGAATACAATGTACAATTAGAACTTGCTGAGACACATCTTATTTTGGCTGTCTTATCCATTGGCACAAAGCAAAAAGATTTAGATCGTTTAGTTGAAGCGCTACAGCATTTAAGTGATAAATATGTACCTATGCAATTATCACCTCTTCAACCGAAGATTAAGTATGTTTACCCTGAGGCATATACACGACCACGTGAAGCATATCATGCACCTAAAAAATATGTGCAAATTAATCAAGCGGTTGATGAAATAGCAGCCGAGTCTATCATGATTTATCCTCCTGGAATACCCATTGTGATACCTGGAGAAATCATTAGTCAAGATATTTTAGATGATCTAGATTTTTATCAAAAACAAGGATCGATTATTTTAAGTGACACAGAAGGTGGATTTATTAAAATTATTGATAAAGAATATTGGATGAAATGGGAGGAAGATGAAGATTTATGAAACTTCATAAGGTCGATTTATCGTTTCAAAGTTGTAACAGTCTATACGAAGATGCTGATGTTGTTATCTTTTCAGTACCGATGGATAACACGGCTTCGTTTAGACCGGGCACACGATTTGCAGGTCATGCTATTCGCGTAGACTCATTTGGTGTTGAGTGGTATTCACCATATAGAGAACGAGACTTAAAAGAGTTTAAAACAGCAGATATAGGGGATTTAGAGTTACCATTTGGTGATGTTGATCAGCAATTAAAAATTATTTATGATACAACAAAACAAATTTTAGCTGATGGCAAAACACCAATGATGGTAGGCGGAGAGCATTTAGCAAGTTATTCAACCATTAAAGCATTATATGAAAAATATCCTAACCTTCATGTCATTCAACTTGATGCACACACAGACTTAAGAGAAGAGTTTTTTGGTAGAGAACTATCACATGCGACATTTTTAAGACATGTTCATAAATTTTTAGGTGATGGTAGAATATATCAATTTGGCATTCGTAGTGGTGAAAAACCCGAGTTTGATTGGGCAACTAGTGGACACACACACATGAGAAAGTTTGATTTTGAAGGTCTTGATCTCATTTGTGAGAAACTTAAAGATGTTCCAGTATATGTAACCATTGATATTGATGTTTTAGACCCAGCAGTTGTACCGGGTACAGGAACACCAGAACCAGGTGGCATGCAATATAAAGATTTACTTTGGGCATTTGATCAGTTCGCTAAACTTAATCAATTGGTTGCAGCAGATTTTGTTGAACTTTCACCCATGTTAGATCCAAGCGGTGCTTCAACAGCTGTTGCAGCAAAATCGCTTCGAGAACTTGTTTTACTACTTCAAATGAATAAAGAAAAAAGATGTAAATAGTGTTTAGTTATAAAATTAAAAGAGAAGATTTCACCTAAATCTACTCTTTTTTTGTTTTTGAAAAAATATAAAAATCTACAGTAGAATCATCGATGACATGCTTATGTACTGTTATAGAATCAAATAAGTGACACTCGAATCTTTTTTTCAACAATGCCAGTGTGTAGACATGATTATAGAATCGATACACGGATAGTTTTTCATTGTTTTCTATAATCATGTATTGTTCTAGAAAAGCTTTTTCAGTTTCATATAGAAATGTTTCATGTAAAACAAGATGAGGTAAATGACTCCAAAATCCAGAAATCTCATAATTCCAGCTGCGATGAGTTTTGATCTGTTTATAATAGCTTTCGTTATAGCCATCCATGATAAAAATACCATTTGGCTTTAATAATGACTTCACTTTCTTCAATAGTATATTTTGCTCATCAAGAGATAATACACCAAAGTCACAATAAATCATATAAATTAAATCAAATGTTTCATCGATGGATAACATTAAATAATCTGTGTTTAGATATGTAACATCCTTTGTATGTTTTATCGCATAACTCAGTGAAAAATGATTAATATCAACACCAGTTACATGATGTCCTAGTTGACTAAATCTTTCTGCATATAGACCAGGCCCACAACCCAAATCCAAAATTGTTAAGCCTGTTTTATCTTGCATAATCGTGTTTATCCATGCAATCGTTTTATCGATGGAGTTTTGATCTCTACTCGCTACATTTGCACTAGGATTTAAGTGAAAATCGAGTAAATAAGGCTGAATATGAGGATTTGTCCACATGAACGCATTCCCTTTTTCATATAAAGGAGGCTTTTCACAATAGTTAATAATTGATTTCATATCGTTTTTTCCTATCCATTTTCCAGGTTGATTTTTTTTAAGAAATGGTGATTCATTATAGCTGAGATAAAACCTAATGTTGAAAAACTAATGACTAGAGTTATGAGCTCATTAAGACCAATAACTATCCCTAAATGAGATTGAACAATAGTTTGTGCAATTACCAATAGACCAACAAATGAATAAAAAGTTAAAAGCATAGGCGTTAATTGATAGCCAATAACCTTTTGTTTGAACAATAAAATACTAGTTGTTAAAAATAAAGGAAAGATAAAGGCGATATCGATTGCAAATGTTGGTTCGGTAGTGTTTAAATCAACAATTGATTGATAATCGTTTTTCAGCATTGCTGGAATTAGCAAACTCAGCCAAATAAGTGATGAAAAACTAGCAATCATCAAAAAGAGTGATGTTTTCTTAAATGTTATAGATAAAGTATCAGGGGATATACCGATGCTCAAGACATCTTTAACAGTGATGAAAAGAGATAATGTAGACAAAAACAACAATAAAACATAAAGTAAGAAAAAATGAAATAGAGGAGTGCCGAAAACTAAACTCAACGCATAGTATGAGATAAACAAAAATCCACTTGGATACAATAGGCGTATCACTTTATGTTGTTTTATATAGTTTTTGTAGAAAATAATCAATAGTGTAGACATGATTAAAATAATATAGTCTGTAGCAATAAATGTTCCAGCACGAAACGTTGACATGAGTTGATATGCCCCTTTTCCATATAAATCGACCTCTACACCATATAATGACCTTACTGTTGGATATGTGTTTTCTGCAGAATAAAAAACACCAATTAAAGCACAAATAGCAGCACAAATAATTGTGGCTAATATGAAGAACTTGCCTTGTTTTGACATAGCCTTAAATCTCCTTAATCATATAAGATATATTGTTTTTTAGCTGAGTGAGGTACTCATTAAGATGATTCAAATCGTCAAAATTAAAGTCTAAAAAAATCTTTTCTAATAACTGATTACCTAGATCATTTTTATCTTTAAAATACGTTTTAGACTTCAGTGTCAAAGTTATTTCGACAGAACGATGATCATTTGGTGAAATGTTGACTCTTAAGTAACCTTTACGACTCAGAATAGAAACCATTTTAATAATGTTTTGTCTGCTTACACCCATCGAATTTGCAATATCATTGTAGTTAGGCTTTGATTTCACATGAAATGCAATCATGTTGAGCAATAACCATTGCTTGAGTGTTATCTCTTTGGTGATTTGGTTACCCAGGTTTTGAAGCTTATTTGATAGTAGAAAAATTAAGCCAAAAATGATTTGTTTTAATTCATTTGGTTTCTCCATAGACAATAACCTCGTTTCACTTCTTACATTATATGCAATAGGTTGCATAATGTCAAGTGAATTTTGTTGCAATCAAAAGAAGGGATATATGGGCTTAATCATGTCTATTGACTTGCTTTGATAAGAGTATTCAACAAGGTTAAAAAGCCATTAAAACAGGGTTAGATGAATATAATTGTTTCATTATAAGATTATCGTTTCTATCTGAAAAATGTAAACAGATATGTTATATAATACCGAAAATTTAACTTTTTTTAACATATTTGAACTGGTAAGCAAAGTCTTTGAATTACATTCCATGCTCAAGTATAATGAAGTTGCTAAAGAAGGAGGATTTTAAAATGTTATTTAAAGATTATGATCCACTAAAGAAGAAACAACTTCAAATATTAGATCCAAAAGGTAAGATTGTGAATGCTGATCTTGAACCGAAATTATCAAAAGAATTATTGTTAAAAATGTATAAAACGATGACCTTGGGTCGCGTAGCGGATATTAAAGCATTACAATATCAACGTCAAGGGCGCATGTTGACTTATCCACCAAATCGTGGACAAGAAGCAACCCAAGTCGGTGCGATTTCAGCACTCGAAGATCGTGATTGGTTATCACCTGCATTTAGAGAACTAAATATGTTTTTATACCGAGGAATAGGGTTAGACAAACTTTATCTTTATTGGTATGGAAACGAATGGGGAAATCATTTTCCTCTTGAGAAAAGATGTTTACCTGTTAATGTTATCATTGGCTCACAAGTGACACATGCTGCAGGTTTAGCCTATGCATCTAAAATTCTAAAAAAAGATGAAGTAGCACTTGCTACTATTGGTGATGGTGGAACATCACATGGTGAGTTTTATGAAGGACTCAATTTTGCCGCTTCATACAATGCACCTCTTGTTGTTGTCATTCAAAATAATCAATATGCGATTTCAACACCACGAAAAAAAGCAACAAAGGCTGAAACTCTTGCTCAAAAAGCAGTAGCTTTTGGAATACCAGGTATTCAAGTTGATGGAAATGATATTTTAGCAATGTATGTTGCTACTAAGTTTGCTGTTGACTATGCTAGAAAAGGTAACGGACCAGTCTTAATTGAAGCTGTAACCTACCGTTTAGGTGCACATACAACATCAGATGACCCCACTATTTACCGTTCAAATGAAGAAGTTGAACAATGGGAAAAGAAAGATCCAATGATTCGTTTTAAAAAATATCTCATGGATAAAGGTTATTGGAGCGAAGAAGAAGATGTAAAACTTGATGAAGAAAACAACAAACATGTTGGTGATACATTCAAAGAAGTAGAAAAAACAGGAGATGCTGACTTACTTGACATTTTCCAATATACATACAAAGAAATGACACCACAGTTAACTGAACAATATGAAGAAATGAAAAAATTTCTAGAAGAAGGAGGTAAATAATCATGGCAGTTATGACATTGTTAGATGCAATTAATCAAGCATTAGACCAAAAAATGGCTGAAGATTCCCGAGTTGTTGTTTATGGTGAAGATACAGGATTTGAAGGTGGCGTGTTTAGAGTAACTGCAGGCCTCCAAAAGAAATATGGTGAAGATCGTGTCTTTGACACACCAATTGCTGAAGCTGCAATCACAGGTAGCGCAATCGGAATGGCCATTAATGGATTGATTCCTGTTGCAGAAATCCAGTTTGATGGATTTGTTTTTCCAGGGATGACAGAAATCGTGACACACATGGCACGTTTTAGAAATCGTTCAAGAGGAGCGATAGGTTTACCCATAGTCATTCGATTTCCTGTTGGCGGTGGTATTCGCGCTTTAGAACACCATTCAGAATCACTTGAAACTTTACTTGGACATATTCCAGGTTTAAAAGTTGTGATTCCATCAACACCATATGACGCCAAAGGACTTATGGTTTCAGCCATAGAAGATCCAGATCCTGTCATTTTTATGGAACCTAAGCGTATTTATCGTGCAGGGAAACAAGATGTTCCTGAAGAAATGTATCGTATTCCAATTGGGAAAGCGAAAGTTGTCAAAGAAGGAACTGACATTACTGTTGTTGCATGGGGAGCTATTGTTAGAGAAGTCGAGAAAGCGATGAAGCTTTTAGAAAATGAAAACATTAGTGTTGAACTTATTGATTTAAGAACCATAAACCCTATTGATGAAGAAACAATTATTAACAGTGTTAAAAAAACTGGTCGCTTTGTCGTCGTTCAAGAAGCTGTTAAAACATATGGTCCCGGTGCTGAACTCATTTCATTAATTAATGAGAAAGCATTCCTACATCTAGAGGCTGCTCCAGCACGTGTGACAGGATGGGATATTACCGTTCCGCTTGCAAAAGGTGAAAACTATCACTTTGTTCAACCAGAACGTATAGCTGCTCAAATCAAAAAGACAGCTAAATTCTAAGGAGGAACAGATTATGTATGATTTTAAATTTGCCGATATCGGTGAAGGTATTCATGAAGGTAAAATTTTAAAATGGAATTTTAAAGTCGGAGACAAAGTAAAAGAAGGCGAAACACTTGTTATCGTTGAAACAGATAAGGTTAATGCCGAACTTCCTTCTCCGGTTGATGGCGTCATCGAGAAATTAGGCGCACAAGAAGGCGAAACGATACATGTTGGACAAACAGTTGTATTAATCAACGATGGTTCGAAAGAAGAGCCTAAGAAAGAAGAACCAAAAAAAGAAGCTATCTCAGAAGGAAAAGCTGCTCCAGGAGTTATTGGGCAAATCGAAGTTTCTGAAGATGTTATGGAATCTTCATCAGAAGGTAGTTCAACTAAAAAAGAAGAAAAAGCAACACATAAAGTCTTAGCTACACCAGTCGCAAGACAAATGGCTAAAGATTTAGGTGTTGATATCTCTACAGTTCAAGGAACAGGCGAAAACGGTCGGGTTATGAAAGAAGATATTCAAAAAGTTGCTGATAACAAAGGTCAACAACAAACATTTGTTCAGCCTAAAGTATCGATTTCAGTACAAGGTGACGTTGAATATGTTCCAATTACTAAATTAAGAAAAGCAATCGTTAACTCAATGACACGTGCTAAGCAAATTATTCCACACACCGTTTTAATGGATGAAGTAGTTGTTGACAAGCTTGTTGAGTTAAGAAATAAAGTAAAAGAACAAGCTGCCGCACAAGATATTAAGCTTACCTATATGGCTTTCATTATGAAAGCGACCATTTTAGCTCTTAAAAAATTCCCTCATTTTAATGCTAGCTTTGACCAAGAAAATGATCGCATGATTTTAAAGAAATTCATCAATCTAGGTATGGCTGTTGATACACCTGACGGATTGATTGTACCTAATATTAAGGATGCAGATCAAAAAAGTATTCTTGAATTGGCAAAAGAATTAAGAGAAGTTGCAGATCAAACGATTAATCGAAAGGTTCAACTTTCACAACTACAAAATACAACCTTTAGTATTACTAACTTTGGTGCAGCTGATGTCAGATATGGAACACCTATTATCAACCACCCTGAAGTGGGGATCTTAGGTATTGGGCGTATTGAGCAAAAGGCTGTTGTCGAACAAGGCGAAATTGTTGCACGTTATGTATTACCATTATCACTCGCGGTTGATCATCGCGTGATTGATGGTGCAGATGCTGGAAGATTTTTATCACACATAAAGGCTTTATTAAATGACCCAATGATGTTATTATTGTCTTGAGGTGAATAACATGAAGACATTTGATATCATCGTTTTAGGTGGTGGACCAGGGGGCTATGTTGCAGCGATTAAAGGTGCACAATTAGGCTTAAAGGTAGCACTCATAGAAAAGGAAGTTGTTGGAGGTATCTGTTTAAACCATGGATGTATACCAACAAAAACATTATTAAAAAATGCAAAAGTTTACAAAACAGTTCAACATGCTTTAGACTATGGCGTTATAATTGATGGCCAGGTCTCCTATGATTGGAAAGCAATGATGAAACGAAAAAACGTTGTTGTTAAAAAATTAACGATGGGCGTTAGTGGTTTGCTTAAGAAAAATGGTGTTGAAGTATTTAGTGGTTTTGGGAAAGTGATTTCGCCAACAGAAGTTTCTGTGAACGATGAAACGCTTAAAACAAAGAATCTCATTGTTGCAACTGGAGCTTCTCCAATTATTCCTCCAATCGCAGGTTTAAAAGAAGCTTATGAAAAAGGTATAGCAAAAACATCAAGAGAACTTTTAGCCATTGAAGAAGCACCTAAATCTTTAGTAATTATCGGTGGAGGTGTAATCGGTGTTGAATTTGCAACCATCTTCTCATCGATTGGGACAAAAGTTACCATTTTAGAGAAACTTGATGGTATCTTGCCAATGATGGATGATGATATTCGTCAAGCATATACTAAAACACTCAAAAAAGATGGCATTGAGATTTTTACAGATGCTGAAGTTAAAACTGTAAAAAGCCACGAGGTTACTTATGCATTAAACGGTAAAGACCACACGATTACTGCAGATACTATCTTAGTCAGTGTAGGTATGCGTCCCAACTTAGAGGGCTTAGAAGCATTAAATCTTGAAAAAGATAGAAATGCTATTAAAACCAATGAGTTTCTTCAAACATCAACGAAATCTGTTTATGCAATCGGCGATGTCAATGGTAAATATATGTTAGCTCATGTCGCATCAGCAGAAGGTATCTTAGCTGTTGAACATATTCATGGCAAAGATGTGAAAATGGACTATACACGTGTACCTAATGCAGTGTATGGTTCACCAGAAATTGCATGTGTAGGTCTCACAGAAAAAGAAGTTAAAGAAAAAGGTATAGCATATAAAGTGTCAACATTCCCACTGATGGCAAGTGGTAAAGCACTTGCTGATAATGAAAAAGATGGTTTTGTTAAGTTAATTGTTGGTGAAAAATATAAAGACATATTAGGAGCGCATATTTTCTCATATAATGCATCTGACTTAATCGCAGAATTGGGAGTAACCATGACACTTGAAGGTACTGCTCATGAGATTGCATCAACGATTCACCCACATCCGACATTGTCAGAAATTATTATGGAAGCTGCGCATGGTGCTGTAGATAAACCTATTCATATGTAAATTTAAAAAAAGTGATAGATGCTTAATCAAGTGTCTATCTTTTTTTAATCTATATTGATTTTTTCGATCATTTATGTCATTAATGAATCATAACAAAATCGGTCAAGTTTTTTGAAAAGCATTTTGGTAAATTATACATGGGTAAGGTGATAAACGTGGATCAAGAACATATCAAGTTAATAAGTACACTCCAAACATATATTGAAGATCATCTCCATCAACATATGACTTTATTAGAACTTAGTCGATATATTGGATATTCACCAGGATATGTCGACAAACTCTTTATGAAGTATCTTCAAAAAACACCTATGCAGTATATCAAGGAAAGAAGACTAACACTTGCAGCTTTAAAACTAAGAGATGAACCTGTTAAGGTCATCGATGTTGCATTATCATTTTTGTTTGATTCACACGAAGGTTTTACACGTGCATTTTCAAATCATTTTGGTATGAGTCCCTATCGTTATAAAAAAAGTTATCCACCTGTTCATCTGTTTCTTCCATATCCGCTTCATCACCATACCACAATAAACCAAAAAGGAGATTTATCTATGCAAAACAAAATGTTACCAGTTTTTTTACAAGTGATTGAAAGACCGAAAAGAAAGATTATTTTAAAAAGAGGAAGAAGTGCAAAGCATTATTTTGATTATTGTGAAGAGGTTGGTTGTGATGTTTGGGGTATACTCACATCGATAAAAGAAGCTTTGTATGAACCAATCGGCATGTGGCTGCCAGATAAGATGAAACCAAACGGTACGTCAACATATGTTCAAGGTGTTGAAGTACCTCTTGACTATCAAAATCAAGTTCCTGAAGGATTTGAAATCATGACGCTTGATCCTCAGTTATATATGATTTTTCAAGGACCGCCATATCAAGATGAGCATTTTATGGAAGCTATTTCAGCATTCAATAAAGCGATAAATGACTTTGATCCAACACTTTATGGATTTACATTTGACTTAGATTCTCAACCTTCATTTCAACTTGAACCTCGTGGAGAGCGTGGCTATATTGAAGGAAAACCAGTAAAAAAAAGTATCTGATTAATCAAAAGAGAAAAGGGGTAAACACTTCTTTCTTTTTTTATGTAATCAGATAAAGAGGGGATGTTTTTTTATTTTCTTTTATGCTAAAATAGCAACAAGGGGCGAAATACGATGAAATACTTGTTAATGTATAATCCGGTTTCAGGAAAATCTCACTTCAAAACAAAAATACCATTCATCATTAAAATGTTTGCTAAAACAGAGCATCAACTTGACATTTATGAGTCTAAAGCACCAAAAGATCTCATGCAAGTCGCACAAAAGCAAGCAGCGTTTTATGATGTTTTTTTAATTGCTGGTGGAGACGGCACAATTAATGAAGTATTAAATGGCATCATGAAAGTAGAAAAAAGGCCTATTTTAGGTTTATTACCAAGTGGAACTGCAAATGATATTGCTGCTATTTTAGGAATCAATAAAAACGTTCGTCGTTCTTTAAAGATTTTTTTCAAGGACAATCCAGTCAAAATGGATGTTAACCAAATGAATGATTTATACTTTTTGTATACAGCAGCATCTGGTGTGTTAACTAGAATTAGTTATGATATTTCAAGAAGATTATTAAACAAGTATGGTTACATGGCTTATGTGATTGAAGCAATGAAAGATTTTAAAAAAGATTATCGATACCCTATTAAAATTACATGTAACAATCAAACAATTGAATGTGAGTGCATGATGGTATTAGGTTTGTCCACAAACCGTGTTGGTGGGGTAACATTATTCAATTTTGGGAAATCCAAATTAAACGATGGACTTTTTGAACTAAGATTTTTTAAACGAGTTAGGAAATTTTTCCGGTTTCGATTAATGTCCTCTTTCATAAGAGGAGGTCGAAAATTAAGAGAAGATTTGCATCTAGTATCAAGTCATTTTCTTATTGAAACATCGCCTGATGTAAACTGGAATGTTGATGGTGAATATGCAATGAATGGCACTGTTACTATTCAAACACATCAAGAAGCAATAACAGTTTTTGCTAGTTTAAAAAGAAGGAAAAAGTTTTTTAACCAAGTCACCAAAAGACGATAAACTGAAGTTCATTTAAATTATGTAAATTTAAAAACTATGTGAATCATAGTTTTTTATTTTTTTGTCTTCCAAACGATTTTGTATAGGGTAGCATATAAAATGCATGACTACGTGATGTAAATATGACGAAAGTGTGACGAAAATATGATAAATACATTAAATATGAAGAAATTCTCACAATCACATGTTTAGCTGTTCAAAAACGCGTTAAAATAGTATAAACGTAATATTTTAGTAAGGTATAGATATCATGACAAACAATAGAAAAAAAATCATTGTAATTGATGATGAACAGATTAATCTCATGCTGCTTAAAAACATTTTAGAACCACTATATGAAGTTTATACGTTTAACAACTTTAACACATTTATAAAAGACGCTGATCAAGTAAATCCAGATTTGATTCTTTTAGACATTGTGATGCCCATAGTAGATGGTTATACAGCAATAAAGACGATAAAGTCAAAACCCCAATTTATTAATATTCCCATTATTTTTCTAACATCAAAGACAGATTATATGGAAGAAGAAAAAGGCATAAAATGTGGAGCTGTAGATTATATAACAAAGCCATTTTTACCAGAAATTTTAAAAGCCAGAATAAACACTCACATTAATATCAAAAATATGCAATCGATGTTATTTGAACAAAATGAAAGATTACTTGAAGAAGTCGAAAAACGAATACAAGATTTTTCAATTATGCATGAAATGGTTTTAGGTGTTTTAGCTCACGCTGTAGAAAAGAGAGATTTTGAAACAGGAAATCACATTGTTCGAACACGGACATATGTACGAATCATTGCTGAGGAAATGAGTGAAAACTCAGAATATAAAGGAGTGTTAAGCCCCAGCTGGATAAATGATTTACCAAAAGCATCCATTCTACATGATGTTGGAAAGGTAGCGATACCAGATTATATTTTATCAAAAAATGGCAAACTTACTGATCAAGAATGGCTCATCATGAGAAGACATTGCTTGTATGGAAAACAAGTGATACAAGAAGCTGTAAATCTTATTGATATGGATAATGGTTTATTAATGAACAACAAATCTGAGGTGTTGGAATTTTTCAAAATTGCTACAGAAATAGCATATGGACATCATGAAAAATGGGATGGAACTGGATATCCTGAAGGATTATTAGGTAAAGAAATACCTTTATCTGCTAGAATAATGGCGGTTGCTGATGTTTTTGATGCGTTGACATCAAAAAGATCTTATAAAGATGCGTGGTCATTTGATCATGCAATAACAGAGATTATTAATCAAAAAGGACGACATTTTGATCCTTTAATCGTTGATATTTTTGTTAAGAAAATCGATGCCATAAAAGAAGTTTTTTATATGTATTCTGATAAAACTAGGTGATTTTTTGGAAACGAAGTTAAGTAACAAACGTTTATCACATGAATATGAGTTTAGAATCCAACGATTACAGAATCTTTTTCATGCTTTAGATAACATCTCTAATTATGAACTAGTCGATACTTCAGATTTTAATACCCGTTTGAAACGGATGACTACTGATATTTCTGAGACTTTAAACATTGATCGCGTATCAGTTCGTTTATACAATGAGGATAAATCTGAACTAATCTCATACGCCATGTATGATGATAAGTTAAAAGAAAGTATTGAAGGGATTTCGCTAAAGAGACAAGACTATCCCTTGTTTTTTGAGTATCTAGAATCAACACTTATCATTAAAGTAAACAATATAAAAAAACAAAAAGAACTATATAATATGATTAACGTCTTCTTTTCAAAAGATGGTATGATTAGTTCGCTTCTCGCATCAAAAATTGTTGTTAAAAACGACATAAAGGGTTATGTCATATTTCAGTCAAGAAGTATGATTCATTGGGATAGTGAATATGTTTTATTTGCTGATTTAGTCGCCAATAGAATAGCAACTATTTTTATTAATGACGAGCTAAAGAAACACCAGTTGATTTTAGAAAGAAAAGTTATCGAAAGAACAAGACAAATGCAAAAAGCTATTAATGATGCACATGAAGCAAACAAATCAAAGAGCTTTTTTATTTCTAAAGTAAGCCATGAGATTAGAACACCTTTGACAGCTATTATTGGATTTTTATCATTAATAGAGAAAGAGAACCTAGATGAGAAAACATTAAACTATCTCAACAATATTAGCCAAGGTACAGAAACATTATTAGAACTTATCAACGATATTTTAGATTTTTCTAAGATTGAAGCTGGTAAAATGCAACCACAAATGTCAAACCTTAATTTGAGTGAATTTATTAATCAAATCAAGGCATTTTATCAAGACATAATATTGGATAAATCTTTATCATTTGCTATACAGACTGATTTAAAGAATAATGAGTTTTTAACAGATGGGCATTTTTTACGACAGATTATCAATAATCTGATAGGGAACGCAATAAAATTCACACATGAAGGTCACATCAAATTAGATGTAAAGGAAATTATTAAGGATGAGATACATAGTGTAATCGAGATGAGTGTATCTGATTCAGGTATAGGTATCCATCATAATGATTATGACAAACTGTTTACAGAATTTAATCAACTCAATCAAAAACAAACGTATTATAGAGGTACAGGTTTAGGTCTGGTTATCACCAAGAACCTGGTTGAGTCTTTGAATGGTGTCATAGAGGTTCAATCAGAACTTGGAGTTGGGACATCATTTAAAGTAATCATTCCAATGAAAAAATCAGATTCTACAAACGTTGGAGAACCTAATCTGTCTTTTGTATATGCAAACACCGATTTTTTGAAATCATATAGCATATTAATCGTTGAAGACCATACCATCAATCAAACATTTCTTCGGGAATTATTAGAACCTCTTTGCTATAAAGTGACTACGGCAAACCATGGTTTAGAAGCGCTTAAGTTAGTTAGTGAACATACATATCATCTCATCATTATGGATTTACAAATGCCTGTTTTAGATGGCATAACTACGACAAAAATTATCAGACTTCATCCTAGTTACAGCGTAACACCTATTGTAGCATTTTCTGCCAATCAACCACATAAAGAAGATTTGAGTAATGTGTTTAACAGTTTCATGTTGAAACCAATAACAAAAGACCATTTATTATTTGCTCTCCATAGCGCTATCAATCAACGTGCTGTGAATGTCGATAAATCAAGTAGCATACAACTAAACGTATTAGAGTTTTTACATCAAATTGTTAACATTAAAACAAAAAAAGGTATATCCTATACAGGAAACGATTACCATCTATATGTTAAACTTTTAAAAACATTTATTGCTAATAACATGAACGATATGCAACTCATTCTTAAGAGTATCATTAATCAAAAAAATGAAGAAGCTTTACGCTATCTTCACACTTTAAAAGGCTCATTGTTGATGTTTGGAATTGATTTTCTACACATCGTTGTTGTTGAGATAGAAAATGAAGTGAAGCATAATGGTAATCATAAAGGTCTTATTCAAAAAGTTCAAAGAGCAATTTCTGAATATGAAATAACACTATCAAAAATTAAATATATCATAGAGTTTTTTGAAAGGAAAGAATGCCATGAACTATAATATTTTAATTGTAGAAGACAATTTAGCTGTATGTAATGGAATCAAAGAGGCTTTAGTTAATGATTATTTTAATGTATTGACAGCCCATAAAGGTAAGGACGCGTTAAGCATCTTAAGTAATACACATGTTGACTTAGTGCTTCTTGATTTAATACTACCAGATATTGGTGGTGAAGATATTTTGCGAGAATTCAGAAAGAGAAGCAATGTACCCGTCATTATCATCTCAATGAAAGCATCGGATGTTGAAAAAGCAATTAACTTTGGTTTAGGTGCTGATGATTATTTATCAAAACCTTTTTCAATGTTGGAGTTGATATCAAGAATAAAAGCAGTACTGAGAAGATCTAAGAGTACAGAATCTTATGAAGAAAAACACATCTATCAATTTGGAGAGATTGTCATCAATTTGAATAACTTCACTGTCAAAAAAGAAGATAAACACCTCACGTTAACCAACAAAGAGTTTGAAATATTAAAGACTATGATTTTGAACCCTAACAAAGTATATTCTAAAAGTGAGTTGTATCGACTTGTATGGCATGAGGATAATCCTAAAAATGAAAATATTATTAATGTTCATGTTAAACGATTAAGAGGCAAAATAGAAGATGATCCTCGTCGGCCAAAATATATAACAACTCTATGGGGATTTGGGTATCGTTTAGGAAAAGAAGTAAAAAAAATTAACAATTAAGGGTGATTAGATGATTTTGAATAAACAAAAGACTTTAGAAGACATTACCATGTATATTGCAACTCAATTCGTCAATGTGCCTCACGAAAACTTTAATTCAAGACTTAATGAAGCGCTTGAGTTAATAGGGAAATTTTTAGATGTTGATCGCGTTTATGTGTTTGATTATAATTTTGAATTGAACACTGCTTCAAACACCTTTGAGTGGTGCAATGAAAATGTTTCGCCAGAGATTGATAATCTACAGAATATTACCATAACCAATATTTATGATGAGTGGTTGGATGCTCACATTTCAGGACAAATGGTTATATATGAGGATGTTAAATCATTGGGTCCTGAATCAGAAGTGTATCAAATTCTTAATCCTCAAGGGGTGTTGTCTATATGCACAATACCACTCATCTACCAAAACGAGTGTTTAGGTTTTGTTGGTTTTGATGACATAAGAAACACACGAAAGTGGAAAAAGAGTGAGATTCAGTTGCTAAAAGTTTTAGCAGAACTAATGGTGAATTTGTTTATAAAAAAAAGAAATGATGAAATACTTATCTATTTAAGAGACAAAGCCCAAAAAGCTAGCGATGCCAAAGGGCAATTTTTGGCTCAAATGAGCCATGAGATACGCACACCATTAAACGGTATTTATAATGCTTTTTATTTGTTAAAGAAAAAAGCACATTCAGAAGAACAACTGAAGTATCTAGAAATCGCTCAAACATCACTAGATGCATTGTCATCTATTGTCAATAATATATTGGATTTATCCAAAATTGAAGCAGGCAAGATGGATATAAATTATGTATCAACTGATTTAGAAGCTTCAGTTACACGAATATTGAAAACTATCAGACCAACCATTATTAGTAAAGGTTTAGAATGCATTTTTGAGTTTGATTATCGTATAAATTATGAAGTTGTTACTGACATCAATAAAGTTAATCAGATTATGTTGAATTTATTGAACAATGCTATTAAATTTACCCAACAAGGATCAATTAAGACAAAAGTAACTACAAAGACTATCGATGACAATGAGTTTTTTTCGATTACTGTTTCCGATACAGGTATTGGGATTAAAGAAGAGAATCTTAAACACATTTTAGAAGCATTTTATCAAGTGTCTAATCAGGATATTACTATTAAGGGTACAGGATTAGGTCTATCGATTATCAACGAGATTATTGACTTAATGGGGGGGAGTCTACATATAACATCCACTTATGGAGAAGGTAGTTCATTTGAGGTTAATCTTCCGTTGATTAAAGGTGAAGTGCTAAATTTTGGTGAAAACAAAGGAAAAAAAGTATTAACATTCATCAACGATATTAAACTCAAAAATCAGGTGTATGAGTGTTTAACTTCAATGGGATTTCAAGTTGATTCAACAACACATGACGTAAATAGTGATTATCAGTTTATTGTTTTTGATGATTTAGCAGTTAATAACGAT
>OBJA01001068.1_pt1 | contig 20246 bp, 12 predicted proteins | sample 1519751 | NCBI WGS metagenome assembly OBJA01 (sample SAMEA3881238, study PRJEB22517) | soil metagenome | biome: lake sediment; feature: soda lake sediment; material: sediment, water from around vicinity | place: India | collected 2013-12-23 | depth 3 m
ATCAGGGAAATTTTTGAAGGACTACCCATCGAACTCATCACTATGGGAGAAATCTGGGATTCTATTCCCGATATTCCGGAGACCGGTGTCACATTTCTCGACAATGCTACTATCAAAGCTGATTGGGTTTATGATCGTACGCAACTTTGGACTCTTGCAGATGATTCCGGGCTTGAGGTTGATGTGCTGGATGGTGCACCAGGTGTCAGGAGTGCACGGTATGCTGGAGAGGGAGGGGGAAGTGCTGCGAACAATGCCAAGTTACTTTCTGCGCTTGCAGACCTTCCCTTTGATAGAAGAATTGCCCGTTTTCGATGCTGCATTGTTTTGAAGAGGGCCCCGGATGCTTATATGATAGCAGAGGGAGTTTGTGAGGGGCATATTGGTTTTCAAGAGCAAGGGCGTGGCGGATTTGGCTATGATCCACTTTTTATTCCTTGCGGATACGACAGGACATTTGCTCAGCTTAGCTCTGCAGAAAAAAATACACTCAGTCATCGTGGTAAAGCGCTCCGAACGCTGAAGGAGAAGTTATATGCTCTTCTCTGAAAATGAGCAGAACAATAGTGAAACGGTTCTTGTTGTTGAAGATAATCTGCAGACCGCAGAGTACATGGAAGTGCTGTTGGGAAGTGCGGGGTTTCGCTGCATTATCTGTACCAGTGGGATAAAAGCTCTGGATGTCATCAGAACAGAACATATCGATCTTGTTCTTCAGGATGTTCTTATGCCTGATATCAACGGTATCACAGCTGCACAAAGGATTAAAAATATTGCCGGTAAAGAATTCCTGCCGGTAATCCTGGTGACAGCCCTATGCAGTGATGAAGACAAAGTGGCTGGGTTGACATATGCCGATGATTACATCACAAAACCGTTCTCCGGTGAAGAGCTGCTGGCGCGTATCAATTCTTTACTTCGTATTCGTCGCCTCCACAGAGAACTGTCACATTCGAAAGCCCGGTACGAGTGCCTGTATGAAAACTTTCCTCATCTCTACATATCTATCGATTCTGACCGGAATATTACAGAGTGTAACCGGTTTTTTAGGACCCGTTTTAAACTTTCAAGAGAGGAAGTAATCGGAAAGAGCATTTTTTCATTTTTCAAAGCCGAAGACAAGCCGTTGCTGGAACATTTCTTCAGTTCGTTTGTAATCTCCGATCTGCCATCAGTACAGCAGCGAATTTTCAGTCTGGTTAGTCCGTATCAATCTGAGCCGCTTATGATAAACATGAAAGCGGTCTATATGGGGTATGAGGAAACCGGATTGGCTATTGTTATAGCAATGGAGGATGTATCACAACAGCTCCGATTGCAGGATGAACAGAAGAATGCCCGCATTCAACTATATCGTTCAGCCCGTTTGGCATCGATCGGCACACTGGCCTCAGGGGTTGCTCATGAACTGAACAACCCATTAACGGCGATACTGGGTTTTTCGAGTGCGTTGCTTGACAGGGTTAAAAATAATGAGGCCATCGATACCGCGGAACTGGAACAGTACCTCTCCATTATCAATACTGAAGCTTTACGATGCAGAGATACAGTCGAGAATCTCTCAAAATTTGCACGTGAGGGTGATTTTCAGATAACGCGTGTATCGTTGCGGGAATGCATTAATGATTCGATGAAACTGACCAGGTCAAAAGCAGCAAAAGCTAATATCACACTCATTAATGAGATACCAGGAAGTGTTGAAGTCAAGGCTGATACCAGTAAGATCGAACAGGTTTTTGTTAATATTTTTTCCAACTGCATCGAATTCTGTAACGAACACAGTGAAATCAGAATTTCTCAGGTTCGTGGTCGTGAGCCAACCCGTTATTATACCGTACAAATATCAGACAACGGTCCTGGAATAAATCCAGAGGTATTGCCTAAAGTGTTTGATCCGTTCTTTACGACAAAAGAGGTGGGGCGTGGTATGGGAATGGGCCTGGCAATCTGTCATAAGTTGATGAAAGAGTGCCATGGGAACATTGATATCGCCAGCGAGCCAGGGAGAGGCACAACCGTGATACTGGACATCCCATTAAGTACTGAGGGGATGTAAGTATGCAGGAGGCACAATGAGTAAGGGAAAGATTCTGGTTGTTGATGATGAAGCTTCCTTGCGGTTGCTGTTGAGTAATGAACTCTCCAGAGTTGGTTATATGGTTGAAGCTGTTGCAGATGGTGGGACCGCTCTTGCCAGATTGCATGAAGATTTTTACCATGTGGTTTTACTCGATATTGTTATGCCGCAAACTGACGGTATCGAAGTGCTCAGAAATATCAAGCAGGATGGCATTCCTTCAGAAGTGATAATCCTCACCGGAAATGCCACACTCGAGAGTGCTATCGAGAGCATGAAACTCGGGGCTTTTGAGTATGTACGGAAGCCCTATTCGCTCAATGAGCTGCTTATTCAGATTGAGCGTGCAATTGAGCATCAACGTTCGCAGCTCGATCTTAAAATTCTCCGTGATGAGTTGAAACGAAGCGGGCATGGTGGCAAAATCATTGGTAAAAGCAAACCAATGGATGAGCTTCAGAACATTATTGCCCGAGTCGCCCCAACACAATCAACGGTCCTTATCCTTGGAGAAAGCGGAACCGGAAAAGAGCTGGTAGCCAGATCGATTCATGAACAAAGTCAGCGCAAGGATAAGCCTTTTATCGCTATCAACTGTGCCTCTTTTTCCGAGACACTGCTTGAAAGTGAACTGTTTGGATATGAAAAGGGTGCCTTTACTGATGCTAAAGCTCAGAAGCGGGGGCTTGCCGAAATCGCAGATGGAGGAACACTGTTTCTGGATGAAGTAGGAGAGATTCCGATACATTTTCAAGCTAAACTGCTCAGATTTCTTGAGACTGGAGAGATTCGCCGGGTCGGTGGCACCAAAGACATTACCTTGAATGTACGAATCATTTGTGCAACCAATCAGCCGCTTGAGACACTGGTAGAGCAGAATCGCTTTCGGGCGGATCTATTTTATCGCCTTAATGTCCTCTCGGTGATGGTCCCGCCGCTGAAAGAGCGAATAGATGATATTCCCCTTCTGGTTAAGAATTTTATGCATGTACAGGGGTTTCATAAAGAGATCGATAAGGGCGCTATGGATCTTCTGAAATCATATGAATGGCCTGGAAATGTCCGTGAACTTAAGAACGTCATTGAGCGTACATGCATTTTGACAACCCAACAGGTCATCACTGCTGAACATTTATCCTTTCTAAAGCATAATAAAAAAATCGATAGCTGCAGTTCTGCAATGGAACCTGTGGCAATACTTCCACAAGACGAACCGGTGTCTCTATCTCTCAAGGAGATGGAACGAAGACATATCATACATGTTCTTAGTATGGTAAATGGGCATAAGGGTAAAGCTGCGAAACTGATGGAGATCAATCCAAAGACGCTTTACCTGAAAATGAAATCGTACAATATTATATCAGTATACGAATGAATGCTGAAATTATAGTTACATAACAATGCAGTGCCCTATTAATCAAGAGCCCAGAGTTTCCTCAGTACCCATTCAAGGCCCATAAGCATAAAAATTCCGACCAGAAGTGACCAGGTTCGCGTAATACGGAAGTGATCTTTCATTGGCAGTGCATGTTTGAGCCCGGTAGTACCAAGGATCTGTCTTATTGACACACTGTCGGAGCTGGAAAGAGAGTTGCCCAGAGATTGTAAAAGAGAGCTGTTCTGTCCCTGTATCAATAATTCATTTTTATCTGGACCGATATAGAGTGTATCACTGATGGTGTATCTTTTTTTATCGGTCTGAATGGACCCGGTGTATGCATAATTACCTTTTGGAAATACCGGAATAGTGAACCGTTGTCGCAGTGAACCAGTATTAACAACTGAGAATGTTGTGTCGTATACTTTTTCTTCATTGGACGAAAAGAGTGAAAAAGAGAGCTGTCCTTTTGAGGAAACAGGAATTTCAGCTGGGAACGAAATGGAAAACCATGGTGAGGCTGACTCGGTGAGTGGATCTGAAGGAAACACAAGAAACTGGTCGGAAGCCTGACTGAGTAATACGTCTTTGATTGTTGCAAGGAAGAGTTCTGAAAAACCGAACGCCTGCTCTTCGCTTCGTGCAATCGAAAGGGGCAGAAAATCCCATCTCCAGATCTCTTCTGCAGCTACTGCCACAGCGGTCCTGTTCTCCCACTGTGAGCCGAAGATCAGCGGTACCGTATCGACCGATTGGTCCTGTCGTAAATAGGCTGAAAGATAGGTTCTGCTCCGTTTAAATCCCACACAATAAACAATTCGTGCCGGTGGCGGAAGATTACTGATATCAAGATTGTAAAGGGGAGTTTCCCGATTGGCCGAAGTCTTAACATATCCCGAAAAATTGTTTATTGGTTTCATTTGGACGCTGCAGGGAAGACATCCCAAAAACACTGCGACACCACGGGGATCGAGTTTCTGCAATGAAGACTGAACAGCCTTATCCCAATCGAAAAAGAAAGCCACATCAGCATATTCAGAACCCCCTTTTGGTAAAGGGGTGAATTCCGGGCGTTTCATCAGAGCAAGCGACAGAAAACGCTTGTCAAGATTCGGGGTTGTTGCATGCATGATGTATCTGAAACTGCCGGGTAGAATGTGTTGCGAGCTGTGGCAAAGAGATCTGAGTGAATCTGTTTGTGCCTCGATTCGAATGAGGTACTTTCCTTTTTTCCGTGTGGTTACAGGAATCCTGACAGTATCGAGGTGGTATCCGGAATCGATCTGGATCTCTTTGGAGAAGAATGCACTATTATTGAGGTATGCCTTAAGATGTATCGTTGATGCTTTACTGAAAAATCCTTCCAGAAGTGCCGGGATTTCATGAAGTGAATCTGTTACAGCTGTTTGAATTTCAGGGGCAGCTATAGACAGAAAATCATTCCGGTGAGGTGCAGGTAATTTCAGATAGTAAACGGTTTTTTCTGACAGGAGATCAGTTGATAGCACCGGATTTGACCAGTTCGCATCTGATATAATGATAATCTCCTGCGATTGTCGGAGTAACGGATGTTTCATCTGGAATGGAAAAAAACTTTGTTTATCGGAAAAGTTCAGCGGATCATGTGCATTCCATTTTCGTAAAGAATCACCAAAGAGAAAATAGGCGAATTCCCTTCTGGTTTCTTTTGAATTCTCTCCAGATGAAAGGATGTGCAAAAATGGTACTATGGAAGATTCCGGCTGAAAAAGAGACATACTCAATGAAGCATCAATAAGGACCGGTATTGTCGTACTGGAAGAGGTGAGGCGTTCGAATTCAAAGACAGGCTCAAGGAACGCTATGAATATAAGCGTGACAAGCAGTACGCGTAAGGAGATAAAAATTCCCCGCTTTAGCTTTGAAAGCGGAGCATTGAGATATCGGAGTATAGAAAAAAACAGAACCGTTACGGACAGTACAACAAAGAGAAGAAACCACAGATTCATAGTTTGATCGACTTTTTGATGATTGTGTCACGTTTCCCGTATCGGTCGTTTTGTTCCGGGTAGTCGGTTGTATAGTGAAGACCGCGGCTCTCTTTTCTTTTCAGTGCCGATTGAATGATCAGTTTTGCTGTTGTCACAATATTGCGTAGTTCAAGGAGTGGTGCATTTATTCTGGTACGTCGGTAAAAACTGTCAATCTCTTTTTCCAGAAGAATGATTCTTCGCAGAGCTCTGTTCAGTCGCAGATCAGATCTGACAATTCCAACATAATCCCACATGACTGATTGTATTTCTTTGAAATTATGAGACAACAAAATCCATTCTTCATTATCTAATGTACCACTGTCATCCCATTGCGGAACTGTTGACTCTGGAACCATTTTAATGGAACGAATACTGCGTGCTGCATCATCTGCTGCTCTTCGTGAATATACCAGTGCTTCCAGAAGAGAGTTGGAGGCAAGACGGTTGGCTCCATGCACTCCGGTGCAGGACACTTCTCCACATGCATAGAGATTTCTGATGCTTGATTTACCCCAGGTATCAACCTTAATTCCTCCACACAGATAATGAGCCGCTGGAACTACCGGGATCAAATCCTTTGTTATATCTATACCAAAGTGTTTACATTGTGCGTATATGTTCGGGAAATGTTTTTTAGTCTGAGATGCCGGAGCGTGCCTGATGTCAAGAAATACACAAGGGTCGCCTGAAAATTTCATTTCGTTGTCGATCGCCCGTGCCACGATATCCCGTGGTGCAAGCGATTGCATTGGATGATATTTTTTCATGAACTCCTGCCCGGCACTGTTTCGCAGTACTGCACCATGTCCACGCAGTGCTTCTGAAATGAGAAAAGAGTTGGCCTTGTCATGATATAGTGTTGTCGGATGGAACTGAATGAATTCCATGTTTGCGATAACTGCTCCTGCCCGATAAGCTATTGCGACACCATCACCGGATGCTATTTCAGGATTAGTAGTATGGAGGTAGACTTTTCCTGCGCCACCAGTTGCCAGACAGGTAATACGTGACTGAACAGGAAAAATGGTACGGGTCATGGTGTCGAGTACGTAAGCTCCGTAACAGCGGTTTATGTCGGGTTTTTCTCTGGAAACATGGTGATCGGTTATCAGGTCTATGGCACAGTGGTGCTCTAGCAAGTTAACGTTATCAATTCCACGAAGTCTTTTAAGAAGAGCTTCCTCGACCTCTCTTCCGGTCAGATCATTTGCATGGACAATTCTTTTGGCTGAGTGTCCCCCCTCTTTTCCCAGGTGAAGCTTGTATGGGTTTGCAACGTTGCTGCCTTTTGAGAAATTCACCCCCCAATCGAGCAGTTCTCTAATTCGGTCTGGCCCCTCCTCAACCAGAATTCTGACTGCTTCCTCATTACAGAGGTGATTTCCTGCAACTATGGTATCATTGAAGTGGCTTTCGAAGCTGTCTGCAGGGTCGAGCACACATGCTATACCACCCTGAGCATAATTGGTATTTGACTCGGTATCGCGCTTTTTGGTGATCATAGTCACGCTGCCGTAATTTGAAGCATGGATAGCGAAGCATAATCCTGCTATTCCGCTGCCAACAACCAGAAAATCGCAGTTCTCATTCATGAAAAGTCCTTTCAGGCAGTGTCTTCACTTAGGATGCTTCAGGATTGCAGTGTTGAGTTCTCAAATTCAGAACTGGTGGCAATTTGCCCCAGATACCCTCCATGGTGTCGCAGGCCGTATTGTTGACGCGAGAACTGCTTTTTTTCCATCAGGATAAGTGCCAGTGCATCACCGATTGCCAGCATGACAGTTGTACTGGAGGTCGGGGTCAGGCCAAGACTGCAGGGTTCCTCAATTTCTCCCATATTGATAACTATATTACTGAGGGCGCGAATGGTAGAGTCGGGATGAGAGGTGATCCCGATAATCTTATCGATGCCAAAGTGATGAGCAAGTTCTAGCATTTCTATAACTTCTCTGGTTTTTCCACTGGTTGAAAATGCCAGAATGACATCACCGGGAGCAAGTAACCCAAGATCACCGTGTGCGGCTTCTCCAGGGTGAAGAAAAGAGGCTGGAGTACCGGTTGAGCAGAGTGTCCCTGCAATCTTCCGTGCTATGTTTCCAGCTTTTCCCATACCAGTTGTGATAATCTTCCCCTTGCAATTATAGAGGATGGTAACAGCTTCATCAAATGAGTTGTCAAGAGGTATGTTCCTCAATGCCCTGGCTTCGGCTTCGATAATTTCCCGTGCTCTGATTAGCGTATCGTTCAATCTGTTCCTCTGAAGTATAATGAATGGTTATTTTCTCAGAAATATACATCAGTGGAGAGCTTTATTGAATCGCAGTTAAGCGTTTTCATGATAAAGGATTACAATTTTTCCTGGTGAATTTTATTTCCATGATGAAGATGCTGAAAGGGGGAAGAGAGTGAAGAAAATTGTGAAAACAAGGCAAATTGTCGTTTTTTAACCGTAATACTAGTTCAATCGGGTTTTATATTTTAAGTAATGCGACATCATGGTCTCAACGATAGTAGTAGAGGAGATAAGCTGAACACATGAAAAATTATATCCTGGACACAACGGTACTACTGTACGATGCTCAGGCTTTATTCAACTTTGATGAAAATAATGTCATAATACCTATCCCTGTATTGGAGAGTATCGACCATTTTAAACGGGATGTAAGCGAGACCGGGCGAAGCGCGCGACAGACATCACGGTATCTGGATGAACTCAGACAACAGGCTTCTGTTTCTGATGGGATCAGGCTTCAAAATGGTGGAACCTTGTATGTGAAAATAAGTTCCGGTTCAACCATGCGGCGGCTTCCCGATGAGCTCCGGGAACGTAGTCGTGATAACATGATCCTGGCGATTGCCTTGGATGTGAAAGAACACTCCGGTATTCCCACCATCTTTGTCAGCAAAGACATCAATCTCAGGGTAAAAGCTGATGCCCTTGGGCTGGATGTCGAAGATTACGAATCCGATAAGGTTGACATAGAAGAGTTGTATACCGGGTTTCGCGAATTATCGGTTGATCCTGGGGAACTGGCCCGTTTTCGTGAGCGAGGGGTACTGGAAACAGATGTACACCTCTATCCTCATCAGTATGTGTCAATGGTTAACAGTGTTGACCGGAATGTGTTTTCACTTGGAAAGTATGACGCGGCCAGAAACGCTGTTGTCAGAGTGGTTACCGAAGATAAGCAGGGTGTCTGGAGAATCAGTCCCCGGAACCGGGAACAGATTTTTGCCATGGATGCGCTTCTAAATGATGATATTCAGCTGGTGACCCTGGTTGGGAAAGCCGGCACCGGGAAAACACTTCTGGCCGTGGCTGCAAGTCTCTATAAAACGGTTGATGAAAACGTGTACAGCCGCATCCTGGTATCACGCCCAACGCTTCCAATGGGGAAAGACATCGGCTTTCTTCCGGGGACGGTTGAAGAGAAACTCACCCCCTGGATGTATCCGATCGTTGATAATGTAGAACTTATTATGCGTAAGGATAGTCGTTCGACTCGACATATCCGAGGATTCAGGGAACTGATGGAAATGGGAATTCTCATTATTGAACCGCTGACGTATATCCGGGGGCGTTCGATCCATAATCAGTATCTTATTATCGATGAGGCTCAGAACCTCACACCCCATGAGCTTAAAACTATTATTACCAGAGTCGGGGAGGGCACAAAAATCGTGGTGACTGGTGATCCCTATCAAATCGATAACCCCTACATCGACTCATCGAGTAATGGTTTATCCTATGTCGTCGAACGCATGAAAGCGCAGGATATCTCTGCGCATGTGACTTTCTCTAAAGGGGAGCGGTCGCGCCTCTCTGAGTTGGCTGCGAATCTTTTATAATAAAGAAGCAAGTCAACAGAAACGAAAACGTAGAGGACTGAAGCAGCTAAAGATAGAAAAAGAGGAATGGAATGGATGGCAAAAGAAAAAAGATTGAGCTTCAGATTAGCGGTATGCATTGTGTTAATTGTGCCAGGACGCTTGAGAAAGCTCTCGTGCAGCAGGATGGAGTTTTTAGTGCACAGGTTAATTTCGGTATGGAGTCTGCTACCGTCGAATACGATCCGGACCAGGTAGTTTTTGCAAATCTTGAACAGGTCATTGCAGGTGCTGGGTACTCTGTGGTAAACCAGAAATCGACTTTTTCCATAGGTGGTATGCATTGTGCTTCGTGTGCTGTACGGGTAAAGGATGCTCTGGTATCTGTTGAGGGAGTTGCTGAGGCTGTGGTGAATCCATCAACGGAAAGTGTTTATGTAACCTATAATCCGCAGGTCGTATCTGTCACACAGATAAAAGATGCGATCAGTAAGGCTGGATATGAGTATCGTGGCATAATGGAAGAGCACACCATAGATGAAACAGATAAGATCCGCCTTGCTGAGCAGCGTCAGAGAGTTCGCCGCATTGTCGCTGCATTTGGGGTATCCATTCCTCTAATGGTGCTGATGTATCTTCCACATACGCTGCTGCCTTTCTCACTTTCGCTTTTCAGTCTTATTTTATCAGCACCGGTCTTTGTCTATGTTTCCTGGCCAATTTTCAAAGCTGCAGGTGTGGCGCTCAGGCAAAAAAACCTTACCATGGATGTAATGTATGGGATGGGAATCGGGACTGCATTTATCGCAAGTCTTCTGGGGACCTTCGGAATTCTCAGTGAACATGATTTTATGTTTTATGAAACAGCACTCATGCTTGCAGGATTTCTTACTCTGGGAAGATTTCTGGAAGCGCGAGCACGGGGAAGGACTTCGGAGTCGATTAAAAAGCTGATGGGTCTTCAGCCAAAAACAGCAACGGTGATAGATGAAAACGGAGAGCACCAGATTCCAATCGAGGAAGTTGCTGTCGGTGATGTTCTTTTTGTTAAGCCAGGAGAAAAAATTGCCGTTGATGGCACTGTCATCGATGGAGATAGTACAGTTGATGAATCAATGATCAGCGGCGAGCCTGTTCCTGTACGGAAGAGGTTACATGATCTGGTAATTGGTGGAACGATCAATCGACATGGTGTACTTAAATTCCGTGCTGATCGTATTGGAAAAGATACCGTTCTTTCCCAGATTATCAGACTGGTGCGTGAAGCGCAAGGGTCTCGTCCGCCGATCCAGCGCATCGCAGATACTGCTGTAACATGGTTTATCCCATTTGTGCTTGCTGTTGCGATTCTTTCTTTTCTGGGGTGGTACTTTATTGCAGGGAGTACTCTTCTGTTTGCACTAACCACCCTTATTGCGGTACTGGTCATTGCTTGTCCCTGTGCACTTGGTCTTGCTTCACCAACAGCTGTTACAGTGGGGATTGGGCGTGGTGCAGAACTTGGTATTCTGATTAAAAACGGAGAGGCGCTGGAGAAAGCGCGAAAAATTACCACCGTCGTTTTTGACAAGACCGGTACGCTTACCAGAGGGAAACCTGAGGTAACAGATGTTATGGCTTTCAGCTGTTCCGAAAAAGATCTTCTTCTACGAGCAGCATCGGTAGAAAAGAACTCACAACATCCTCTGGCCGATGCAATTGTTCAGAAAGCGAAAGACACCGGGATGGCACTACAGAAAACAAGTGAATTCACGACGGTTGAGGGTAAGGGGGTCTCTGCAACAGTTGAAGGTTTACAGCTATTTGTTGGTAACCGTCCATATATGCGTGATCAGGCAATTGATTTTCTCTCTGCTGAGAAGGAAATCGCACGGCTTGAACATGAAGGGAAAACAGTGGTCCTGGTGGGAGGGGAAAACACCCTCTATGGGGTACTGGCAATTGCCGATCCCCTAAAGGAGAGTTCACAACGGGCTGTCGAAGAGCTGCATCGTATGGGGATCGAGGTGATCATGATGACCGGTGATAACAGGGCTACAGCACAGGCAATTGCATCGCAGATCGGAATAGAGCGGGTTTTGGCTGAAGTGATGCCACAGGATAAAGCCGCTGAAGTTAAATCGTTGCAGAGCATTAAAAAAGCGGTTGCTTTTGTCGGTGATGGAATTAACGATGCACCTGCATTGGCCCAGGCCGATGTGGGTATAGCTTTGGGGAGTGGAACCGATGTGGCAATGGAGAGCGGGGAAATTGTGCTGGTCAAGAGTGACCCGGTTCATACTGTTGCGGCTCTGCAGCTTGGCCGTAAATTACTCTCACGAATAAAATGGAATTTATTCTGGGCTTTCGCCTATAATACAGCGCTGATTCCGCTTGCAGCCGGGGTGCTTTATCCTTTGTGGAATGTAACGTTCAAGCCTGAGTTCGCCGGACTTGCTATGGCCTTGAGCTCAGTGACAGTCGTAACGCTTTCTCTTCTCCTGAAACGGTATACTCCTTCGGTAATGAGGGATGTATCTACTCAATAACAGAGTTAGTGATTGTTTTCTTTGTAGCGGAGTGCATCGATATGCCTGGTAAGATGTACCAGGAACCACCAGTATTTCCACGAATAACTGAATTCTCGATGTGAATAGTGCCGGTGAGATCATTGGAGATGAAGAAAATGGCTGCACCATGAGTGTTTACCTCATTTTTTTCAATCAGCGACCCATTTAAGGAGAGTGTCATCCTGTTACCATCGTTGTAGATAGCACCACCACTACCACCTCCCGGTGTATTATCTCGTGGTGGATTTCCACCATTACCAAGTGCTTTATTATGGGAAAATATACAATTAATTATTGTCCACGACACACCAATACTGCTGATTGCACCGCCGTTAGCCCCACGATTGCCCAAACCTTCCGCACCTCCGAATGTACTGTTTACTACATACACTGGGTTGTCACCGAACTGATCGAATACCCGGACGGCTCCACCGCCAACATCCGGCCCCAGCTCAGAGCACACGTTGTTGAAAAAACGACAATTGACAATTTTAAATAAACCTCCACGTACCCAGATCGCCCCGCCACCTTCATAGTCTGTCTCGTTTTTTGAATTTCCGTTGATAAAGGTCAGGTTTTGAACCGTAAGGCGGGGGTGATCCTGATTCTGACAGGTGGGAGTTGTCCAGTGCTGATTACGATCACACGTATTCATATAAAGAATGCGTGTTGTGCCATTACCATTGAGTGTGACTAATCCGCCTCCATCAATGACGATATCCGGTTTGCCATCATTATACACCTTTGCCGGGCTTTTGAGAGTTATGGTAGTGGGATTTTGCCCACAATCAAAAACAATGATGCCGCCTTTACCCACTGCATCAATGAATGCTTCCGGGGTACAGCTCTCAGGTGTTCCGGTTCCGATTATGTGATCTGGACGAGTGATGTCTTCAGGACCGGCCGCGGATGGAATCGGGTAATCGCTCCAGTAACCTGCTGGCGGCAAACTGTCTGAAGGGTCTGTAAGAGGATTACTGATATGGATTGTGGTAATACCCGAATTTTCACCTGAGCATAGCAAGAGAAAAACCAGTGAAGAAAAACAGAATACTCTCGAATGTGATATAGACATGATTTGCTTTCCGATCCCTGAGATGAAATATAACTGTTGAGAATCAAAACGGAAAAGGACCGGAGTTCAGTTATGAAATAAGAGCGTAGATCGGGAGAGGAGGAATAATTTCTGAGAAACCAGGGATGGGTGGTCGGGTTATTTGATTTTTATTCCTCGCCATTGAGCTTCAGCCAGAAGATTCTCTTTTTCTCGTTCTGCTTCCAGGCACTGCGCACTTCCCGCCCGGTATAGTTTGGAATGGAGGAGTTTATCCCATGAATTAAGTGCTGCTTTGAGGTTTTCTGATGAGGCACTGTCGCGGAAAAGTGCGGTGAGAGCTCGTGCCCGGTAGAGTTGAATTTCACGGCCAAGTATTCGTTTGCTTATAAATTGAGAAGGAATCGAGTCGGCTTTTGCCAGATTTTCCAGAACCGTGCGGTATTTCTGAGAGCCATAGAAGTAGCGGGCCTTATGAAAGTAGTACTCACCATCGGGAACCTCCAGTTCTTTTATGAGTGCCTTTTCAAGCTCATCTCCACCGCTCCCTAAAGCACGCAGTCGGTACAAGGTAATCTCTTTCTGCTGTGTGATTTCAGGTGGAAGTTCACTGATCAGTTCCAGTAGACCTGTGTAATTTCGGGTTTTCCATGCCTCACGGATAAGCTCAAGTTGCGGGATCTGGTTTGTGTCCAGTGATTGAGCATAGAATTCGGAGTCATCTGAAACAAGCAGCAGTGGATCTGCATGTTCCGGGTTTTCAGCAAACGCATTTGCTTCCGGTAGAGATATAAAGGAGGATTTAGAGATGGCCAGCAACCAGTTTTGCATGCGCTCAGAAGGGAGAATCGGAGCAATTTTCTGGACTAGAATTCCTGAAAGTGCTCCTGTGTTCTGCGGTTTCCATAAGGAGAGAAACAGCAGTATTCCGCAACAAATCGCTATGATGCTGCCACTGAGATATGTGACCAGTCCTTTGGTGAAAAACTTCGGTTTTGGAAGTTCAAAGGGCTCATTGCGTCGACGCTGATTTACATAGAGAGAAACAGTATTTTCTGGAGTAAGTGATGTGATTTTGGAGTGAATGATTTCCAGCTGTTTTCGAACTGTTTCAATATCGATGGGTCGAAACTCTTTGTCAAAAGAGAGGCACTGTTCAATGATTCTGACAAGATCTGATGGAAGAGCGCAGTCACATTTCTTTATCGGAAGAAAGCTATTTTCTCTTCGGGCATTAAGGAGCTCTTCATTAGAGGTTTCTGAGAACGTTTTTGTTCCGGAAATTATCTCGTAGAGGATGCACCCGAGTGAAAAGAGGTCTGAACGCTCATCGGGAGAGTTGGTTCCAAACAGGAGTTCTGGAGCCGTGTACTGCAGTGATCCAACGCCTTTGGGAGGAAACTGACCTGAGCGTGCGTCCTGAATCGGTGTCGCCAGGCCGAAATCCATGATTTTCAATGTGCCGGAGTCGGATAAGAGGATATTCGATGGTTTCAGATCGAGATGAAGCAGGCCACGGTACACTTTTTTGTCTAGATCGAAGGTACAGGAGGAGAGATACTCAAAGGCCTTGCAGATAATGATGCCTGTTGCGGTACAGAGTCCCAGTGGTAACTGTCCGAACTGTGCTACCATTTCAGCTAGCGTAAAACCGGAGATTTTTTCCATTTCTATGTAAGGAAGGCCGTTCCATTGCCCTGCATTGTGCACAACCACGATGTTGGGGTGATTCAATTGGAGGCTGATTCTGAATTCCCTGGAAAACCGGTTAAAGCTTTCCTTTGAGTGATTTGGCCTGAGAAGTTTTATAGCACGCTGGAATCCAAGATGTTCATTTGAGATCTCATAAAGAACCGCAGCTCCACCTTCCCCGAGAATGCCGGTTATGACACCGGATCCTAGTGAGATTGGCTCGGAACCATCGGGTAGTTCTATCTCTTTCATCTCTTTTAATTTGTCCTGAAGGCCAGAGGTCTCCAGCTCGGCTGCTGCGGTTTTGTTCTGTTGATCATTTTGAGTATCATCTTTTACTACATATACCGGGAGGATGCGACCCAGCGTTCTCTTTAAATAATCCGGAACTGATCCCATAGCACCTCTGTACTGTTCTGATTACCAGCTTAATAGATTAGATACTCATAAAGCATCTTAAGGGGTAATCTATTAATTAAAATAAGTTACTTGCAGCTCCTTAGCTGAAAAATCCTGAAATATGTGTCCGCTAACTGCAAAAAAATAGCCACTTTTATTACTATCTTCGGAAATTCTCTTCATTTCCAGGTAATTCAATTAATCGAATCTCTTTATAAACTGCCTAATTCCCGCTATTTTCAGTTCCCAAGACCATTATTCAGCAGTCGCGATAAAAGTATGTGGTACTGTAATTCAAAACTCGTTCCAGAATTCGTTATGGGGGAGTCAGGAAGAATGGGGCCCCCGAGTAATACAGATCAATCCAGGTGTAGAACCGATGATGTCCTCGGCAGTTGCAGTGCTTCCCATTGTGGTCTGGTTTTATCAGCTATCATGAATCCTTTGATATCAACCGAAAAAAAACTGTAAATTCTAAAACTCCAGACCATACGGAGAACGTATTTTTTGAGATTCTGTTGAAAACATTTTGTAGATACTAGAAAGCGCTTTGATCATGGATAAGAAAGTTCGTGTCCGATTTGCTCCATCTCCTACCGGATATCTTCATGTGGGGGGTGCACGGAGCGCATTATTTAACTTCCTTTTCGCCCGACATCATGGTGGAACATTTATTCTTCGAATAGAGGATACAGATCAGAACAGGTTTGTCGAAGGAGCTTTAACCGAAATTTATGAGAGCCTTCGGTGGCTTGGACTTCAGTGGGATGAGGGACCGCAGGTCGGTGGGGATTACGGACCATACACCCAATCTGAACGCCTGGAGCTGTATCGTCACTATGCTCAGCACCTTATTGAAAGCGGACATGCATATCGCTGTTTCTGTACACCTGAACGCATCTTGCAGCTGCGAGCGGAGCAGGAACGAACAAAACAATCTGCAGGTTATGACCGGCACTGCAGAGAATTACCACCGCAAGAAATTGAAGAGAAGCTCCGGATGGGGGTTCCATTTGTGGTGAGATTTAAAATTCCCCTCGGGCGTCCGGTGGTTTTCCAGGATCGTATTAGAGGTAAGATTGAATATGATAGTTCTCTTCTTGATGATCTGGTGCTGATAAAAACAGATGGGTTTCCGACGTATCACATGGCCAATGTAGTTGATGATCATCTGATGCAGATAACGCATGTGCTCCGGGGAGATGAATGGATTGCCTCAACACCACGGCATGTGTTGATTTATGAGGCATTCGGATGGCAGCCCCCGGAATTTGCTCATCTTCCGGTTATTCTGGCTCCTGATGGTGGGAAACTTTCAAAACGAAAGGGAGCCGCATCGGTTATGGATTACAAGCGCGCCGGATTTCTTCCGGAGGCGTTATTCAATTTCCTTGCCCTTTTAGGGTGGTCTCCAGGGGATGAGCGGGAGAAGATGTCGCTTCAAGAGCTGGCCGGGGCATTTTCTCTGGATCATGTCTCCCCAAAATCATCCGTCTTTGATGAGAAAAAACTGGAATGGATGAACGGGTTGTACCTGGCTGAACGCAGTGCAGAATCACTCATCTCTGAAATTCTGCCGCTATGGAAAGAGCGGGGATGGGTATCGGAATCGCCACCACATGAGGATACATATTTATTGCAGGTAATTGATTTGCTTAAAGGAAGATCCAAACGGATTACTGAACTTGCCGATTCTTCATCGTACTTTTTCAATGATCCGCAAACCTACGAAGAAAAAGCAGTACGGAAACAGTTTACTACTGAGGCTGTTGCGATCCTTACACAACTGCGATCAATGCTCAGTGAACTCGATTGCTTTACACATGAAAGCATTGAGGCGCTATTCAGGGCTGTTGCCCAGGAGCTGGGGCAATCATCTGGAAAACTGATACATCCAACCCGCCTTGCGGTAAGCGGAGTCAGTTTCGGACCGGGTCTCTTTGAGCTGATGGCTACCCTGGGTAAAGATACCGTGCTTCGGAGAATAGATCGGGCACTATATTTTATAGAGAAAGGAAAACAACGGTGATCAAGCACATTGTCATGTGGAAACTGGCGGAATCAGCGGAGGGCGCAGACCGTCTTGAGAATGCACAGAAGATCAGGGGTATGATCGAAGGGCTGAGAGGGGTCATTCCTCAGATACGGGAAATCGAAATAGGTATCAATTTTAATGATTCCGGTGCTGCGTATGATGTAGTACTGTATTCGGTATTTGACAGCAAAGAGGACCTTGACAGCTATCAGGAACATCCTGAGCATAAAAAAGTAGCTGATTTTATCACAAAGGTGCGTACAGACCGGGTTGTGGCAGACTACGAAATTTTTTGAGTATCACTACTACGTTTAGTCATAGGTTACCTGAGAATTAACGTGAAAAAAAGGGTTCGGAGCAGGTATGGATACATCTTCACAGGATAAAAATAACGAAACAACACAGGTTGCTCACTTCATTCGTGATGCAATAAAAGAGGATATACGCACTGGTCGGTGGGGAGGAAAAGTAGTGACCCGTTTCCCACCTGAGCCTAATGGTTATCTTCATATCGGACATGCCAAGGCGATTTGTATTGATTTTGGGATGGCCATGGAGTTTGGTGGTGAGTGTCACCTGCGGTTCGATGATACGAACCCGGCAAAAGAGGAACAGGAGTACATCGATGCCATTGAGGAGGATGTTCGCTGGTTAGGTTTTGATTGGGGAGAGCATCTGTACTTTGCTTCAGATTATTTCCAACAGATGTATCAGTGGGCAGTGATGTTGATTAATGAGGGCAAGGCCTATGTTGACGATCTGAATGCTGAGCAGATACGTGAACATAGGGGAACCTTGACAGAACCTGGTAAGGAGAGTCCCTATCGCAACCGTTCTAAAGAGGAAAATCTCGATTTATTTGAACGAATGCGCAGAGGTGAATTCGAAGAGGGTGCTAAAGTACTTCGTGCCAAGATCGACATGGCTCATCCCAATATGAACATGCGAGATCCGGTTATGTATCGCATAAAAAAAGCACCACATCCCCGAACCGCAAATACCTGGGTGATCTATCCGATGTATGACTGGGCTCATGGACTGGAGGATTCCATAGAGGGTGTTACCCATTCACTCTGTTCACTTGAATACGAAGACCACCGGCCATTATACGACTGGTATCTTGATCAATTGCCGATACATCATCCCCAACAGATCGAATTTGCCCGTCTTAATCTTACCTTTACTGTGATGAGCAAACGCAAACTGCTCGAATTGGTAAAGGGTGGATATGTTCGGGGGTGGGATGACCCACGTATGCCGACATTGTCTGGCTTGCGGCGCAGAGGATATACTCCCGAATCGATCCGCACATTTTGTGAGCGTATCGGAGTTGCAAAGCGCGACAGTATCGTGGACATCGCTCTTCTGGAACACTGTCTCAGAGAGGATCTTAACAAGCGGGCACCACGGGCCATGGCTGTTCTCAATCCGATAAAGGTGGTAATTGACAATTATCCCGAAGGGCAGATAGAAGAGCTTGAGGCGATCAATAATCCGGAAAATCCTGCTGCGGGGACACGGAAAGTACCTTTCTCAAGGGAACTTTTCATTGAGCGGGATGATTTCATGGAGGAGCCTCCGAAGAAATTCTTCCGACTTGCTCCGGGACGTGAAGTTCGCTTGCGTTATGCGTATTTTATCACGTGCCATTCGGTTGTCAAAGATCCCACAAACGGAAGAATAACAGAACTTCATTGTTCCTATGATCCCCAAACCCGGGGCGGCTCAGCACCAGACGGGCGTTCACCTAAAGCAACAATTCACTGGGTTTCGGCCCCCCATGCAATCGATGCAGAGGTACGGATATACGAACAGCTTTTTTTAAAAGAGAACCCTGATGATGCACCTGGAGGCGATTTTTTGGCGAATCTTAACCAGGATTCCTTAAAAACCCTCAGCAGATGCAAAATGGAACCTTCGCTGAAACGGGCTGAAACCGGCGAACGGTATCAGTTTGAACGGTTGGGATACTTCTGTGTGGATAAAGACTCTGGAGAGGAAAACCCGATATTCAACAGAACGGTGACACTCAAAGATGAGTGGGCGAGAATTGCTAAAAGAACTCAGGAGAGCACCCGAAAATAGCATTTGACTAACTTGGGCACCTTGTTGTAATTTATATGACCACGTGAAAAAACTACGGGGCTGTAGCTCAGTTGGGAGAGCATCAGGCTGGCAGTCTGAGGGTCAGGGGTTCGAACCCCCTCTGCTCCATATAAATAACTTAGGCCGTGAAAACGGCCTTTTTTATTGTGTGCCCGGATACCCTTTATTTTAACCCTGCACCTGAGATCTGGTATCTGTTCTGTTTTTGAAAAATCTTAACATAATTTATATAGACACTCCTCTTAAAAATATCTATTTTGTGATTAACATTTCGAACGTATTGAAAATCAGTCTGTTAACTATTCAAAATTCTTCAAAGTGCTACTTCAAACAAACATTCTGATCTGAAAACTGGTTTGCTATTGGCAATCTCATGAAATATATGCTGACATCAAGGTAGCAATGGCTTTTGGTGGAATACAGTAATGGCTTTCAAGAAACTGTACAGAATTGATTCATATTCGCAAGAGGTGAATTCTGAAAGGATTTCAGATGACCGATGAAGGGCATTCACGTTCAGAGGACACATTTGCCGGTTTAGATAATCTGGGTAAACCTGGAAAGCAGGTTGAGAGTTCGGGCAGTGTGAAAAAGATCACCACACGTGCAGATCATCGTGAATTGGATATCAATTCCGGTACCAGAGTCTATGTAGGTAAAAAGATAACAGGTTCTTTTGAAGTAAATCAAAACACCGGGAGATTGAAAGATACAACACTCGGTGGAATCTCTATTGATACTAATATAACTGACCAGACAGGCTGTGGGCAGGATCAGGAATCAGGAAAACTGTCTCAGACTACAATTGAGATGGAGTTGCAGCATTCATCTGCAGGTAATAAGAAAGCATCATTGTCATCTATAATCGAAGATGGTGAAACATTTCTGCAAATTGATGCCAGTGCGCGCTCTTTGAAAGGAAGGAAAGAGCCGTCTGCAAAAAATATCTCTGTTGATATTTCCTCAGATCAATTTTTCAATGCACCGCTTCCGTCCGGTTCAGAACCGGAGCAGCTTGGCTCCGGGGTTATTTCCGGGTTGCTGGGTGTTGGAGGCATGTCAAAAGTCTACAGAGTATGGAATGAAAAACTGGAGATTGATAGGGCCGTAAAGCTT
>OBJA01001069.1_pt1 | contig 20242 bp, 11 predicted proteins | sample 1519751 | NCBI WGS metagenome assembly OBJA01 (sample SAMEA3881238, study PRJEB22517) | soil metagenome | biome: lake sediment; feature: soda lake sediment; material: sediment, water from around vicinity | place: India | collected 2013-12-23 | depth 3 m
TCAAAATCCAGTGGTAGTGATACCGTGCGGGTTCGATTCCCGCCTTCCCCACCAAAGCAAAGATTAAAAGCTGGCCTTTGAAAGCCAGCTTTTTTGTTCTCCCGATTTCGTAGTGATCCTTTGAGGCCAAATCGTCGTTTAGGGTATAGACAAAATCACAAAGCAAGGGTCAGTGCTTTGGACGGTATGATCATAGGGTCACAAAACAAGTTTTCCATAATCTAAGCATTTACATCCATGTTATGTTCATATACAATACATCTGAGGAACGCTCTGTTGCACTCTTCATCGCAGCACGATTCGCAGCACGATTTAGACAGACTTTGCCATAGACTTTATCGTTCAAACCTAATAAACATCGTAACATTATCTTTGCAGAAGCAAACCCATCTTGCAGAGCGCACTCAAAGAGAAAGACCGGGGAAACAAGACCACCCGGTCTTCTTTTATTGTCTAAATTTGCTGATTTTTCACTTCCAATTCATCCTAAATGTGATACAATTATGAGCGTAGCGACATTGATGGATTTGGAGCATATCACGTAATCAATGTCGTTAATTATCCAGCGATTCATGGGCTTCGTCCACAATCCGTTTTGGTTCGGGAGTTGCTAACCCACCGTGGTTCTGCTGTCGCCAGTGAGCCAAGAACTCGATGTTGCCTTCCGGTCCCTTCACAGGAGAGTAAGTCAAACCCCAACAGACCAATCCCAGGGAGTTCACCGCCGATATGACCTCTTCGATAACGGCCTGGTGAACTTCTTTCGAACGTACAACACCTTTTTTACCGACGCGTTCCCGCCCCGCCTCAAACTGGGGTTTGATAAGGGTTATCCAATCTCCTGCTCCAGAAACCAAGGGCAGCAATGCCGGGAGCACGGTGCGAAGCGATATAAACGAAACATCCACTGTAACAATGTCAGCAACGCCCTCGAGGCGCTCTGCCGTAAGATATCGGGCATTGGTGCGCTCCAAAACCACGACGCGGGGATCGGTCCGCAGGGACCAATCCAACTGACCGTATCCAACATCAACAGCAAAAACCTTCGTTGCCCCATGTTTTAGTAAGCAATCGGTAAAGCCTCCGGTTGACGCACCGATATCAAGACAGACCTTGCCCTGCACGGAAACGGAAAAAACGTCGAGCGCACGGGCTAACTTTAATCCGCCACGACTTACATACGGCATATCATCGCCTTTGATCTCTACATGGTCCATCTCAGAGACGGAAAACCCGGCTTTGTCGGCGATCTTCCCATTGACTCGTATGTGTCCCGCCATAATGGCCGCCTGCGCCCGTTCTCTACTGGAAAAATGATTGTTATCCACAAGCCACCGATCCAAACGTTGTTTCATCAGTGCTTCACCGTGGAGTCAATGGATGTGGCTACCCAAGTTGCAGTCGTCATATGAGAATCCTCCTTCGAAGATTATTTATAAAAGGTATTCGATTTATTACAGCGATCCACCTTTTTAAGGATTGATCACGAATATCATCGCTCTGGAGCAAAACGTTTCTCCTGCTAATCTAATTTTCCCTGTCCCCACCTTTAGAATCAACGAATTTCCCGGAGGGGATCCCATGACGAAGAAATCCATTCAGAATAATCTTTCTATCACCGAAAAAGAGTTGGAGATTCTACGTAAAGCGGTTGTAGACAGCAGAGAATACGAAGCCCGTTGCCACAAACTCCAATCCGAGCTCTTCCTGGTCCAACAGCAACTCTCAGCGATTATGAACTTCAACACCGATCTCATCTATTTTAAAGACACACAATCCCGTTATCTCCTCATAAATCAGGCCGAAGCTGATAATCTACAACTAGACTCCCCAGAAAGAGCCATTGGCGAAACGGATTTTGCATTTTATCCTCCAGCGTTTGCTCGAGAAGCCTTTGCCGATGAGGAAGAGATCATCCGAACCGGCAGACCGCTTGTTAATAAAGTGGAAAACCAAGCACAGCTACACCCGACGAATACTTGGATTATAACAACCAAAGTTCCAATATGCAATGAACAAGGAGAAATTGTCGGTATCGCCGGTGTCTCTAAAGATCTTAGCACGCAAAAGTATTTCGAAGATAAACTAAATGAACATGTGGAACAATTCCAGGGTATCTTTCAATTAAGTGAAGCCCTTAGCCAAGCTGAGACTATACCGGCTATCTGTGGGATTGCCTTAGACTATCTGCATCAAGCGCTCTCGACCGATGCCAGCCTTGTGTTGTTGACAGAGAAGGACAATCCATGGATGCTCTCCACATCGCAGGGCATACAGAATCCCGCAGAGATCGCCTCGATCATCGTATCGAACTGGCTCACAGGCAAACTCCCCTTTCATTCAGATATAAGTAATGCCGACGATATCTCCTTCATAGCACTTCAATCCGAAAATATTGTGGGTTACCAAACCATTGGTGTTATGCCCATTCTTCATCAACAGACTCTCCTTGGCGCCTTAATCCTCCTATATCATTCCGCTCATCCACTGGGTGAAGACGAGCGCCGCATCGCCAGAACCATCGCAAATAATGTTGCGGTATTCATCGAGCGCCATCGTGCTGTAGAAGCCTTGGCGGATGAGAAGGAACGACTAACAGTAACGCTTCAATCCATCGGAGACGGAGTAATAACGACGGACAAAAACTTAAAAATTGTTATGATCAATCCTGCTGCAACCAAATTAACCGGTTGGTCTCCGGAAAAAGCTGTGGGGAAACCGCTGGATCATGTCTTTCACCTAATCAATATCTCTTCCCGTGAACGTTACGAAAACCCAGCCCGTCATGTTTTAAAGTCTGGAATGATAACGGGTCTGGCAAATAATACTGCTCTTATCTCACGGGATGGAATCGAACGGCTGGTCTCAAGCACAGCTTCGCCCATTCGAGACCGAAAGAACAATATCATCGGCGTTGTTTTAGTATTTCGCGACATTACCGAACGAAAAAAGAAGGAAGAAGAGCTGCTAAAGGCAAGTAAGCTTGAGTCCATCGGTATACTTGCCGGAGGAATCGCCCATGACTTCAATAATATCCTGACAGCTATGTTGATGAATATCTCCCTGGCAAAAATGTTTGCCGATCCCAACGAGAAAATATTTGAAATCCTTCAAACCGCAGAAAAAGCTTCGATCCGGGCCAAGGATCTCACACAACAGCTTTTGACATTCTCCAAGGGCGGCACACCCATCAAACGTATTGTAACCATCCGAGACCTCATATTGGAGACAGCATCCTTTGCTTTACGAGGCTCCAATGTGCGATGCGAATTTTTTATCCCCAATGATCTATGGTCCTTGGAGGTTGACGAAGGCCAAATCAGTCAGGTCTTTAATAATCTAATCATCAACGCCAATCAAGCCATGCCCAATGGCGGTATTATCCGAATAAGTTGTGAAAACGTTGATATTTTTTCGGAAGAAACCATCCCACTAAGCAAAGGGCGCTACGTCCGCATCTCCATTCAAGACCATGGCGTAGGCATTCAAAGCGAAAACTTTCAAAAGATCTTCGATCCTTATTTCTCCACAAAAGAAAAGGGCAGTGGTTTAGGATTGGCCACAGCATATGCCATCATCAAAAATCATAACGGTCTGATCACCCTCGATTCAGATTTAGGAAGAGGAACAACATTCTACATCTATCTGCCGGCCTCTGATCGGACAGCCGACATCGCTGAAAACCATACCCAAATTCCAGAGACGCCCTCCATCGCCAAGGAGCGAATTCTTATCATGGATGATGAGGATAGCATACGTCAGATCGTGGGTAAATCCTTAACTCACTTAGGGTATCTTGTCAATTATGCCAAAGATGGTTTCGAAGCAATCGCTCTATACCGTGCAGCAAAGGAGCGGGGAAAGCCATTCCATCTCGTTATTATGGATCTGACAATCCCTGGAAGCATGGGAGGGAAAGAAGCCATTCATCAGCTTAAAGAGTTTGATCCTCAGGTTAAGGCCATCGTCTCCAGCGGTTATTCCAACGATCCCGTAATGTCTTACTATACTTCATTTGGTTTTTTCGGTTGTGTGGCCAAACCCTATCATATTCAGGAATTGGTTAGAACCATCCAAGACGTCCTTGCAATGGAAAGTGGGGGAGAGTAGAAACTCTGGCTCTCCGCTCTTCCAAAATAAGAAAAACGCCTTGCGGCGTCCTTTCGAAAACAGAATAAAGGCTTTGATTATTTAACCACGAAGAGCACGAAGTACACGAAGAACCAAATTAATTTAGCTATATGAGTTAGAAGTCGGAATTCAGAATTCAGGAGTCAGAACGATTGAGAAGGCCTTTGTGGGAAGGGGAACGGTTCTCTCGCAAAGGCGCAAAGACGCAAAGGGTGGGAGTGGGACTGTAAGAGGTTATTATAATTATATGATTATTAAGATTACTCAGGAGTCAGTAATCAGAAGTCAGAATTCAGGAGTTATTAGTCATAATAACCGTAATCCTTGAATCGACGCAATAACTGTTCCAGAGCATTCTGAATACTGGCTCCTGTCTTCTAACTCCTATCTTGGACGATTCGAAATGTCCCCCAAATACCTACCTTTATATCTTTGAAAAATCGATTCTCCAACCCCAAAAACTTATAAATTCTATTATGTTGAGAAAGGCTCTCCAGCAAAATTGCGGAAAGCCTCTTCGTTTGAATATTTATAAGCCAATCCCTTAGCGCCCTTGCCATTCCCAGATCGTCCCCATCCGAGGCGGCAAGGCCAGATTCCATCGTTCACCCACGATCTCTTTGGGCCCATCTAACGGATAAATTTTCTTCCATAATCCACGATAAGAAGAGTCCATCGGAATCGAGACATGTTGTAACTCATCGGTACGATTAAAGATCGTAAGAGTCCGCGCATCCGGTAAGCTTCTAAAATAACCCATGATCCCATCGGGAGTCACCACCACAGGAATATAATCGCCGCGTTTGAGGACCATTTTCTCTTTTCGCAATCGAATTAGGGATTTATAAGCGCTAAAGATCTCACGATCCCAATGGGATTCATCCCAAATCATCGTCTTACGGCAATCGGGATCCTTTTCGCCAGTAAGGCCAATCTCATCTCCATAATAAACCACCGGCGCCCCTGGATAGGTGAATTGAAACAACAGCGCCAGCAACATCCGATCCTTACGGCCATCGCATAGTGTCAAAAACCGAGGTGTATCGTGACTGCCCAGCAAATTGAACATATTCGCTGTGATCTCCGGCGTATATTTACCCCTCAAATCGGATAGCCCTGCTTCAAATTGTGCGGCATTGATCTCCTCTTGCGCAAAGAAGCGCAGCACCAAGTCACGCCAACGGTAATTCATGACGGAATCAAACAAGCGGTTATCCAACCAAGGTCCTGCGTCATCCCAAATTTCTCCAACGATGTACGCTTCAGGATTCATGGACTTAACGAGTTTTCGAAAGTACGGCCAAAAGTCGATGGTAACCTCATTGGGAACATCCAGTCGCCAACCGTCGATCCCCGTCAAGGTCCAAAACTTCACAACCTGCAGTATATATTTGACAACCTCCGGTTCTGAGTAGTTTAGTTTTGGCAGTGTTTCGATACCCCACCAACATTCATAATTAGGCTTTGGGTTCTGTCGGATGGGTTTGTCGTGGCAGTAAAACCATTTGGCATAGGGTGATCGCTCTTGGCGAAGCAAAACATCACGAAATGCCCAAAACTTGTCCCCGGTGTGATTAAAGACCCCATCCAAGATAATTCGCATATCCGCTTTGTGCAACTGTCGAATCAACCGCAGATATGTCCGGATATCTCCAAATTCCGGAGCAATACGAAAGTAATCCCGGGTATCGTATTTATGATTGGAAGGCGCATCGAAGATGGGATTTAGATAAAGCGCATTGACTCCCAACTCCTGTAGATAGGGTATCTTTTGACAAATACCCTCTAAATCCCCACCGAAGAAATTATAAAGCTCTGGCTTATCACCCCAGGAAGAAATCGATGCAGGATCATTACTTGGGTCTCCATTGAAGAAGCGTTCAGGGAAGATCTGATAAAAAACAGCATCTTCGACCCAGGCAGGATCCGTCACTGAAAGATCAGGAACGATTTGCCGGGAGGCGCTGGTATACATTGAACACCCTCCTACACGGTTTTATCCAATATCCATCCTATCATTTCGTGCAAGAAATGAACAAGCGGTAATATACGGTAATTGCTAAATTTAACTGGGCTTTTATATCAGAGATACCTGATTTGATAATATGTTAATTATGATTTGCCGTTTCTCTTTCTTATCCAGCAGTCGCCCATCAAAGGCAATTAAACTTTTGATGCTTTTAATTTCGTGTGGTTCGTGTTTAAAGCTAAGGTATTATACCAACCACGAAGATACGAAAAAACGAGACTGCCCTTTGAGACAGCCTCGCATGTGTTTTTAATCGATTACCGGGTCTCTAAATAATGCACAGCAGATAGCGCTGCTATCTGTCCCTCACCAACGGCTTTTCCAATCTGCCACGGTCTTCCGATACAATCACCCGCCGCAAAAACTCCGGGAAGGTTCGTCCGCATCTCTCGATCTACCTTGACTGCGCCCTCGATTATCTCCAGGTCCGGCAATAGACGATCCATCGGAACACTGGGCCGTTCAATAAACACACCACTGACCTCTAGTTCATTGTCTTTGATCCGAAGACCTTGGACAAGACCATCGCCCATAATCTCCAAAGGCTTTCCCTTAATGACCTCTATCCGCGGATCGATAACCTGACGCAAAGCATATTGGGGTAAATAATAGACATGCTCACAGACTTCCGCCAAGAAACGCGCTTCCTCCTCCCCTTCAGGAATATATGAAACCATAGCAACGCGTTTTCCACGGTAAAACATACCATCACACGTGGCGCAATAACTCACGCCTTTCCCAATAAAGCGATCCTCCCCGTCGATAGCGGTCTGTTGAGCCACACCGACGGCTAAGATGACGGCCTTTGCCTTATATTGAGCCTCTCTCCCCATGGCAACAAAGAAGTCCTCTTCCGTCCATAGGTTTTGGATCTCATCATGAGCCATCTCCGTACCTTGCCCCGCGGCATGTTCACGCATCTTTTCAGCGAGTTCTTGCCCTGTGATGTTTCCAAAACCTAGATAGTTTTCAACATGAGGAGCCAACCATAGTTTGCTGCTGATCTTTTCCTTCCCAATTAGAACAATTTCTTTGTTTCGACGACGCGCATTGATGGCCGCCGATAATCCAGCCGGACCACCGCCGATAATCATTAAATCCTTGATCTCCATGGGCTCCCTCCTATATTAAGATTCAACACATCACTCACGGGTTGCCGCTGCTTCTACAATTTCTGGCTCAACCTTTGCCAATCCAAAACGGGTCAGTATCTCCTGGCCTTGAAGTTGGGTAAGGTATCCTTTGCGCACATATTCCACGATGTTCTCCAATCGACGAAATCCTATCAATGTAAATCCAAACCGTTCAATCTGTTGGATCAAACCCGTTTCTGTCAAGAACGGAGCCTCTGGAATCCCCTCCGGGCAACCTACAATCAGTAATCCACCCGAGATAGCTTGATCATATTGGCGAAACCCCAATAGATCTCTGGAGAATTCACGTACCAATGTATCCCCGCAACCATCGCGAGATAACTGAACAGAGGCTATCCCCCGGTAGATGGGTGTAGAGATATTGGCAACAGGCGGACTATTCTTTCGCCATTTTGCCGCGGGTTCCACGGTAAAACCAAGTTCCTCCAAGTAACGCCAGGCTTCTTCATGGGCTTGCTCCAAACAGCCATCGGTATATTGCCGACGAATGGTCCGGATAGCCTTAGCCACAATCTCTTCGCCGACACCCCAGTCCCATAATCCTGGCGAATACCCCAGAAGTTTTACTCGACTAACCTGTCCATTTAAGTCTTCCACTTGCAGCACTAGATTGGCCGAACCCAAAACACGAAAAAATGCCCGACGAAATATGAGAAAGCCATGGCCGCCTTCCCTACCCCACCAGGTTCCATTTACTTTTGTCAATCCATCCAGTGGAAGCTTGCGTTCTAAAAAACGGTATAATTGTGACGCCTCCACCTTGAGATGGAGACTCCGCTCGTACATCAACATCCCTCGCTCACCTTGGGGTAGCTACTAACTGTATTTTACCATGGTTTGCTGCTGCCTCCAATAAGCTTCAACAGAATCCATTGAGTTTTTGCTGATAGATTCTATGATCGGAAAAGCTAAGAAGAACTCCGTGCCCTCACCAGGATGGGAAGACCACCAGATTCGACCGTCAAAGGTTTGTACCATGATCTGTCGGGTAATGAAAAGACCAATTCCATTTCCATTCTCCTTGCTTGTAACAAAGCGTTTAAAGAGTTGTCCTTGAATCTCTACAGGTATTCCCCCGCCCGTGTCCTGAAACGAAACCACCAGTTCATTCGAGGCCACATAGGCTTTGACGGTCAAACGGCCGCCTGTTGGCATGGCTTGAATGGCATTTTGTGTTATGTTCAGAAAGACTTGACGCAGAAGTTTTCCTTCCGCCCATATTCTCGGTAAGTTTTCATCAAATCGACAGTGCAATTCAATGCTTTGAGTCAGCAACTGGGCTTTAACCAAGGACAATACATCCTCAAGGACTGCCTTTAGGTCAAGGGGAACCAGCTCTGCTTCAGCTGGACGACACATATTCATCATTTCGGATAAAAACTCGCTCATGCGATGGGAGGCTTGTTGAATCCGCAGGAATAGCTCCTTGGCTTTGGGTTGTTCAGCAACAATCTGCCCTAACTGAGCATTGGCAACAATCGTTGTTAGCGGATTACGTAGCTCATGGGCGGCAATGGACGCCAATTCCCCCACCAATTGATATCTTTCTGTTTGGCGAAGGCGGAACCCCAGTCGTTTAACCTCCGTTTGATCCAACCAAAACATTACAGCCCCTTGCCACGCCTCGGTTTGAATAGGAGCTGCCGAAAAAACGACCGTCATCTCTTCCTGCCCATTGATTAACGTCACTTCACCTGTATGATTCTTACCCGCTGCGACTTGTTCAATGGCTTTAGAAAATTCTGGAGCTATATCCGTAACTCGCCATCGCATACCCGAACTATCCAGGTGATTTAGCATGCTCCATGCAGCAGAGTTTGTTTCAACAACTTCTCCATCATCACTTAAGATCATAATACCGCACGGAGAATTCTGAAACAATGTCGCTTGAAGTTGTACACTCTCCTGGAGTTGTCCTGCCACGGCGCGATTCCATTGAACCACTTGCCAGAACTCTTCATATATAAAGGGAGCGGGCTCCTGCAATATGTCGGTTGATGCATCCTCAAAACTAAGGTATAGTTGCTCTATGTTTTTACTTAACTTACGATTAAAGATAATAACGGCAGTAAGAGAGGTAATTAATGCAATCAAAAACAGTACAGCCAAACTACGAACAACGGGATAAAATTGTTTTGCGAAGAATGGATAAGCCAAGACAATACTCCCAATGAGCCGATTATTACGATATATCGGTTCAACACGGGCAATCATTAAGCGCTTTTTGGGCCAGTTGAAGCGAAGTAACAAATTTTGGGGCGAACGAGTGTCCCATGGTGAGCCCTTTGCTTTTCCAAGTAAAACAGGAACTATTCGGTTTTTTCCCATCACCGTTTGAATCCACTGACTTCCCGACCGCGTTGCTGACCAAAGTTGATGGGTGTCTGGCTCCATCACTCCGACAACATAGTGATTTTCGATGGGATAGTCCATAATCATAGGAAGATATGAATGATGGTCATAGCTAACCCGTCGCGATTTCCCATTTAAATCCCCATCGGAACTGGCCCAGATCCGGGCGGCTACATCCACTGCTTTTGTATGCAAGACTTCGCTGGCGAAGAAATGGGTCTTCTCATAATAAAAGTACAAAACAGAACCCATAAATAAAAGGGCTAGCGTTATAACGCAAAAACTTAATGATGTAATAAATTGTGAAGAATAAAACCGTCGTCGACTCACGAGATCACCCCGTTTCCAACTCCGTCCAAACAATTCCATTTCATTTAACAAAATCCTTCTGACGAATTCCTTTAATTTCCTTTGCAAACTTAGTAATTCTCCAATCTAGCACGGCTTTTTTAATGATCAATTATTTGTATTTCTAAAAATGTTTACCAACTTCATAACAGACGACTTTTCGAAGTTCATTATTAACCAAAGTGTTATCTTTGCACCCATAAAATGGGTTTAAAATGAATAATGAAACGATTCCATACATAAGCAAAAGTTTGTTACGATCGGAGAGAAAATTATGTTAAAACCAAAGCTCCTTACAGTAATGAAAGATTACAATCGAAAACAGTTTATTTCCGATGCAACCGCTGGTGTCATCGTCGGCATTGTCGCTTTACCTCTTGCCATTGCCTTTGCCATTGCATCTGGAGTATCACCGGAAAAAGGGCTAATCACAGCAGTCATTGCAGGTTTTCTCATCTCCGCTCTGGGCGGAAGCCGGGTTCAAATCGGCGGACCTACCGGAGCCTTTGTCGTTATTGTCTATGGGATTGTACAAAAACATGGTTTGGATGGCCTGACCGTCGCCACCATGATGGCGGGTATCATCTTAATCATCATGGGGTTTGCCCGTTTTGGCTCCTTGATTAAGTTTATTCCCTATCCTGTTATTGCCGGGTTTACCAGCGGCATTGCAGTCATTATCTTTTCTGCGCAGATTCACGATTTTTTGGGACTGAACATCATGGCACTCCCTGCGGAATTTACCGGTAAATGGTCCGCCTATTTCCATCACGCCAATGCATTTAATCCTTACGCGCTATTCATCGGCTTAATCTCTATCGCTATCATTCTTCTTTGGCAAAAACGTTTTCAGCGATTTCCCGGAGCAATAGTTTCGATTGTTACCAGTTCGTTTCTTGTCCATCTTCTCCAATGGCCTGTGGAGACCATCGGTAGTCGCTTTGGAACGATTGCATCGGGGATTCCTGCTCCGTCATTGCCCCATGTCACCTTTTCTATGGTGCAAAGTCTTATGGGTCCCGCAATCACCATTGCCATTCTGGCAGGAATTGAGGCGCTGCTTTCTGCAGTTGTCGCCGATGGTATGATCGGAGGACGCCACCGTTCCAATATGGAGTTGATCGCAAACGGCGCTGCTAATCTCCTAACACCGATCTTCGGCGGCATTCCCGCCACCGGCGCCATTGCACGAACAGCAACGAACATTAGGAATGGAGGACGTACGCCCATATCCGGAGTCATCCATGCCCTAGTTCTTCTCCTTATTATGCTATTCTTTGGCAACTTGGCCTCGTTGATTCCCCTTCCATCTCTGGCTGCGGTTTTGATGATTGTCGCCTATAATATGAGTGAATGGCGCACCTTTATATCCTTGTTGAAGAGTCCAAGAAGCGATGTGATGGTATTATCGGTCACATTCATCCTAACCGTTTTAGTGGATCTTACTGCAGCGATACAGGTCGGATTAGTCATGGCTGTTTTCCTATTCATGCGCCGAATGGCGTTGGTTACAAATATTGATGCAATCACCCGTGAGTTTGATGATCGTGAAGACACCGATCTCCATGAGTCGATTACCGGCACTGTGCCAAAGGGAGTCGAGGTTTATGCCATCAACGGTCCGCTCTTCTTCGGTGTAGCCCATAAATTCGAAGAAGCGCTCAATGTTCGAGAAGCAAAGCCTCGGATACTCATCATCCAAATGCGCTCGGTTCCTGCTATTGACTCCACGGGGATTCATACCCTGCGACAGATCGTTAAGAAGTATCATAAGCAAGGAATCGCCATTATGCTTTGCGGTATTCAAGAACAGCCTCACGAAGCGCTATCCCAATCAGGGATCTTCTCCGCCATCGGCGAAGGCCATATCTACCCAACTCTGGTTCATGCCTTGAAGGGCGCTGAAGCATACCTTAACGCCCTCCAATCCAATGAGACCGGCCCATCCCTGAGGATGAATTCATCGATTTAAGACGCGCATGCATCACAAATATCGATACGTCTCGGACGCCCCCTACCCTTGCGAGTCTCCTATTCCAGCATACGCTCTTTGTCCGCCTTTATCTTCCGATGAAGCTCCTTTCGCGCTTCCACTCGCAATTTGGCATGGGTATAACGGAGGCGTTCCTCTTCGGTCTCCGGCTTTATATCCGGAATAATCCGGGGACACCGTTTTTCATCAAGGCCAACAAAGGTCAGAAAAGCCGTGGTTGCATGAATACGTTGACCGGTGACGGGGTCCTCGCGCGTTACGCGAACTCCGATCTCCATCGATGTTGTTCCCACATAGTTTACCGAAGCCTTTAGTATGACATGATCGCCGACACAGATGGGTGTGATAAAGACGATCTGATCGATGCTGGCGGTAACGGATACTCCCTCACTGTGCCGTTGAGCAACCATTCCCGCCACCATATCAATCCACGACATGATCACTCCCCCAAAGACTGTTCCATAGGTATTTACCTGATCCGGCATGACAAGGTATCGTGTCTCCACAACGCTTTCCCCAGATGTTTTTACCTTCCGTTTCTCCACGAAAATCCTCCTTTACGCGTTCTTCTTTCGGAACCCTGATCCGGCTTTGCCTGCGATTTTGAACGATTAAAGAATCTTCCCCATTCTGTCGAAAACATAGATAAACCATCAAATGAACACAGCGGCGAACAATTCGTTCACATCAGCCGGACTGTGGCAAGCTTAATAGGCCAGGGTAGAGTTGGACCTTTTGGAGGGTTGCTTCATGTCCGCTCGTAACGAGAATAAATTGTTTTATTACGGACTGACCGCCAGTCTGATCTGTTTTCTGACGGGCGCCGCCGTTTATTTCCTTTCTCAGTGGATCATCGTGAGCAACGTCAAAGACTCTCTGGTCGACATCGCCAAACAAGGGGCGGACCGCGTTTCGGATAGTTTTTCCCTCTACCTAAACGCTCTTGAGAGCGTCTCCCGGATCGAATTGATTCAAGATCCTCTTGTTCCTTGGGAAGAGAAGCAAAGAGTCATTGAGGCCATCACTAAACGCAATTTTTTAAAGCGCATCCGAGTCAGTATTGCTGATAAAAACGGTTATTCCCGGACCAGCGATGGCAAGATGCTTTATGTGGGAGACCGTGATTATTTCAAGAAGGCCATCGCAGGAAGCTCCAATATCTCCGACCCAATCGTCAGCCGCCTCGATAAAATAATGGTTATCATTTTTGCAGTCCCCATATACCATCAAGGCCAGATCGACGGTGTTCTCTACGCCACCCATTCCGTCGAGGCTTTATCCATTTTAACCGATGATATTACCATGGGAAACAATGGTTATGCCTATGTTCTCAACCAAAAGGGAGAAACCATCGCCCATCCCAACCGTTCCTTGGTTTATGCCAGAGATAACGATTTTACCAATGTTAAGAAAAACCCGGAACTCAAACCCTTGGTTAAACTTGAGCGAAACATGGTCCGCGGAATGACGGGCGCCGGGGAGTATGTTTATTACGGAGAGAAGAAATACTTGGGTTTTGCGCCTATTCCGGGTACCACTTGGTCTTTGGCCATGACGGCTCCCCGTAAAGAAGCCTTCCGTAATCTGGATTCCATCCTTTGGGTCTTTTCTTTGCTGAACTTCGTCATTCTGGCAGTGTTTTTAGGACTTAACATGATGAATCTCCGGCTGCATAAGGCCATTAAGGAAAAACAACAATTTTTAAACCGCGCCATTGACACCGCAAGTATATTATGGATTGAACTGGACTCCCACGGTCGAATCGTCGCTATGAACGAACACGCCGAGGAACGTTTGGCCATCTCCAAAGACGATGTGATCCAAAAAATGTCCCTCGAGAATTTAGCGCCTCAATCGGCGAAACCCTTGATCGACGATTTGATGAAACGCATGGAGCAGGAAGAAAACGTCTTCCATTTAGAGTTTCCCATGAAAAAAAAGGATGGTTCCCTTGTTCATCTTTTATGGAGCGCTACCTCCACTCGACAAAGCGCCAAAGGCCATGAACCAAACCATACATTGATGGGCGTGGACATCACCGAACGCGTTATGGCTGAACAAAAGCTATTGGAGAACCACCAAAAACTCAGTAAACTTTTCCAAGACTTAGCCTCCTCCGAGGACGAGCTGCGCCATCAATACGCCCAACTGGCAGCCACTCAAGAGCAATTAATCAAGAGTGAGGAACGTTACCAACTGGCGCAGGATGGTTCCAACGACATTTTGTGGGATTGGGATGCTCGTCAGGACAAAGTATATATCTCCGAAAAATTCGAGGATTTCTTCGGTTATTCAAGAGACCATTATTCTTCAGTAAAAATGTGCACTCGTCTCGTTCATCCCGATGATCTGAAGATGTTGGAGGAAGAGTTTCCCCGTTGCGTCGAGTCGGAACAACCCTACTTTAATTGGGAGTTTCGGATACGCACATCGACAGGAAACGACCGATGGGTTTTGATGCGTGGCAAAGCCATATACTCCAATGGCCAGCTCGTAAGAATGGCCGGATCGCTTACAGACATCACCGAACGTCGGCAACAGGACGCCTTAATCCATCAACTGGCTTACTACGACTCGTTAACAGGACTGCCAAACCGCGTCTCCTTGTACCAACGGTGTGAAATGCTATTTCAAACAATTCCTCGCTCACAGAATACCCATGGAGCGCTTTTCTATTTGGACATCGACGACTTTAAATTGATCAATGATTCTTCCGGCCATTCCACCGGCGACAAATTACTCATCGAGATTGGCCTGCGGATTCAATCGTTGTTCAAGGGATATGATCTGTTTCGGTTGGGAGGCGATGAATTTGTCCTTCTCGTGACGGATATTGTTGATCCCAATGAACTTCATCGCCTTGCCGAGCATCTATTGAACGGTTTTTCCGCACCATTTCTCATTGGTGTGCATATCTTCCATATCCGGCTGAGCCTTGGAATTGCAGTATTTCCGGAAAATGGCGCCAGCGCTGAAGAGCTCTTACGCAACGCTGATACCGCCATGTATCGAGCCAAAGAAAGCGGAAAAAACCAATGCGTCTTCTTCAACAGCTCGATGAACGAAGCCATTATGGACAAGGTCCAATTGGAATCCTCACTTCGAGCAGCCATTATCAATCAAGAGTTCCACCTTGAATTTCAACCTCAAGTCTTAACATCCACCGGAAAAATTGTTGGCTTTGAGGCCCTATTACGTTGGAAAAGCCCCCAATACGGACTGGTCTCCCCGGCTCGGTTCATCCCCTTTGCTGAGGACAATGGTTTAATCATTCCCATTGGCCTATGGGTGCTGGAAAAAGCATGCCATTTTGTCAATCATCTCAACCGGAAAGGCCTTTATCATCTCTCCGTCTCAGTAAACATCTCCACCCGCCAACTCATTCAGAACGATTTCGTCGAACGAGTTCAGCATATTATAAAGGATTATGGAATAAAACCGGGAAAGATCGGCTTGGAGATCACGGAGAGTGTTTTATTGGAATCCTTCGAAACCCAAGTGGAAAAACTGTTCATCTTTTGCAATGATGGCATCCCTATTTACCTCGATGATTTTGGCACCGGTTATTCTTCATTGAACTATCTCATGAAACTTCCGATTAACGCCGTTAAGATCGACAAATCATTTGTTGCCGATATTAAGGAAGGTTTTGAGCCGCCGTTGATCGGTTCCGTCATCGAATTAGCGCATCAGATGAATCTACGCGTCATCGCCGAAGGAGTGGAAACACCGGAACAGTGGCAGTATCTTTTGGCTAATGATTGCGATTTAATCCAAGGTTTTCTCTTCAGCAGACCGCTCAACGAAGAGAATGCCCTCCGCGCTGCAGAAAAAGGATTCATTCTCCCTGATAATCTGCCATTAACTCCAGAAAACGAAGATGCTGATTGACTGGGATCTTCCTTTACATGGATATTCATCAACTCTTAACCCTTCAGTCTTCAATGCTTAGCTTTGAAGGCTTATTCTTTTTCCACTTGACAAGATAAGACAAGCCTTGGACAAAATATCTCAAGTATAATCAGGCCTGAAATTATATAATGGGATTGGTTATTTATTCTTTCTATTTTTCACATGAGTTAGGAGGATTTAGATGATGGCGAAGGATAGTGGGAGAACCTTAGATTCATCTGTTCAAAATCGAATCGATGAGATTCTAAGCGCCATGACGTTGGAAGAAAAAGTTGCTTTACTGTCAGGGAAAGACTTTTGGGGGACTGTACCTATTGAACGTCTAGACCTGCCTTCCCTGGTCATGACCGATGGTCCCCATGGCGTTCGAACGGTTCCCAATGGCGATCGAATGGTCAGTCCCGCCACGTCATTTCCTACCGCGATCGGCATGGCCGCCAGTTGGAACCAGGAGCTTACGGAACGCGTCGGCGCCGCCCTTGGCGAAGAAACCCTCGCCTTAGGCTGCGATATACTTCTCGGCCCTTGTGTCAATATCGTTCGACACCCATTAGCCGGTCGAACCTTTGAAAGCTATTCGGAAGATCCGTACTTAATCGGTAAATTGGGGGCCGCCTATGTTCAGGGCGTTCAAAGCAAAAACGCAGGGACCTCCCTTAAGCATTACGCCGTCAACAATCAGGAGTTCGAGCGTTTTCGCGGCAGTTCGGAGGTGGACGAACGAACGTTGCGGGAGATTTACCTCCCTGCCTTCGAAACCATCGTTAAAGAAGCGAATCCCTGGACGGTCATGTGCTCATACAACCGCATCAATGGCGTTTATGGCAGCCAAAACCACTATCTTCTCACGGAGATCCTGCGGAACGAGTGGAATTATGACGGCGTGGTCGTCTCCGACTGGGGGGCGAATCATACCATTGTGGAATCGGCCGAGGCCGGGCTGGACATCGAGATGCCGGGCCCTGCCAAGTATTATGGAAAGCTACTAGTGGATGCGGTCCGTCTATGGCAGATCGATGAGGCCGTCATCGACCGGGCGGTGGTTCGCATTTTACGTATGCTGATCCAATCCGGTCGAATGGAAGCACCCCGCCCAACCGGTTCGTTAAACACCCGCAAACACCAGGCCGTCGCCGGTGAACTCGCCGAAGAATCCATCACTTTATTGAAGAACGATGGCCGTATCCTCCCGTTGCAAACAGCAGCTATCCGATCGCTTGCTGTCATTGGTCCCAACGCGACGGAGATCGCCGTCAGCGGCGGTGGAAGCGCTCAGTTAGAGCCACCCTATAAGATCAATCCATTGGAGGCCCTACGGGAGATTGTCGGCTCCGAGGTTCGTTTGGAATATATTCAAGGCTGCCATCACTACGACCACCCCGTTGTGGTCAAGCCGGATTATCTCGTCCTCCCGTCCGGCGAGGGTCAAGGTTTGACCGGATCCTTCTACCCTAACCTGGATTTCTCCGGCGACGCCGCCCACACCCGAAACGATCTGCGGATCGACTTCTGGGGTTTTGATTTTGGTTCCGCTGAGGGAATTTCCGCTAAAGAATTCTCCGCCCGTTGGAGCGGGAGTTTGAAGATTCCGGAGTCAGGCATCTACAATCTTCATCTCCGCCATACCGGTCAGGTATCGCTTTACATCGATGGAAAATCCTGCTTAAGCAGCACTTATAGATTCAATACCGAATCCGAAGCCGCAATATGCTCCACCGAGATCTCGCTGGTCGGGGGTCATCTGCACGAGATTCGGATCGACTTCAGCAAACCCTCCCATGACTTCGGCATTATCCAACTCCTCATCGATCGTCCCCTACGAAACGAGGACGAGGATCAAATCCGTCAAGCCGCGGAATTGGCTAGTCGCTGCGATGCAGCGGTTATCTTTGCCGGGGTGGCCGACTCCCATGAAACCGAAGGCATCGACCGGTTCCATCTGGATCTGCCCGGTCGTCAAAACCAGCTGATCAAGGCCATCGCAGCAGCCAATCCCCGGACTGCAGTCGTGCTAAATACCGGCGGCCCTTATCTGATGCCTTGGATCGATGATGTTCCTGCGGTCATCCAAAGCTTCTTCCCCGGGCAAGAAGGGGGTCGGGCCATCGCCCGGATCCTCCTGGGCGAAGTGAACCCCTCGGGCCATCTTTCCCTGACCTATCCGAAGCGTTTGGAGGATACCCCGGCATTTCTTCACTATCCCGGCGACAAGAAGGTCCATTATGGCGAAGGTATCTTCGTCGGCTATCGTTGGTATGACGCCCGCTCCATCGAACCACTCTTCCCCTTTGGGCATGGGCTCTCCTATACCACCTTTCGTTATGGTGAGATCAACGCGCCCAAGAAGGCGAAGTCCGGCGTCACCATCACGGTCTCGATTCCCATCACCAACAGCGGTGAACGTCGTGGCAAAGAGGTTGTCCAGCTCTATATCGGCGACAAGGAATCTAAAGTGGCCAGACCCCCGAAGGAACTCAAGGGCTTCGCCAAGATTGACTTGGCGCCCGGAGAAACCCAAATGGTGGAGTTCACCCTCGATGACCGCTCCTTTGCATTCTACGATACGGAACAGAAATGTTGGACGGTGGAACCTGGGGTCTTTGAGATCCTCATCGGATCGTCTTCCCGGGACATCCGAGCCAGCGTCCCTATTGAGATCGAGTAAACCTGAAGAGAGACCGGCGGCGACGCCGGTCTTTTTTCTTCATCGCGCTTAGATTAAAGAGAGACGCCTAATTGATTAACATTTTCAAAAGAGGTGAATACAAAGGTTTATTTTTAATTGTTTCAATCCAAAGACTATAAATCCTCTTCGTTCAACGAATAATTATTTTGGTTACAACCCATACAAAATAGGGGGTATTTCCATGATTCTTAGGCGGATGTTTTTTTGCCTGCTCATTCTGGGCTTAGTATGGAGTCACGGATTGGCCAATTCGGAACCGCCCCTCCCCATGTTCCGGAGTGATCTGGAACGGAGCGGTTTTATCAAAGAAACAGGGTTGCCCCAGTTGAAGGGCGTCAAATGGAAGTTTATGACCGGAGGCGAAGTCCAATCATCGCCGGTGATCGCAGGAGAAACGCTCTATGTCGGCAGCAATGACGGCTTTGTTTACGCATTAAACAAGCATAACGGCCAATTAGACTGGAAGTTCGACACGCAGAGCATGGCATGTTCGACGCCGGCTGTAGCCCATGACACCGTCTACTTCGGCAGTTGGGATGGGGACTTCTTTGCCCTCAACGCACAGACCGGCAAAGTCCGTTGGAAATTCACCACCAAAAAAGATATGTTCCCCCGCGAATACGACTTTCTCTACAGTTCTCCAGCTATCTATAAAAACACCGTCTATTTCGGCGGCGGAGACGGGTTCCTCTACGCTTTGGACGCGGCAACGGGGAAGAAGAGATGGGAGCTTTTCACGAAGGGCCCGGTGCGTTCGTCACCCGCCATCGTCAACGGCACCCTCTATTGCGGAACCTTCGGCGGAGCGCTCTTTGCCGTTAACGCGGAGACCGGCGAGATCAAATGGCGCTTCAACGGCGGAGAAATCCTGACAGCCCCTGCCGTCGTGGATGGCGTGGTCTACTTTGGCAGCCGCGATACCTATCTGCATGCACTAGACGCCGAGACCGGCAGCGAGCTTTGGAAGCACCAAAGCGACCCTGCGGGTTGGTGGATGGCCACCTCTCCCGGCGTAGCCCACGGTATGGTCCTCATCGGCACCTCCGACGGCTATAAGATGTTGGCCGTGGATGCCAAGACCGGCGCACTGCGGTGGTCCTTCACCACGAAGCACCGGATCTGGTCCTCGCCGACCATCGCGGAGAACATGGTCTACTTCGGCGGATGGGATAAACGGCTATATGCCCTGAATATCCAGACCGGCGAGAAAGAATGGGAATATGAGACCGAAGGCCCCATCCTCTCCACGCCGTGGGTGGAAGCAGGAGCCGTCTACGTCGGCAGCGACGACGGTTACGTTTATGCGTTTCATTGAGAGAAACGATACCGATTTTAATTAACCACAGAGAACACGAAGGACACGAAGAAAAAAAGAATGGAACGTGATGATATTCCTTAAATTCCTCATTCGAAACTAGAATTTATACTTAGAAAATACCCCTTGTCGTCCCCGTCAACTTACAATTTTCATCCCTTCGCTTGCGTCAACGGTTGTTGACGTGGCCGACTACTTAGAAAATACGTCTGGAGCACCCTCACCCTAACGCTCTCCAGATACATCGGGCGAGGGCAACAGCAATTTTGAAGGACAAAACTTAAAGCTTGATAATTTGACCGTTCCCCTTCTCCCAATGTGT
>OBJA01001070.1_pt1 | contig 20231 bp, 16 predicted proteins | sample 1519751 | NCBI WGS metagenome assembly OBJA01 (sample SAMEA3881238, study PRJEB22517) | soil metagenome | biome: lake sediment; feature: soda lake sediment; material: sediment, water from around vicinity | place: India | collected 2013-12-23 | depth 3 m
TTATTTCGGGAAGTGTGCTTACCACGAAACCTATGTCGACCGGAGTAGCAGTGGCATTGGGGGTTTTGTTTAACGTGTGGGGTGCTACCAACCAGGCCGATGTAACGGTTTCGTTGCACAGCGGGAACGATTCGAAACTGCTGTGGAAGTTCAACCATGTGTATTCGGGTTCTGTAGGCAGCAGTCCCGACCAGCTTACAAAAGCAATGATGAAACCCATCGCAAGAAAGTTCCCATACAAGAATAGAAGTTAAAGATAAAGCCGGTTGAATGCCGGCTTTTTCATAGTCTGTTTATTTTAGACATTTTAATCTTAAAAATATGGGTTAAGCAGGCTGAATGTTTATTTTTGTGGATCAAGATAAAGAGATTAAAAATGAAGCAATACCTGCACCTGTTGCAAACAATATTAGACAAGGGAGTTGAGAAAAAAGACCGTACAGGTACAGGAACCATCAGTATTTTCGGGCACCAGATGCGGTTCGATTTATCAGAAGGGTTTCCTGTGGTAACCACCAAAAAGCTGCACCTGAAATCGATTATACACGAGTTGCTTTGGTTTCTGGCAGGCGACACCAATATAAAATACCTGAACGATAATGGTGTTCGGATCTGGAACGAATGGGCCGATAAAAACGGGAACCTGGGGCATATTTACGGATACCAGTGGCGCAGCTGGCCTGCACCCGATGGCAGACACATTGACCAGATAAGTGGTGTGGTTGATTCAATAAAAAACAATCCCGATTCAAGACGCCATATTGTAAGTGCCTGGAATGTGGGCGAGCTCGATAAAATGAACCTTCCTCCCTGCCATGTGCTGTTTCAGTTTTATGTAGCCGATGGAAAATTATCGTGCCAGTTGTATCAACGCAGCGCCGATGTATTTCTGGGGGTGCCTTTCAATATTGCTTCCTATGCGCTGCTTGCCCTGATGATGGCCCAGGTTACCGGCCTTAAGCCAGGCGATTTTGTGCATACATTTGGCGATGTGCACATCTATTCCAATCACCTGGAGCAGGTTAAACTCCAGCTTACCCGGGAACCTTACCCATTGCCGGAAATGAAAATAAACCCGGATGTAAAGAACATTTTTGATTTCAAATTCGACGATTTTGAACTTGTCAATTATCAGGCCCATCCGCATATAAAAGGGAAAGTGGCTGTTTGAATTTAACCAAAAACAACAAATTTCTTTTTAACAAAGCGGCTTCCGATAAACGAAGTCAGAATATAGGCAATCTGCTTTAAATTGATTTCCGATTTAATAAAGAATCTGCGGGCTTCCTTCATGTCGTTGCTCAGGTAATGATACCGCGCCCTGCTGCCGTTTATTCGTTTAATTGCTGTTGTATATTCCCTGTTGTATGTTTTTCTATAATTTTCAAGAAAATAGAGGGAATAGTAATAGTCTTTTTGTCGGTACTGGTTGTTCAGTGACAGGTTTGTGGCTTTTACATTTCTGAAGACCAGGCATTCTGTGACTTCAGCAGTTTCATTGTTTTCAGTTATTCTTAATAACCAGTCGTAATCAACCATTCCGAAATTTTCTTCGAACAGCAGATGCCTCAGGCGGCTGTCGATCATTAATGAACTCATGTACAGGTTTTGGCAGTTCTTGTTACGCTTTAACTTGTTGAGAAAAGTTTCATTGCGGCTGAATGCAAAATGGTTTTTGCTGCTTGTTAATTGCCTTGTGTAAGTTTTGCCCGATATTGTATCTGTTATGCAGTACCCTGTTGAAACCACAGGGAATTTTTCGGCAACAGGCAATTGCTTTATTATTTTTTCGGGGTGCCATACATCATCATGATCGATCAGGCAAAAATAATCACCTGTCATATTTTTCAAGCCTATATTTCTACCCTTATTGGGCCCGCCGCTGTTTTCGGATGTGGAGTAAAAGGAGATCTTATTTTTTTTGAGAATTTCCCGTGTTTTGTCTGTAGAGCAGTCATCTACAACAAGCAGTTCAAGTTTGAATAACTGGTTTATTCCCGACTGATTTAATACTGAATCAAGTGTTTGTTGAATTGTATCTTCGGAGTTATAGGTTGGCAATATAACAGAAACTTTCTTCATGGCTCAATATTTTGGTTTGATAAAGGAAAATGACCGATGTTAAGGTGAAATGAATTACAGATTAAAACAGCATTAAAAAAAAGGCAGCATGTTGTAAAAAATCGATTGTGTTAAGGCATTTTACTGTAAAAAATGGTTTTATTTGATAAGGATATTGCCAATCCATTGCCCGGTTACATTAAGTGAGCATTGAATTTGGTCTAATAAAGCATTCATCAATGATTTATAAAAACATCTCCATTATAGTAGCAGTTGCCGAAAATTTTGCCATTGGGAAGGATAATGATCTGTTGTTTCATCTTCCGGATGATCTGAAACGGTTCAGGCAAATTACCTCAGGACATACCTTGATAATGGGGCGAAACACCCTGTTGTCGCTACCTAAGTGGCCACTGCCCAACAGAAGACATATAGTGATAACCGACAGCACCAGCGACTCATTCGAAGGATGCGAAACGGTATATTCGCTGGACCAGGCTTTAAGTAAAGTAGAAAATGAAACGGAAGCATTTGTAATTGGCGGCGGATTGGTGTACAGGCAGTTCTATCCGATTGCCGGGAAGCTGTACCTGACCCTGGTTCATAAATCTTTTGATGCAGATACATACTTTCCTGCGATTGATTTTAACCAATGGCAAGAGGTGGAACGCGAGGATCTGTACGACGATAAAAATGGGTTTCATTACTCTAATATCAATCTGGTGCGAAAGTAGAGTCTATCTCTGAATGGGCTGAAATGAATTATGCCCTCCCTTGTCAAGGGTGGCTGGTATATGAAGTGCAGGGAGCTTATATGCTGAACCCATATGTATTGCCTGCAGGCATACTTTTACCCGAAAAGCAGTGCAAGCCTGGCTAAGCTAGAAGTTTTCCTAAATTATCAAAGCGCTGGTTATAATCTTCCATCGATATTTCTATTACCTCACAGGCTTCTTTTGAATCATAAACAGCGGCAATTTCTGTATTGCTTTCCTGGCCGGGCATGTCCTTATAGGTCAGGAAATAGTGTTCCAGCCTTTGGATTACGATATCGGGTACATCTTTCAGCTCTTTAAAGTGGCCATAAACGGTATCGTTCAGCAACACGGCAATTATTTTATCGTCGGCCTGGTTGCCGTCTATCATTCGAAATCCGCCAATAGGGCGGGCGTTGACAAGCAGGTCGCCATGAGCCAGAGTTTTTTCGGTTAAGACACAAATATCGATGGGATCCCCGTCGCCGGTAATGTCGTGTCGGCCGGTTTTATCATTGCAGTATTTGCCCACATTTACTCCGCAGAACGTCTGGGGTATAAAACCGTAGAGTGCCGGGATAACATTTGAGAATTTTTGAGGGCGGTCAACCCTCAGGTAGCCGCTTTCCTTATCTATTTCATATTTAACCGTATCGGTTGAAACCACTTCAATGAATGCAGTAACCTCCTGGGGAGCATTTTTCCCTATGGATACTCCGTGCCAGGGATGCGATTTGTAGCGCAGTCCCATCAGCCTGCCAATTGGATCAGATAGTTTGTCCACCATTTTTTTAATTTTATTGTTGCTAATTCAACCTTTTAAAGTTGTTTTGGTTCACCGGTTATTAATATTTGATTACTGGCAGATCGTGTGACTGTTAAAAAAGATGGAACCGGATACCCGGTGCAAAAAAAAGCTGCCCTTTACAGACAGCTTTAAACAGAAAACTATTTCACGTTATGTCAGTTTTGCTTCGATGCGGGTTCCTTTTTTATCGACAGCAGCAACAAGAATTTCTTTTCCTGTTTGATCGGTTTCAAAAACAAAGGGCTTACTTTTAAGAATTTGAGGCTTATGTTCCACTTTCCCGGCAAGCTTGCCATCGATCATTATTTCATAATGATCCAGGGCTTCATCTCCGGCATATGCTGTTTGCCAGGTGATAACATTTCTGCCGTTTTTTTCTGTTTTAAGCGGAAACCGAGGCCCTGCCAGTTCTTCTTTTTCCATCTGGAAATAATTGGTTTTCCCGTTCTTTACAGCAGCAGCCATTTTTTCAATTCCCAGCCTCTCGTCCGCACTCAGCCCATTTGGTTCAATCTGGCATGCATAAAAATTCTGAACCATCTGGCATTTCATCGGATCTTCATCGATCTGCCCGATGCCGATTATCAGGGTATGGACGCCGGGTGTTGTAAGCGAGTATTCAATCAGCGGACGACTTGGCAACCCTGGTTTTCCCACCTGCCGGTAAACATGCTCCGGATTATTTGACCAGGTAGCTTCTTTGTGATACATGGCTGCATCGGCAAAAGTTTTCATTCCAATAATTCCCATACCCTTGGCTTCCGCCACAGGTATCACATTGTGCTGCATGTTAAACATCAATCTGTCGTTTGCATTGATAGCAATAAGCATACCTTCCAGGAGCCCCCATTCGTCGCGCTGAATCATGTCGATCATTGCAGGCGGGTTGTTGTGACCTGAGAATCCGATGTGCCGGATAAGCTTCTCATTGTTTGGGTTCATGCCAGTGAGGTTTGTTCCGTCACGCAGGTCGCGCAGGGCTACAAGTGCCCCAAAGTTCCCATTGGGGTCGAGGGGTGTTTCGAGCCCTTCGTAGAGCACATCAATCTCCTTGGTGTTGTGCAGGGTATGAATAAGCACCATGTCGAGGTAAGCGCCTTCCGGGTACCATCCTTTGTTGTCACCAAAAATCTGGGTAAGTGACCGTTTGACATCGTCCACAGCACACTGCACATTCTCTCCGTTCGACCAGTTGACAACATCTTCGCGTTGCGGCCAGCCAGGTTTTCCCCAGCGCATACCTGTTTTACTTGTAAGCCAGATGGATTCCCGCAGATCCTTATTGTAATTTTTTTCCCCCGGAATAAGGTTCTTGATCTGGAAGGCCTTGTGAAAATTGAGCTGGCTTCCGGCATATAGATTGGATGTATCAAAATAATTTATGCCTAAATCAAAGGCTTTCAATATAATGGGCACCGGGTCAACATCTTCGGGTGTCCATTGCAGCGAAGCCTGCCCACCCAACCCGAAGGTGGTAACATTAAAATCAAGATTGCCAAATTTCCGCTTCATCGGAGATGGCACTTTTTCAACATTGCAGCTGCCCATTGGCATTATTGAAACAGCGGCAGTGGTTGCTGCCGACACTTTCAGGAAATTTCTTCTGGAAATGTTATTTTTATTATTAGTTGCCATAATCATTAGTTTTTCATAAAGTTACAAAAAAAAACAGTTTATTTACGTCACTTTTTAGAAGACATATATCAACGTTCCGACTCTGTTTTTTTTTCGCGGTAAAAGTAACTTTTCTTTTCATTTTTTAAATCGAAAGTGAAGAGTTGGGAATTGCGATCCTGATAGAAATAGTCGAGCATGCCAATGTCGCCTGCACAGAACAGGCTGTGGGCGCTCATCACAAAAATCCAGAAATATACCGACGGGTTCCCCAGGGTCATAATGATGCCTGCCGTTGTTGCAAGCTTTACTGTTAAAAGCGGGGTCAGTGCAACCAGTGTAAATTGCTGTCGGTTCAGTACATGGCGATCGGCCTCGGCATAAAAGATGAATTTTTTTATGTAGGTGCCTATGGAAACATTCCTGGCGCCGGTAATTTTAAATGCAAGGGCATGCAGTAATTCATGGATAAGAATCAACAATGTGAATGTAAAAATAATAGCTGTAAATAAATAAAGCAATGGCTGATAGTTACCCCTCAAAGCCATCACCAGGGGACGGGTAACAAAAAACAACCCGATCAAAATCATCAGGAGCTGGTACAGCATATATACTCTGATAAGCTTGCTGCCTGAAGCGATCTGACGGATAACGAACTCTTTTACCTGCTGGTGTTCCAATTCATACAACAACTCATATTTTTGGCTGTTCTGCAATTCCTCAACGTTTGGGTTGTTCTTCATGCCTGTACTTGAGAATTTGATACATATCGTTTATATTTATCAGCCTTAACAAAAAGGCAACCAAAAATGACCCGGCCACTGTCAGCATATACCCATAAAACCAGTTATCGAGGTATTGGGTTACGGCTGCCAGCACTACAACCCCTCCTGCAAAAATGACCAGCCGCATAATATAAGTTAGGTCCGGTTTTAGGTCAAAAATATATACGGCCAGAATAAGCTGAATAGCCCCTGTAAAAATCTGGGTGATCAGACTGGCGTATGCCGATCCGTATGCCTCGAAACGGGGGATGAGTATCAGGTTCAGTGCAACATTCAGGACCATGCCTCCTAATGCCATCAGGTTGAGTTGTCTTATGCTGCCATTTGCGGTCAGGAGCGTTCCGAAAATATAGGTCGTGGCAATACCTATAAACCCGGTCATCAATACTCCAAGCAAATCGGAAGAGTATGCTGTGTTTGATTTATACAATACCGACATGATCTCATTATCGTAGAAGATGCTTGATACGGCAATAACAATGGCCGGTACTATCAGCAGTGTATATGATAATTTTACCATTTGCCTTACAGGTTCACCCTGTTTTATCATTTTTGAAAAAATTGGTAACAGCAGGCCTGCAAACAATACCCCAAACATTGAAACTGCATCGAGAAGGCGAAATGCCTGTGCATATATACCTGCCTGTTCCTGCCCCCGGCTCGCAGGAAGCATCCTTTCAATCATAACTGAATCAATCCGGTTATAAAGCGCCATGAGCAGGATGAGGATGGCATATGGATAGGACTTGCGCAGGAATACAATAAAAAAAGCAATATTGAAATTGATCCTGATTCTTCCCGATCTTCGAAGGACAATGGCAAAAGTGATAATAGCCGTAAGCAGATAGGCTGCAGTTTGGGCATAAACAAACCAACTTATGGTGAACCGCTCTCTGAAGATCTGTGTAAACAGCAGGATACTGCATATAATTATCATCAGCGAACGATCAAGCACAGAAACAATGCTGTCGGTCCGAAAGAGATGCAGTGCAGTTATATTCGATCTAAGGTACTGAATAAAGGAAACCAGGAATTGGTTTAAAATTAAAAATACCAGCAGGTGAATCTGCAATTTGCTGTATCCGATGATGGCTGCCAGAACCAGACTGACAGCAGCATAAAAAAATGCAAGTAAAATTTTTAAACCTACAATGTTTGAAAGGTGTTTCGGTAAAAGGTAATTGTGCTGGGCAATATTTCGGTTGTTGTAGCTGGTAATGCCGATATCGAGCAGGATATTCAGGACGAGTGAGAAATTAAACAACGCAAAATAAAATCCGTAGTTTTCATCACCAACCATATTCTGAACGGTTCGGTCGATGCCAAATATCCAGAATGGCTTGATCAGCAAGTTCAGCGACAGCAGTAATGCCAGGTTTGTAACAAATTTCCGTTTCAAAACTTATACTTCATTAAGTGAATCCGGTATAAAAAAGAAGTTATGTTTTTTATGGTTGCCTGTACTGAATGGCACAAGCTCCTTTTTATGAAACACAAACGCAGAATATCCCAGTTTATTAAGCAGGGTTATGCAATTACTCCGGTTCTCATTATCCCAAAGTTCGCAATAAATTACCGGATTGTGTTTTTGAATAATTTTTATTGCACCAGTCAATACATAATATTCAAAATTTTCCACATCAATTTTCAATCCTGTGATGCGGTTCGCAGATGTGGAAAGTTCCTGGAAGTCGTCGAGTCTGACCATCGGAACCTCAAAGCGAAGGCCTGAATTGTTTTCCTTTATATCGGGGTGAACAACGTGGCTTAATCCATGCATCGGTACATTTCTGATAACGGGCATAACCATTTCGAGTTGTGTGTTTTTGTCGCCGGCAGCCACTTGAAATTCTTTGATGTTGTTAAGGTTGAATCTTTTTTTGATGCGTTTTAAGACATTTATGTTAATTTCGAGCGGTTCAAATGAATATACCATACTGCCGGGCAATGCTTTTGCCAGATGATAACTGGTTGCTCCGATATTGGCACCCAAATCAACTACTATTCCCTTTTTTGGCAGTAATTTAATAAAATGGAAGAAGTCTTTTTCCTTACTGTCCCACCTGAGTTTTGCGATAACAAATAATGCAAATACATACAAATAGGTGTGGAATCCAAAAATTTTCTGCAGAATAAATTTGGTGAATGTTTTCATTCTTAGCTGTTATCGATTTTTTTAGGCAAAAGTATTTCCAAAGATCTGCTCCTGCATAAATTCAGCAGTTATCGCTGATGCATTTTGATACCAAAAGTTTTTCATAAATATTTGATTTGCGGGAAAGTTATCAATAATTAATAATTTTTTGTATCAATTCACTATCATAAAAGGAATTGCATCGTTATTGTTTTTATAAATTCCGCTATACCACAAAGATATTGGAATTTTATTTTTATTTTCATCTCATAAAAAATTATAATAACCTGGTGAATCCGATGAAATTATCATCAAGAGTGGGTTTTTGCATGTTGTGGTTATCGGCTAAATCATGGCAATTTCAGACTGAACTATGAGGATTGCAATAAATACAAGGCTGTTGCTGAAAAATCAACTGGAGGGAATAGGATGGTTCACCATGGAAACAATGAAGAGAATTACTCAAGGTCATCCTGAGCATGAATTCATTTTTATATTCGACAGAAAATTTTCAAGTGATTTTATTTTTTCAGATAACATTGTTCCGGTAACAATTGCTCCACCGGCAAGACATCCGGTTCTGTTCTATTTATGGTTTGAATACAGCATTCCTTATGTATTGAAAAAATACAAAGCCGATATGTTTTTGTCTCCCGATGGATATTTATCATTAAGAACCGGTATTCCTCAGCTTGCAGTGATACATGACATCAGCTTCAGGCACAGGCCCGAAGATTTGCCCTGGCTTAAAAGCAGGTATTACAACTATTTTTTTCCTCGCTTTGCGCATAAAGCAACACGTATTGCTACGGTATCCAATTACTCGAAGAACGATATTGCCGGCTCATTTGGCATTGATTTATCGAAAATTGATGTGGTTTACGATGGGGTCAGCGAGGATTTTAAACCAACTTCCTCACAGGAGCAGGATTTTATCAGGCAAAAGTACACCGGAGGAGCTTCATATTTCTTATATGTAGGGGCGTTGCATCCAAGAAAGAACATTGCCAGCCTGTTGCAGGCTTTCAATATATTTAAAAGAAGGACCGCGGGTCAGGAAAAATTGCTTGTCGTGGGGGGTGAAATGCATAAAACCTCTGAAATCTTTGACATACTGGAGGAATTGCCATTTAAAAAGGATATAATTTTTACAGGCAGGCTTTCCGAAACGGAACTTGTTAAAGTCTATGGAGCTGCCCTGGCCCTGACATATGTTCCCTATTTTGAAGGTTTTGGTATGCCCATTGTGGAAGCCATGAGTGCCGGTGTACCCGTTATTTGTTCCAATACCACATCAATGCCTGAGGTAGGAGGTGACGCTGTTTTGTCTGTTGATCCTTACAATATTGATCTGATAGCTGAGGCAATGAATAAGTTAGCAACCGATGATAACATGAGACAAAAACTCATCCAAAAAGGTTTTGATCAAAAAATGAAATTCAGCTGGGATGAAACTTCCATGTTGTTATGGAAAAGCATTGAAAATGTAATAGGCATGAATACCTGATAAATGGGACTGTTCCAATATATTGATGGCTGTTTGTGATATTTATGTAATCAATGATTCCTTTTTTGAACAAAAATTCGCATTGCTGTTAAACTTTTTGCCATTTGGTTTTTTATATAAGGAAATGAATTAAAACATTTTCCTTATGAATTTAACAAATCAAAAAGCCGGTGTGATGTTATTTTTCCTGGCATTTCTGTTTTATGGGGGAAAAGCTGTCTCTCAGATCGATGCCGGAGCTTTATACCAACAATATTGCGCGCAGTGCCACGGTTCAGATCTGGATGGCGGAAATGCAACAAGTTTAATTGATGGTGTATGGCAGTTCGGTGCAGAAAACAGTTATATAACCCGGAACATAAAACATGGAATCCCCCATCTTGGAATGCCTTCGTATGAAAACTCCCTTTCAGATGCTGAGATAATGGCTGTTGTGGAGTATATCCGTGATGTGGAAAAACAAGAAGGGGCTGAAAGGCCCTCCATCCCTGAAACAGTTGAAACGATGGATTATTTTATGTCGGCAGAAACCTTTGCCGAGGATCTGGAAATACCCTGGGCTATTGATTTTATTAATGAAAATACAGCTCTTATAACTGAGCGGCCAGGCCGGTTGCGGATTGTAAATAACGGCAAATTGCAATCCCAGGCAGTTGCGAATACCCCAAAAGTGTTGCACGAGGGGCAGGGTGGTTTGCTGGATGTTGCTGTGGATCCGCAATACGATGAGAATGGCTGGATATATCTGGCATACAGTCATGCATTAACCGATTATGAGGGTGACAGGCCTCCGGCAATGACACGGATTGTTCGAGGTAAGATAGAAAACAACACCTGGACCAATGAGCAGGTTTTATTTGAAGCTCCACCCGAAACTTACCGCACCACCCGGCATCATTATGGCTGCCGCATTGTATTCGATCCATGGGGGTATCTTTACTTTGCCATTGGTGACAGAGGTGCCGGTTACCAGGCCCAGGATTTTACACTTCCCAACGGAAAAGTTCATCGCATTCATAAAGATGGTACCATTCCTGAAGACAATCCTTACCTGTACGATGAAAAAGCTATGAAATCGTTGTTTAGCCTGGGCAACAGAAATATCCAGGGAATGGCTATACATCCTGTTACTGGTGAACTCTGGACTACTGAGCATGGCCCGATGGGTGGCGATGAACTGAATCTGATTGAATCTGGTAAAAATTATGGTTGGGAAACAGTTACCTATGGCAGAAACTACAATGGTTCGGTAATAACCGAGCTGACAAGTATGCCCGGGATGGAGCAACCCAATTTTTATTGGAACCCTTCAATAGCTGTATGCGGGTTGGATTTTTATAAGGGTGATTTATTCAAAAAGTGGAAAAACAGGTTGCTTGTAGGAGCATTAAAATACGAAGAAGTACGATTATTGCATATCGAAAAGGACAGGGTAATACATGAGCAGGTTATTTTGAAAGGTGCCGGCCGCGTCCGCGATGTTGCCTCAGGCCCTGATGGTGCAATATACGTGGTACTTAACGACCCCGATAAAGTTATCCGGCTTATGCCGGGTAGGTAGTGTTTAAAGAGGCTGTCCCAGATCCGGGGCAGCCTTTTGAAATTTTTAATTCATGGTTTTTGGGAGCCTCCTATGGTTTCTCAAAGATTGAATCATCAATCGATTCATTAAAGGTGATATCATTGAATTTCACAACAGCGGTTCCCATCGGGTTCTTTGATTCAATTTTTGTTGGCATTTTTACTCCCTCTACCTCTTTGTACTCACTCATACTCTGTTCCACTTCCACCTCTTGTCCCTGTGCCGACATCCTGGCTTTTACTTTTTTAATAAGGTAATCTTCAGCATCTATAAAATAATTTTTTACCGTGCCATTTTTATCGGTAATCTTTATGTTATACATGGGAGTGCCTTCTACATTGACCTTGCCAACCAGTGAGGCTTCAACTCCTTTTTCTTTATAATTGTACAATTCTCCATCAAAATTAGCCTGGTCTATTGTCTGCTCTAATTCAGCCCCAATCAGGGCCTGGGGTTCGGTGCTTACCCAGGGTGCAATCATCCAGCCATTTTTGCCATCGTATGCCTGAATCATTTTTTCTCCCTGTACTTCCATTTCCATGCGGAATTTGTTTGGCCGCTTTAGTTTCATTGTCATTGGGATTTCCATACCCATTTGTTGTATGGATGCCTGCACGGTATATGTATTTTTTGTAAGCAGGTTTTTCTGTCCAACTGCCTCAAAATGTTTATCAAGTACCTGCTGTAAATTTTGAGCTTTTAACGGGCCGGTCGTAAACAAAAACAACATTGCAGACAAAAGAAATAAATAACTTGTTTTCATTGTGCTTAATATAAGTTTTTTAAAAAAGGATTTTTTCAAATTGGTCATGAAAGAACCCAGAAAGTTACAGAGATGGGATATTTTTAAAAATATATTTCTGCTTCAATATTAGAAAAAGGCACTCCTTTTGAGATGAGAAGGTCACGAACCTCAACCACCATAGTAGTTTTTCCGCAAAGAAAATATTTAACACGGGGGAAATGATCCAGTTGAGAAAGGTAACCCGATACTCTGCCAGCAAAAGTATTGCACGATGATTCGCGTGAACAGCAGCGAATGTATTTTTCATTAAAAGCTTCTTCAAATTCGGCTTCAAAATAAAACTGATTCAGATAGCTCACGCCATGGATCAATGTGTTGTTTTGTTTTAAGCCTGAACGGAACATGCTGTAAAAAGGGGCAATTCCTGTTCCGGCAGCAATCCACCAGGCGGGCTCGTTACTTCCCAGAAAATTGCCATAAGGTTTTGATGTAAGTATTATATCACCCGGTATTACAGAGGCAAGGCGGGGAGTGAGTATTCCATCCTTTTTAACATTGAATAAAACAGAAATTTCAGTATCCTTGTTGCCGCTGCATATGCTATAAATCCGTGGAGGCTGATCGGCAGCCATTCCTAATTTTATTACCTGACCCGGGATAAAATCATATTTACGGTTAAAGGAAATCAGATGGACATCGGGTGAAAGTTCAAGGTTGCCAGTAACGATAGTCTCTTCCATTGGGGATGATATTCCGGTAGGCATAAATTATTTCATTAATGATTGGGAATGCTAAATGTAACAATAAGATTATCGTTCGAGTTCAGCAGCATATTTTTAACCCTGTAAAAGATTTTTAATTCCTGCATTGAAGACACTTCATCAGAATTTCCGCTCAATTCCAATACAGTGACCCTATGTGCTTTCACCAAAAGCGAAGGAGTTGCATCAAAACCAACACCTGGATGTACCAGTTCAAGCTCATAATCGATATCCGAGCGGTTTAAAAGTTCAATTTTCCGGGTTTCACCATTTTTGAGTGAACCTGGGGAATGGGTTATCTGAAGAGAAGCAAAAAATAATGGTTCCAGCAAAGCAGCCCTGCCCGCCAGGGTATTGTTAAAATAGGCAACTGTTCGTCTGCTGAACAGGGCTTCTCTGATCCCACCAAGGGTCCGGCTCCTGGAAAATACAAGGGTCATTGGCCGATGTTCAACTTCAATATTATAATTCATTCCAATGGGGTCATGAATGTCAGTATTGGCAAAAATAGTCAGCTTTTTGTCTCTTGCCCAGTCCATGGCTTCAGGATAATATTCTTTGAAATTAAAAACCTCAATGCCATGAAGCATATTGTTGTTCAACAGCCGGGTGTGCTCGTCCCACCACAACATGGTGTCAGGTTGCTGGGCTTTCCATCCTGGATGATTCCATATTATAAATGCACCCTGATCGCGTGCTTCTTTGAGTGCATCAAATACATCTTCACGATCCAGTAAATTGGCATTTCGGATAAAAAGGGCATTGAAATGACCAGGGGGCATATTTCTTGTTATTTCAGCTCCTTTAATCAACAGAACATTCAGGCTCCTGGCCAGAGGGTCAGCAATCTCGAAGGAGCGGTTATGGTCGGATTCAACATCTTTTGAATGGGGCCGGTATTCAATATGATCGGTAATGGAAATTGCATCGAGTCCTTCGCGCCAGGCCTCTTCAATACGTACAGTGGGCCACACGGTACCATCCGAAAAAATGGTGTGCGTATGAAAATCACACTTTAAAGTAGTGTATCCGGGTATGTTCGGAATATGAATGATTTTACGTGACTGTCCGGATGAATTGAAGCTAAGTAGGAATATGCAAAAAGTAAAGATCAACGGGCGCATAGATACAAAGTTTTAACCATATTAAACAGGAGCATAAATATCAGGTTTTTTTAAAACATCTCACAAATTCTTGTATCAAAATCTTTTATTAAGGTTACTTTTTCATTTGGCTTCCAATGGGAGGCATGTACTGCACCTGGCTGTGTTGTTTTTTCCCCTCAATGAACGATCAACTTAATAAGTATTTTATTGTTATGATTTAACAATTTTAAGAAACAAGGCTGGCAGGTAATCAGTTTTTTTTATAATAAATCCGGATGGGTTGAAAAGGATGAACAAATTATTATTCTTATTGATGAGTCTTTTTCTTGTTGCCTGGTTGAATTACAATCAGGTGTCAAACTGGCACTTCCATCATTCAAGCTATGGGGCAGTAGTTGTTCATGCTCATCCTTATAAAAGTAATACCATTCCCGATACTCCTTTTCAAAAGCATCAGCACAATCGTTTTGAATTTCTGTTTCTTTCAATGGTTTTTAATGCCATACCTCTTGTAATATTATTTTTTCTTAGCATACTATTCAAATCCAAGCTCAAAAACCTTCTTCTATTGTCTGCTGTTGGAAAGATACAGCACAATTTTTATCCGGTAAATTTACTGAGGGGCCCGCCCGCTTTTTAAGTAATATCTGAAGAAGAGCGAGGCTTTTGCAGTTTTATATAATTTAAAGACTTGTTAATGTTGATTTGACAAGTTTCTGCACTGATGCTGGTAATTAAATCAGTTAAGGACATCCATCTTCTAATAATTCAGGATTTACCAATATCACAATTTTCAGTTTTTCTATCATTTCAAACTAGATAGTTATGCATAAAACATATCTTTTGATTCGTTTAGTAATATTTTTATTGATTGGCTCATTGACATTATCAGCAAACCCTGATGATGACCGGCCGGAAACCGATGCAAATATTTTTGGACACGTAATTGATGCTCAGACAGGCGAGCACCTGCCTTTTGTAAACCTGCTCATTAAGGGCACCCGTATCGGGACTATTACCGATGCCAGCGGGCACTATCTGTTAACCAATCTTCCGGTTGGTCATCATATACTGTTGGTGCGAAGTCTGGGTTATGCTCCTTCTGAAGTAGAAATTGAAGCTATTGGCAAAACTTCACGGGAGGTGGATATTAAACTGACTCCAACAAGCATTAATCTATCTGAGGTTGTTTTGACAGCATCGCCAACGGCAAGTGGTTTTCGCTATCAGCCCGACGCGGTATTTATGGGAGAGCAAATCCAGCGACGCTCTGAACCATCTTTTGGAGAGATGCTCAACGGACAGCCAGGTGTTGCCATGCGTAGTTTCGGCTCTGCCCCGGCACGACCGGTGATCCGCGGAATGGATGGTGACCGGATACTGGTGCTTGAAAACGGTGAACGGATGGGTGATATTTCAGAAACATCTGCTGATCATTCCATTTCGCTTGACCCGCTGGTGGCCAGCCGGGTTGAGGTAATCCGTGGCCCTGCCAGTCTGCTGTACGGATCCAGTGCCCTGGGTGGTGTAATTAACCTGATGACAACCGATATTCCCGATCAATGGGAAACGGGCCTTTCAGGTGTGGTTTCCGCACAGGCTGCCACTATGAATGCTATGGGTGCCGGTTTTGCCCGATTGACCTACGGTGGAGAGAAAAGCGCCTTTTCGGGGCGAATGGCAATGCGTCAGGCGGGTGATATTACTACACCTGAAGGTAAAATCCCCGGTACCTCCATGCGCAACCGTGATGGTTCAGCAGGCTGGGGTATGAATCGTAACAGGATCAACGGAGGATTGAGTTTATCAATATCTGATCAGGCGTTTGAAATTCCCGAGTCAATTGATGTGCCTGAAGAGAGTGTTGAAATTCGTGCCAGCAGACTGGCTTTGCAGGGGCGATTGGGCGTTAATTCTACTGGTGATTTTTTTGATCAGGCGCAGGTGAGATTCAATGTTACCCGGTTCCATCAGGAAGAAGTGGAAATCAAACGTCTTCCAGGTGGTATAACTGATGAGGTGATTGATCTGGAATATAACCAGAATGCTATAAGTTCGACATTAACGCTTCAGCACCAACCACAAGGAATATTTGCCAGAGGCGCCGTTGGATTCAGTTTTAATGGACAAAAGCTTGAAATTATAGGAGCAGACGCCTATACCCCCGGAGAGCAGCGTTTTACTCTGGGAACCTTTACTTTTCAGGAAATACCGCTATCCTATTCCATACGATTGCAATTAGGTGTCAGATTCGATTTCCAGAGATCCCAAGCATTAAGTAACCAGGTGTTCCCTGATATTGATCTGCAGCGGAATTCATTTAATTATTCAGGTTCTATTGGCATCAATGTCCGTCCGTTTGAAGGACTGGAAATTGGAGGACAGCTGGCCCGATCACACCGTAATCCATTGGTAGAGGAGTTGTTTGCCAATGGGACCCATCTTGGAGCAGGAGTATTTGAAACAGGCAATCCTAATCTGAAAGATGAAATCGGTCATGGGGCCGATCTGTTCGTAAATTATAAAAAAGCAAACTTCGAAGTTGAGGTAACCGGTTTTGTTAACGAGTTTTCAAATTACATTATTTTTCAGCCAACAGGCATGGTACATGAGCCTTCGGGTTATCCTGTTTTTGAATATATGGAAGGAGAAGCTGTGCTTTATGGAAGTGAAATAAGTATAGGATGGACTCCAGCAAAAGGATTGAGGCTGCAGTCAGGAACCGACTGGGTACGTGGTATTCGAAGAATAGGAGGTGCCAGCCGTGAGAATCTGCCGTTTATTCCCCCATTCCGCGTTAATAACGGGATTGAGTATGATTTCACCCGTGGATGGATAGGAGTTAATTATATGGCAGTAAGCCGCCAGGGGAAAGTAGCTCCCGAAGAAGAGCCAACCGAGGGTTACACACTTCTGAACGTACAGTCCGGTGCAAGAATAAACAGTGCAGGGCGGCATGTCATTATTTTGAAGGTTCAGAATTTACTCGATACCAGATATCGCGATCACCTTTCAAGAATAGAAGATCGGAATTTTGCCATGCCGGGTAGGAATTTTAATCTGACCTATCGCTGGTTTTTTTAAACTGAGGGCAGAAGGATAATCCTATGCTGCTTCATTGTTAATTTCCTGAATCTATATCTAAACACAGCTTTATTTTGATTGTTACAAATTGTTATTTACAATAAAAACTTTAGATTATGGCACATTCTCATCAAGATCATAAGAAATTCCATAACCATAGTGCAATTCATGACCATTCTTCGAAGCCTGAAAAGGAAGAAATGGCTGATAATGTTATGGATTCTCCTCATGAAGAGCAGGAAGAAAAAGTTCACGAACATCATGAACATCCCAAACATGGTCACGAGGGACATGATCATTCTTTAATGATTGATGATTTCAAAAAGAGGTTCTGGATTTCACTTATTGTTTCAATTCCGGTCATTCTGCTTTCGGAAATGATTCAGCACTGGTTTGGATATACTGTTGCCTTTCCAGGCGACAGATATTTACTTGCTGTTCTTTCTTCTTTCATTTTCTTTTATGGGGGCTGGCCTTTTCTGACAGGTTTATGGGATGAAGTCCGGAAAAATGCCATTGGTATGATGACCCTTATAGCTGTTGCCATTTCTGTTGCTTGGGCTTATAGCACTGCTGTAGTGTTTGGGCTGGAGGGAATGGATTTTTACTGGGAGATGGCAACACTTATCGTAATTATGCTCCTGGGCCATTGGATGGAAATGAAATCCATCAGTCAGGCATCAAAATCTCTTGAGCTGCTTGTTAAAATGATGCCATCCGAGGCCAATGTCGTTAAAGGAGATGATGTTGTAAAAGTTAAAGTGTCGGAAATTGAAAGTGGAGATGTTGTAGTAGTTAAGCCGGGCGAAAAAATTCCAGTTGACGGAAAGGTAATTGAGGGTGAAACCCATATCGATGAAAGCATGCTCACCGGAGAGAGCAAACCTGTGAAAAAAACAAAGGGAGAAAAGGTCATCGGGGGATCGGTTAATGGAAATGGATCTGTAAAAATAAAAGTGACTTCAAGTGGCAGTGACAGCTATTTAAACAAAGTTATAAAGTTGGTTGAAGATGCACAAAAAGAAAAATCTAAAACGCAGCACCTTGCTGATAAAGCAGCAAAAATTCTAACATTTGTTGCACTGGGTGTCGGATTTGTTACCCTGTTTACATGGCTTCTGCTTGGATATGAATTTGTGTTTGCACTCGAAAGAATGGTTACCGTGATGGTAATTTCCTGCCCTCATGCACTTGGGCTGGCTGTACCCCTTGTTGTTGCCATTTCAACTTCCATTTCTGCCGGAAAGGGACTATTGATAAGAAATCGTACTGCCTTTGAAAACAGCCGAAAAATATCAGTAGTTGTTTTTGATAAAACCGGGACACTCACTAAGGGAACCCATTCACTTACTTCCATTAAATCATTGTCGGAACAATACACTGAAGATGAACTTCTGCGGCTTGCCGCTGCTGTTGAACAGCATTCAGAACATTATATTGCCAAAGGAATCATAAATAAAGCCAAAGAAATGAAGTTGAAAATTCCCAAAGCTGGAAATTTTAACTATATGCCTGGGGTAGGTTTGGAAGGAATAGTCGAAGGCAAGGAAATAAAAGTCACCGGTCCAAATTATTTAAAAGATAAAGGATTTGAAGCACCTTCTGTAGGAGAAAAAGCAGAAACAGCTACTTTGGTGTATGTTATTATTGCCGGCAAGGTGGTTGGCTATTTCTCATTCGAAGACCAGTTAAGAGAAGAATCTTTTGAAACAATCAGGATTTTAAAAGAACAGGGCATCGAGAACCTGCTTCTGACGGGTGATAATGAGCGGGTGGCCAAAAAAGTTTCTGATTCATTAAATATGGATGGCTTTATCGCAAATGTTCTTCCACACGAAAAACAGGAAAAAATTAAAGAACTGCAGCAAAAAGGCCATTTCGTTGCAATGACAGGAGATGGAATTAATGATGCCCCTGCCCTGGCACAGGCAAATGTTGGAATAGCTATGGGTTCGGGTACCGATGTGGCTGCTGAAACCGCCGATATCATTCTTGTTAATTCAAATCCGAAAGATATTGCAAACCTTATTCTTTTTGGAAAGGCTACCTACAGGAAAATGGCTCAAAACCTGGCATGGGCTACAGGGTATAATATAATCGCAATCCCACTTGCTGCAGGTGTGCTATACAGTCAGGGCATTGTGCTAAATCCTGCCATCGGTGCCGTATTTATGAGCCTGAGCACAATAATTGTGGCTGCAAATGCCCAGTTATTAAAGAAAACGATTTAGATTAACTGGAATTATAAAAATGCGTTGTATAAGACCCAGGGAACTGGCAAGCCCGAACACTTCAGCAACATCATTGTACTGGATCTGGAAATCCGGAGCCGTTAGGTAATGGTATAAAGGGTTCTTCCCCGAAATACATAATTACAGGCTTGTTTATTCTATCAGTGATTAAAAATAACTGTATTGATTGTTACTGCAACAGGTCATTGCCAGCATTGGTAATGGCTGTTTAAAACCCGAAGTGAAGAGTTGGTATGAGTAGCCAGATAACGGAAATTCATCATTTTATCAAACAATATTATTACAACACAATTACCCCTTCAATTTTATCTATCTTTTCTGTTATCTCAATAATCTGATCAGCAGAGTCCATCAGTGCAATACATGTAACCGATACATGTTTTAAATTGGAGGTATGTTTAAAGGTTGTAATCCCGTTTTCCGGAAGTAAAGCCTTTATTTTATCCACTTTACCATCCCGGTTTGGTGAAATGAATTTGAACATATATTTCATGGGCCAAGTTCCATTTTCCATTAGCCGATAGCGTAAGTTTCTGAATTTATCTGTATTCATGATTTTCACATTTTCTTATTAATCATTACAAGTCACAGGATCAAATCGTTCATTTTGTCACTGTAAAAATAAGGAAATACAGAATCTTCCAGAGTCAATAGCAGGTCTGGATATTAGCCCCAAAGAATTTGTGGGTTATAGACAATTAAGGCAGCTTCCAATACTTAAGCCAAAAAAGCTATTGATATCAACTCTGTCCTGAAAATAAATAAAGGGAGTATATCCAAAGCGAAACCAATGTTTTTTTTGAGAAAAATACTGTAATCCTATAAATGCATTGTACCACGGTTTCAGCCACTTTTTGATTCAATTGGATTCTATTTAATGGAATCAATACTTTCAGGCAATGTCTCTGAAAATTTTTCTGTAGTGGTATCCCTGAATGGTGTATGTTACAGCAAGAGGGAAAACCTTTGGTTTCTTGAAAACACTCCAGAGCAACAGCATCCAGTAATACTTCCGGTTTTTTCCCAGGATTCCGATA
>OBJA01001071.1_pt1 | contig 20221 bp, 14 predicted proteins | sample 1519751 | NCBI WGS metagenome assembly OBJA01 (sample SAMEA3881238, study PRJEB22517) | soil metagenome | biome: lake sediment; feature: soda lake sediment; material: sediment, water from around vicinity | place: India | collected 2013-12-23 | depth 3 m
TGAAGTATTAATTATTGACCAGTTTACAGGTCGTGTGTTAAAGGGTAGACAGTTTAGTGAAGGTCTACACCAAGCTTTAGAAGCTAAAGAAAATGTAGAGATTAAAAAAGAAACTGTAACTGTTGCAACAATTACGTACCAAAACTTTTTTAGAATGTATAAGAAACTATCAGGTATGACTGGTACAGCAAAAACTGAAGAAGAAGAATTTATTGATATTTATAACATGAGTGTTATTGAAATACCGACCAATAAACCAGTTATTCGTGAAGATGCTAAAGATTATTTCTTTGTTACAGCAGAAGAAAAGTTTAATGCTTTAATTGAAGAAATTAAACAACGTTTATTAATCGGTACAATTGCAGTTGAAACATCCGAATACTTAAGTATGATGTTAAGAAAAAATAGAATCAACCATGAAGTTTTAAATGCGAAGAATCATGAAAGAGAAGCTGAAATTATTGCTAAAGCGGGTCATAAAGGATCTGTTACAATCGCAACCAATATGGCTGGTCGTGGTACCGATATTAAACTTGGAGAAGGTGTTGTAGAACTCGGTGGATTAGCTGTTATTGGTAGTGAACGTCATGAATCCAGACGTATCGATAATCAGTTAAGAGGACGTTCGGGTCGTCAAGGAGACCCAGGGTATTCAAGATTTTATTTATCTGCAGAAGATGAACTCATGCAACGTTTTGGTGGAGATTCTTTTAAACGTCGTATTGAATTACTTGAAAGACTTAATACAACAGGTGAACCCTTATCATCCAAGTTATTTTCTAGATTTGTAACAGGCGCACAAAAACGTATTGAAGGTAATAACTATGATATGCGTAAAAACGTCTTGAAATATGATGATGTACTTCGCAAACAAAGAGAAATTATCTATAAAGAAAGACGTGATGTTTTAACACTTGAATCGATTGAAGAACAAGTTCTACAAACCATTCAAATGCGGTTAAAATCACTCGTTAATCAGTTTATTCATCCAGTTGGAAAAAATCAATATGAAATTGATGATGACAATATCATTGCACAATTAAACGGAAACATTTTCCCACCAGATACATTTAAAAAGGAAGTTTTAGAACAGTTTGATGAAATTGAAATTGTTGATTATATTGTTGAAGCAGGACTTAAAGAACTAGAGCGAAAAAAAGGTTTAGTTCCACCCGAAATTTATAATGAATTCTTAAAAGTTATTATGCTTCGTATTATTGACACACATTGGATGAGACACATTGATACAATGAGTGAACTTAGACAAGCAGTATCACTTCAAGCGTATGGACAACAAAGTCCACTTGTCATCTATCAAAAAGATGGGTTACGTTTGTTTAATGAGATGATTCAAAGTATAGCACTTGATGTTACACGATATGCCATTCGTGGACAAATCAATTACAATGTTGAACGTGAAGCTGTCGTAAAAAACACACAAACCAATCAAGGACGTACAGATCAACGCCCAAAGAAACCTAAAATTAGAAAAAATAGAGGCCAAAGAAACCTACCTTGGCGTTAAAGGATGTGAAATCTATGGAAACGTATGAAGTCAATAAAATACTTGCACAATGTAGAGAAAATATCGAAGATTTCCGTAAAGCGATTAACCCACATTCACTAGAAGAATCATATAAAACATTCAATAAAAAAATGCAAGAGCCATCATTTTGGTCAAACACATTTGAAGCTAAAAAAATCACCAAAGAAGCTACAGAAATCAGAGAAAAACTTGATGAGTTCTATGATTTAGAAAAAAGGTTATTATCAATAGATGATTGGTTTACCATTAGCGAAGAGGGAACTGAAGAGTGGCAAATTCTTGAAGATGATATTGATGCTTTACAAAAAGATTTAAAATCATTTGAACTAAAAACGCTACTCAATGGCCCTTATGATCATAATCATGCGATTTTAGAATTGCATCCAGGAGCAGGCGGCACAGAGTCACAAGACTGGGCAGATATGCTTTATCGGATGTATGCACGGTATGCACAAAAGAAAAGATTTAAAGTTGAAGTCTTAGATTATCAAGCTGGTGATGAAGCTGGCATTAAATCAGTGACACTCTTGATTAAAGGTGCTTATGCATATGGTTATTTGAAAGCTGAACGAGGTGTTCATCGTCTTGTTCGTATTTCACCATTTGATTCAAATGCAAGACGCCACACATCATTTGCATCGGTTGATGTCATACCTGAAATCAACGAAGAGATCGATATTGAACTGAAAGACGAAGACTTGAAAATTGATGTTTATCGCAGTGGTGGAGCAGGTGGTCAATCGGTTAACACAACCGATTCAGCAGTAAGAATAACACATATACCAACTAACATTGTCGTAACATGCCAAAATGAAAGAAGTCAGCTAAAAAATAAAGAACAAGCTTTATCTATATTAAAAGCTAAGTTAGTTCAAGAAGAGATAAAAAAGCAAGAAGAAACACTACGCTCAATCAAAGGTGAACAAAAAGATATTGCATGGGGTTCACAAATTAGATCATATGTCTTTCATCCATATCAAATGGTTAAAGATCATCGGACAAACTACGAAGTCGCGCAAGTTGATATGGTTATGGATGGTGATATCGATGGATTTATCAATGCTTATCTCAAAGCAGGTGAATAGATGAAAAACGCAAAATTAAGAGAAATCTTAGAGATAACAGTTGGTGTTATCTTGTTATCTTTAGGTTTCTATTTCTTTTTATTACCATTAAACCTTGTTATCGGAGGTGTAATGGGTATATCAGTACTTATTCAAGATTTTATACCTGTAAGTTTGTTTATGTATATAGCAAACACTTTTTTACTTATCCTAGGAGGCATTTTTTTAGGGAAGATTTTTTTTGTTAAAACCATTTATGCAACATTACTATCACCTACCATCGTTTGGATTTTAGAATTATCTATTAGAAGCGATTATTTTATGGAAAAGATGACAGAAAGTCCATTGCTCATTGGTGCACTTTTTGGTGGTTTATTTGTTGGAGCAGGTCTTGGTATTGTACTGCGCAACAATGCGACAACAGGTGGTATTGATATTATTCAAAACATGATGAAGAAATACCTTCATATCCCTTTTTCTACAGCCATGTATTTAACCGATGGTATCATTATTGGTATTGCTGTACTCATTAATTTTCAATTAGGTTTATATGCTATTTTCGCTATGCTTTTAAGTGGTATGCTTGTTGATCGATTATCGATGGAAGGTAAATCAGGATACACAGCATTTATTGTGTCTAACGAAGCAGCAAAAATTCAAGCATTGATTTATGAAAAACTTGATAGAGGTATTACAAAAATCAAAGTCATCGGTGGTTTTTCAAATGAGGAAAAAAATATGATTGTTTGTACCGTTGATCGCGCACAATTGTATAACTTTAGACGTATCATTATTGAAGCTGATCCAAAAGCTTTTACATTTGTTACTAGAACAAAAGAAGCAATGGGTAGTGGATTTAGTCGGGAGAGAGCGATATGGTAGGAAAAAAATTAGGTATTTTATTTTTAGCAGCAGTTTTATTATCTTTTTTAACAGGCTATTTTGTAAAGGATTTGATGCCTGCTTATTTTGCTGGTAAAAAAGATGAGACATTTGATTTTATAACTGAATACTTGCAAGATAATTATTATTACACATTAGATGAAGATGCTATTGATCAAGCATATATTGATTCACTTTATGCAACAATAAGTTCGTATAGTCGAGCTAAAAATGATCCTTATACGCGTTTATTTGAGATACCAAAAGCATCAGGGTCTATTTCAGAAGAGCATTATATAGGCATTGGCATTAATATTCTTTTTGAAGATTATAATGTGCGTGTTTTAGATATTGACTATCAAAGTGACGCCTTTGGTAAATTACTACCTAATGATTTAATTATTGGGACTAAAACTGACGATGATGTTTTACTATTTGATTCACTTAGTCATCCATCAGAAGTTAGCTCATATCTGGTTGGAAGTGAAGGTGAGGTTTTAACACTCATCGTTCAAACACCTGATGATTCAATTATTGAAGTTGAAGTTTCAATCAAAGACATTTTGACACCGTCTGTCAAAACACTTGATATCAATGAAAGTGAAATTGCTTATTTAAGGATAAACGTTTTTAATCCATATATGAATGATGAAAGTCCAGGAACAAGTTTTTTATTCAAACAAGCATTATCATCATTAGAAAATCATATTCTTTTAGTAAATCCGGAATTAAAAACATTAATTTTAGATTTAAGAGATAATCCAGGAGGAGCATTATCTGCACTTCATAATCAATACTCAAATACGAATGCGACTATTCCAGGTATCATTCAAGATTTATTACCAAGATCATTAGAAAAACCAATTTTTTCTATGATTCCACGTGATCAAAATCAAGCTAGAGATTTCAACAACACAAGATTACAATCAAAACCTTATAATATAAAAGTACTGGTTAATGAAAATTCTGCTTCAGCAGCCGAAGTTTTAGCAGCAACACTTTATGCGCATGGTGGATATACGGTTTATGGCATGCCAACTTTCGGAAAGGATGTCTATCAAAATTCTATAAGTCTATTTGAGTATAAGGGAGTGGAATATGGATTGATTTATACAGAAGGGAAATGGTTTTATGATGGCGATAAAAACGTTAAAGACCATCCTATTCCTGTTCAAGAAATCGAGCAGCAGGGCTTTTTAAAAATCGAAACACCTATGTATCCAGGAGTGATAGCTAAAAATGAAGTTTCATTTGCATTATCGACTTATCAAATGTTTTTGAACACTTATTTTTTCGATGTGCTCGACCCCATACGAACAGATGGATATTTTGATGAAGCAACCGAGCTTATGATTGAATCATTTCAGTTTCTAGTTGGTTTACCTGTAACAGGTACAATTAATAGAGAAACAGCGATGGTTATTTATATGATGCTTGTTGAATATCAACATAATCCAGATTATGACATACAACTTCAACAACTCATACAAATCATAAAAACCACATGAGACAAATTAAAGATGTTCAAAAGGCAAAAGATTCATATATCGTCAATTTTGAGGATGAACTCATTCATATAGATTTTGAAATATATTTAAAATACAGGCTAAAAGTCGGTATGTCTTTTGATGAACGTTCATATGATAAGTTAATCAAAGATAATGCATTTCAAGTTTACTATAAACTAGCAATCAAAAAGCTAAAAAGAATGCTCACAGTGTTTGAAATGAAAACATATTTACTAAATCAAGGTATCAGTCAGGATTTGATGAAACAAATTATCAATCATTTGGTTGAAAAGAGATATTTGGATGATGAACTGTATGTCAAAACATATATCCAATTAAAATCTAATTTATATGGGCCAAAAATGATTTCGTTTCATTTAAAAGAAAAAGGAGTTCCTTTTCATTTGATCGATGAAGCACTTAAAAAAATGGATGAAACACATGCGGTTGATCAACTGATCTCAAAAAAACTTGTTTCACTAAGGCACAAATCGATTCGTCAAACAAAAGTAAACCTCAAGCAATATCTCTTGCAAAAAGGATTTTCAATTGAGGTTATTGATTGCGCCATTTCAAAATTAACGTTTGACAAAGATAAAGATTTTTCAAACTTAAAAAGAACCTATGAAAAGTTAGTACTTAAAATGAATGGTCCACTAGACTATACTCAAAAACAACATATAACACAAAAATTAATTCAAAAAGGCTATCAACTTGAAGATATTAAAAAAATAATGTCATAAAGGATTGTTCTAATCATGGTAAAATCATGATAAGAACTTTTTTTAGAGGTGATACGATGAAATTATGGAAAAATGGGATTTTTCATTCATGTGATAATCAAAAAATTTATCATAAAATGACTACACACAACGGGAAAATAGTTTGTTTCGATGAGGATTGCGGACACATCATTTATGATGAAATCATCGATCTAGATCAAGGACATGTTTATCCTGGATTTGTAGATGCTCATATGCATTTATTGGGTTATGGACAAAAATTAACACGTCCAAACCTATCTGATGTTAAGACGAAACAAGAAGCTCTTGACATGATAAAAAAGTCATTTGTGGATGAACCACTCTTTGTTGAAGGTTACCGAGAAAATGGTATAACAAAAGATGATTTAGATCAGATTAGCAAAGATATACCTATTTTACTTAGACATAATGACTATCATAGTTTAACAGCTAACTCAGCAGTATTAAAAAAAATTAATCTTAACCATACAAATGGCGTATTAACTGAAGAAGACGCAACACTAGCAATGAAGATTTGGCCTGAATATACCATACTAGATTTAGAAAAAATGTTGGAAAAATCAATTCAAAGTTTATATCAATATGGTATCACTGGTGCACATAGTGATGATCTATCTTATTTTATTGGATTTAAAGATACATTAAAGGCTTTCGAAAAGGTTTTATCACGTATGCCTTTTCGTGCACATTTACTCATGCACTATGATATATTAGATGATTATATTCAGTCCGGTAAACCGTTTTTAGATCAAAACAAGTATTTATCGCTTGGCGCGATAAAAATGTTTTATGATGGCACCTTATCATCTAAAACAGCATGGATGAAATCAACTTACAAAGGTAGTTCCCATCATGGTTTGAAAATCCAATCGGATCAAACGTTTGAAAATATGGTGAAAAAATGTAGAAAACATGATTTACCTGTAGCTGTCCATGTCATTGGCGATCAAGGACTCATTGATGTATGTGATGTTTTAGCCAAACATCCTGTTAAGAAAGGATATCATGATCGTTTGATTCACACACCTTGGGTTGATGATGAAGGGCTTGAAAAGATGAAGAAGATTCCAGTTGTTCTTGACATACAACCTCAATTTTTATCAAGTGATTTACCATGGGCTTTTGACTTTATTAGTGAAACTCCAAAATATGTATTTCCATGGAAAACATTAAGAGAAAATGGACTAATCCAGGCAGGAAGTAGTGATGCACCTGTTGAGATACCTAACCCTCTTTTGGGAATTGCTGCAAGTGTTTACAGACGTTCTGATCATGATGGCAAGGTTTACGGTGAAGATGAAAAACTTTCGATTGATGAAGCTATAAGACTTTATACTTTAGGAGCCAATGCACCTACTTATGATCAACATCGTGGACAATTAAAAATAGGAAACATATGTGATTTAACTATTTTTCATAAAGATTTAAAATCTTTAACTGAAGAGGAGTTAAAAAAGAACCAAGTTAAAATGACAGTAATTGATGAAACCATTGTGTATAAGAAACTTTAAGTTGGTACTATGCAATTAACTTGATTTATCACCTTAACTCATTTAGACTATAAACAGTAAGAATAGCCATGTTTGGTATGTTTGAAAGGTGATTTTTTTGAAAATAGAATTTTGGATAGATTACAATAACCCAATTTGTTATAAACAGCATCAAGTACTTGAAGCTTTTTTAGAAAAAAACCCTATAGAAGACTTAGAGTTACTCTATCGCAATTACGAGATGATTCCACAATTTGAGCCTTGTGAGTCATGTACTTTTTATGATCTAATGAGTCAACATTATGTTGAGTCGATTGATGATGTTAAAAAGATGTATCCAAATTTAGAAAGTCATTTTAGACCAGTATCGGTCCATGACGCCCATCGCTTATCACATCTTGCAAAAAAAGAGGAATGTGCGTTTTTATACCATAAGCTTTTGTTTGATGCCTACTACGAGAAACATCAAAACATCAGCGCTCACGATGTATTAACACATATCGCAATAAAGTCAGGTTTAAACATACAAAAAATCAATGATGTTTTAACATCAGATATGTATGCTGATCAAGTTAAACTCAATCGAGAAAATGCCATAATGAAAGGCATTTTCGAATTACCACATATTCGAATTGATGGTAAAATCAAACTATCTGGTTTTCATAACGAGAGCGAACTCTTTTTAAATATTAAGTTGCTGTCTCAAGCTCCAAAGAAGCATGAACATTGCGAAGATGGTAATTGTGAACGAAAAAAGACAAGATAACGTCTTTTTTTTATTGATTTAGTAGTATTTGTTATATGATTATGGTATAGTAGATAAGGTTTTAAAAGAATTGAGGAAAAACATGAATATTTTATTTAATGATTTAAACATTTTACAAACAACAAAAGATGCTATAGAGCAATTAGGATTAGTAGAAACAACACCTATTCAGCATCATGCAATTCCAGTGATGCTTGAAGGTAGGGACATGATTGGTCAAGCGCAAACAGGAACAGGGAAAACATTCGCATTTGCGATACCTATTTTAGAAAAAATCAATCTTGATGATAGTCATATTCAAGCATTAATTATATGTCCAACACGCGAACTTACCCTTCAGGTATATAAAGAATTTATAAAGCTTGTTAAATTTAATAAAGATATTAAAGTAACATCGATTTATGGTGGTGAGTCTTACACAAAACAATTTAAGAGTTTAGCAATGAAACCTCAAATTGTGGTTGCTACTCCAGGACGCGCAATTGACCATTTAGAGCGAAAAACCATTGATTTGTCACATTTAAAAATGCTTGTGATGGATGAGGCTGATGAAATGTTGAAAATGGGATTTCAAGAAGATTTAGAAAGACTTTTAAAAGATACACCACAAGATCGTCAAACTGCATTATTTTCAGCTACTGTACCAAAATTCATAAAAAAAGTTGCTAAAAACTATCAACATAATCCTGAAATCATAACGATTCAAACTCCAACGTTAACTGTTTCTAAGATCGATCAATATTATTACATGGTTAAAAAATCTGATCGTGACCAGTTACTTATAAGATTGCTTGATTTTTATGAGCCTTCTTCAGCCATTATTTTTGCCAATACAAAAGCTGATGTTGATCAACTTGCGCAATTTATGCAAAAACATCATTATGAAGCTGATGCGATTCATGGTGATTTAAAACAAAGTCAAAGAGATTATGTTATGACACGCTTTCGCGCTAAAAAACTTAAATATTTGATAGCGACTGATGTTGCAGCAAGAGGTCTTGATATATCACACGTAGATATGGTTATAAATTATGAAATTCCTTTTGAAGACGAAGTTTATGTGCATCGTGTAGGAAGAACAGGACGAGCAGGAAAATCAGGAATATCCATTTCCCTTGTTTATCCGAGCATGCGTGGTAAGTTGCAAATGATAGAGAAGTTCATTAAACAACCCATGAAAGAATTACCAATTCCAAATGAAGATGAAATTAACATGCGTCGTATGGAGAGAGGTTATCATGAGTTAACGCAAATGATTGAAGAAAATGCTGAAACACATCCAACACTGATTCATCGTCTTTATCAAGATGGTTATGATGCAAAAAGCATCATTGCAGCACTACTAACAAAATTAGCACCACAAAATAAATCATACGATTCAATTGAAGCTCCAGCCTTCAAAAAAAGAGAAAACCAATTAAATACTGGTAAAAGAATCAAGACAAATGATAGTCGTAGAGACACTAAAAAGCCTAGTCAATTTAAAGTAGCTTTAATCAATTTAGGGAAAGAAGATGGCATTAAGCCAGCGAAATTAGTCGACTTCTTTAAGAAAAATATAGACCTCTATCCTAAAAACATCGGTGACATTATCATCTATCCAAAAGAAACAGAATTTCAAATTCATCCACTGGGTTTAAAACGTGTAAATGAACTTAACAATAAGTTCTTAAATGGCAAGAAGATAAAGATTACGATTTTAAACAAATAAATAACTAAAAAAAGTAAAAAATATGTCTAATTCATGTTACAATTAATATGAAATTCATGTTTTTTTATTTTATAAAATAAAGGAGGATCAAATGGCACATTTACTCGACACCATTCACCCAAACTTTTTTAGTGTGCTTTCCTCCCCTAACAAAAAGACATATATCGACTGTATTTTTATTATTTATTATGCAATTGATAGTATAGAAGATGCCTTTCAGGGGGACCGCGAGTTTATTGTATCTAAATTAGTTGATTACTTTGATGATAAACCTACGGAAGAGTTTATTGATGTGGATGAGGATGAACCAGCACGCACATCACGCCAAAAAGCAATTCATGTGATCAATGTACTCAAAAAAAATGGTTGGCTCGGTGAAGAAGAATTAGGAGATTATAAGACATCTCTTAATCTTTTTGACTATTCCATTCAAATTATTGATATTTTAGATAATATACAAAACCATGTTCAATCAGAGTATACTGGTGAGATTTTTACTGTATATTCGCTACTCTCTTCTTTCACATTAGAAGAAGGAATTGGTGTATTAGAGCAAGCGTACCATAAAACAAATGATATTTTAAGAAAGTTAAAATCATTAAAAGCAAATATTTATCGTTATTATTATGACATTACAAAAAAGCAGTCTAAACACGATTTACAAATGTTATTAGAAAAGCTTTTAATCGAATATAAACAAAACTTTTTTGATTCAGCTTATTATAATTTAAAAACAACAGATTCTTTACCTAGATATAAACGAGCGATATTAGATGCTGTATCTACGATTCAAAACAATGAAGCAACGATGGATGGACTTGCTAGACATGTCATGAAAGTCAAGCGTTATGACGATTATAATGATGCTTTTCAATATGTAGAAGATAGATTAAGATATATTACAGATTCATTTCAAGCTTTAGAACATCTTATTTTAGCAATTGATCGTAAAAACGAGCAATATATTAGTGCTGCTGCATCTAAGATTTTATTTTTTACAAATCAGTCTGATGACATTGAGGGTATTTTTAATCGCATATTCAAGATTATTCTATCAAATAAACAAGTGGATTATAATCAACTTTTCTATTTAACACAAATTAGAAATTTAGATACCGATTCACTATATAATCAGAGACGTCAACGCATTGAAGTCGTTCCTGAAGAACTCCAATTTGATCATGAGAACATTACAGATGAATACAAACAAGAAAAGATTAAAGCACTGCTCAAGAACAATATTTTTGGTAAAAAGGAAATTGATGAGCATGTCAAACGCCTTTTAGGGGATAAAAAAGAAATTGAAGCAGGTCAAGTTCAAATCGAAACGATTGAAGATTATGTTAAACTCATTTTGATTTTCTTATATTCAAAATCGGTTGGCATGCATTATGATATCGAAGTTTTAGGAAAAGAAGTAAAAAACAATTTTATTACTTTCCAAAACTTTAAAATTAAAGGGGTGTTCAAATGAACAAAACACAAGCTGCTAAACAGTTCAATGATCAGTATACGCTCTTAAAAGAAGGAGAAAAAACATCTGTATCTCGAATCATTAATAAGTTATTCCAAGTCAATTTTTTAACAAAAAAGAAGCCTGGAGATACGAATGATTATCGATTTATCTTAGCTTATAAAGAGATATTTGAAGCATTTTTTCAACTCGCTGATTTTTCACTGCACATCATGCGTGAAGAAGAGGTCGTCTATATTACCAATGATAATTTCTATAATCATATGCGTTTACGTAAAACAGAAAGTATTTTGATTTTAGTCATTCGAATTTTATATCAAAGAAAAAAAGATTATGTCACACTGGATGAAAACGTTGAAATCTTTTTACATGAAATTCATGAAGAGTTGATGAGAATAGGTTATTTAGACCACAAACGTATTACTAAAGATCGTCTGAAACCTGCTTTAACTTTTTTAAGAAACTATAACATGATTGATTATATCGATCGTGGGTTGCATGATGATGCACGTATAAAAATTTATCCTACTATTTTATTTGTAACTAACCTAGAAAGCATGAAAGAAGTCATTCAAAAATTAGAGGGTTACACAGAAGGAGGCACAGAAGACGATGAAGAAACTGACGAAGATTAAACTTGTCAATTGGCATCTTTTTTCAAACCAAACCATTGATATTAAAGATAATACATTAATATCAGGTGAAAATGGATCAGGAAAATCAACGCTTCTCGATGCCATGCAATTTCTGTTTGTAGGTGGCAGAAGTGGTGCTAAGTTTAACATAGCAGCAACTGATGATGCTAAGCGTACTTTAGAAGGTTATATTCGAGGTCGCATTGGTGCAGAAAATAAAGAGTATTTGAGAAATGGTGATGTTATCACCCATTTAGCACTTGAGTTTTATGATGAACAAAGCAAAAAATATACAACGATTGGTTGTGTGCTTGATTTACCTAAGCAAGCAACATTAAAAGAGCGTTTCTATTTACTCGATAATGTATCCATTCATGATGGCTTATTCCTTGAAAAGAAGTATCCAAGGGATTATAAGAGTATGAAAGCTTATTTGAAAGCATTGGATATTGAGTTTACACCATTTGAGTCACAAAAGAAATATAGAGATGCATTAGCTCGTTTTTTTGGAATGGATGCAACAAAGTATGCCAAAATTTTACCTAAAGCACTTGCGTTTAGATCAATTGATCTTCAGGCATTTGTTTTTGAGTTTTTATTAGATGATGATCCAATCGATATTCAATCGCTAAAAAATAATGTAGCTCAACTCAAAAAAGTTGAACAACAAATTAAAAAAGATAAAGAGAAGCTAGAACGTCTTAATGAAATCAGTCGTACAGGCGAAGATATTACATTGAATAAGGAACAACAAGAAGTAAACAAGCTCATTGATCAACTCAATTGGATTGAAAAGCGTGAAGCATTTATTAAAGAAAATCAAGAAAAAATCGTACAAGTAGAAAAAAGATTAGATTATTTAAGGGATGCAAAAGCTCAGGTTGATCAACAAATTGAAGACAATGAGCGTTCAATTATTAATTTGGAAAGAGCAAAAAGTGACAATGACTTATCAAGAACGCTTCAACAATATCAAGAAGCATTAGAGAAAAAAGCAAGTGAATATGAAAGTCAAAAAGGAGCATTAGCTGAATTAAGAGAGCAGTTAAAAAAAGAATTTGATACCATTAAAGAACTAACTAATATTATCCCAAATCAAACAATGAAATCTTTCGTTTCATATATGCAATCCAATGAAGATGGTCTTCACGCTGATGAACTCAATCACCAATTAGCAAATTTAAATACTGAAGTCCAAGCTTATTTTCAGGCATACTATAACGAAAAAGATAAACAAGAACAAGAAAAAACTGCCTTATCAGAAGACATCAGGAGATCACAACAACGTTTGGCTCAACTCAAAAGACATGTTAAAACCTATCCATTTTATGTTGAAAACTTAATTAAAGCTTTAAACGAAGGACTTTCCGAACATTATCAAAAAGAAGTGCGCGTTCGTCCTTTATGTGAACTTATTGAAGTCAATGATGAAAAATGGCGTAATGCACTAGAGGGTTATTTAGGTGGACAAAGGTTCGATATTATCGTTGATCCTAGTTATTTTAATGATGCACTTGAGATTTATGATCGTGTAAAGTTCGAGCAAAAAATTTATGGCGTTGGTTTAGTCAATACCCAAAAACTTGGAACATTTGAAAAGCCAACACCAGGTACACTTGCTGAAAAAATAACGACCGATCATCCATATGCGAAATACTATATCAATATGCTTATGTCTGGAACATATTGTGTCGAGCAAGTTCAAGAGCTTAAAAATTATAATCGTTCGATCACACCAACATGTATGACTTATTCAAACTATACAGCAAGACAAATTAATCCAAGAGCATATGAAGTTCCTTTTATTGGTAATAAAGCAACAACTATGCAAACTGAACTTGAAACGAAACAACTTGAATTGCTCGAAGTAAAAATGGATAAACTCTATGATTTATCTGATAAAAATGATAAGATATTAAGACTTTTATCGCAATCTAAGGCTAATCAGCTCATTCATCAAGGAAATATTCGATTTATCGATTTGATAAAGCAAACACGTCGTGAATTTACAAGTATTGAAGAGCAAATTAGAAATCTAGGCACAGATAAAAATATTGCTAAACTTGACCAACAAATCGATAAAGCAAGACAAATTAGAAAAGAGTTACGTATTGAATCAGATCGATTAGTTGGTGAAATTGCTACTAACCGTGATGAAAGACAACGTTTAATTGATCTCATTGATGAGATTTCAGATAAATTATCTGATTTTATGAAAGCACAAAAAGAGTTAAGCCAACGGCAACCAGATAAACTAAGTTTAGCAAATACTCAATTTTATGCCATGAAACAAAAATTTAAACAAGATCATGATGCGATTACAAAATATCTTGCAGACTCTACTGTTTCTTTAGGTAATCAAATAACACGCAGTGAAGCGGATTTGATTAATCAGATGAAACAATATATTCAAATGTATCATTTTGGAGCTGCACCTTCTTTTGAACAACTTTATTTATATGAACAAGAAGCATCACAAATAAGAAATAACAATCTTGTTCGATATGAACAAGAAGCAACTGAGCTTCGCAGAAACTCTGAAATTGGCTTCAAAGAAGAGTTTGTAGGCAAACTAAGAGCGAGTATCGAGAATGCGCAACAACAAATTTCTGAGCTTAATTTTGCACTTCAGGATAAGACATTTGGATCAGACTCATATCAACTCATTTATAAAGCATCAGAAGAACCTGACTATAAGTTGTATTATGAAATCATTATGAGTAATCAAGCAATTACGAAGCATACTTTGTTTACAGAAGGTTTAACAAAGAAAAATGAGGCAGTGTTAATGGAGTTGTTTGAAAAGATTGCATCTAATGATCCAGAATATGATCAATTGACTTATAAATTCCTAGATTATCGCAATTATATGTCATATGATATTGAAGTTACCAATATGAATGGTAATAAATCATATTTCTCAAAAGTTTCAAAAGAAAAGAGTGGTGGAGAAACACAAGTTCCATTCTATATCGTAATTGCAGCATCATTTCAACAATTACTAACTAAAAATAGAAGAATCGATTCAGGTTGTATTGTTTTATTTGATGAAGCATTTAATAACATGGATGAATCAAGAATTGATGCGATGATGAAATTCTATAATAGTTTGTCAATACAATTACTCATTGCAGTACCGCCACAAAGAGTTTCAAATATCATTCATTATGTGAATACAAGTTTAGTTATTGTTAAAGAAAATGATTTTGCGATTGTGGAGTCTTTCAAAGATGATCGCATGTTAAGAATTTAAGGGAGGAAGAAAATGAAAGAGTTAACAATTAAAAAATTAGAAGGTTTTGCATCAAGTTTTGAACAAAAACCAGTTCAAAAAGCTTTAAGTCGCGTGCTCATGAAAAATGAATTATCGACATTATTTGATAAGCAAGAACAAAAACCACTCAATCAATACAAATTTTCTCATGAAATCAAGACATTACCAGTTACTGCTCAAAAAAATAGCGGACGCTGCTGGATATTTGCTGGTCTTAATGTTTTAAGAGAAATTATTGCTAAGAAATATAACTTAAAGGATTTTGAACTATCACAAAACTATACAGCTTTTTATGATAAACTAGAAAAAATCAATTATTTCATTGAATCAATTGATGATTTCTTAGATGTTGATCAAGATGATCGTACACTTCAACATATCCTAAAAACAGGTATTCAAGATGGTGGTCAATGGGATATGTTTGTAAGCCTTATTGAAAAATATGGAGTTGTTCCAAAAGAATGGATGGTTGAGACATCATCATCAAGTATGACTGGTTTTATGAACCGTTTAATTAACATTAAATTAAGACAATACGCAGCATTAGCAAGAAAATTATTCCAACAAGGAAAATCAAAAGAGATTGAAGCACTAAAAGAAAAGACATTAGATGAACTTTACACGTTTCTAACAACTAATTTTGGAGTCCCACCACAAAAAATTAATTTTGAATACGTGTCAGACGAAACATATCATATCATTAAAGACATTACTCCTATTGAGTTTTATCATAATCAAATAGGTGATGTGTTAAAAGATTATGTGTCAATTATCCATGCACCTACAAAAGATAAGCCTTATATGAAGACATATACAGTTCAATATTTAGGTAATGTTGTTAATGGCAGACAAATTAAGTATCTAAACGTTGAAATGAATGATCTTAAAGCACTCGTTTTAAAACAATTACTCAATAAAGAACTCGTATGGTTTGGGTCAGATGTTGGACGTTATGGGGATAGAACATCAGGTGTTTGGGATGACATGCAAGTTGATGATGAAAATATGTTAGGTATGAGTTTATCTATGTCAAAAGAAGACCAACTTGACTATAGTCAAGGTGCAATGAATCATGCAATGGTTATTACTGCAGTGAATTTAGACGAAGGTATACCAAATCGTTGGAAAATACAAAACTCATGGGGAGATGCGGTTGGTCATAAAGGTTATTTCATGTGTTCTGATTCTTGGTTTGATCAATATGTATATCAAGCAGTTATTCACATCAATTATTTATCAGATAAACAAAAGCAAGCGTGGCTTTTAGAACCTATAGAGCTAAAACCATGGGATCCAATGGGCTCACTTGCAGAATAAATTGATAAAGGGCTTTCGCCCTTTTTTTTTTGAATATTTTTTGATATAATCTTATCTATCGGGACGTGGCGCAGCTTGGTAGCGCACTTGCATGGGGTGCAAGGGGTCGCAAGTTCAAATCTTGTCGTCCCGACCATTTATCTCATAAGCGATGATTCGCTTTTTTTGATAAAAAAAGCCAATCCTAAGGATTCGCTAATTATGACATGAATACTATTCAATTAAAGAAACATAATCGGTTGTAAGTGTAATGGATAAATTGCCATTTCTCACACGAAGCTCATCTAGAAATGCCTTTTGATCAACAGAATCTTTCATTTTTACAAAATAGGTTAACTCAAACATCGTACCAAAATCGGTTGTCTTTACTTTTTGAAGTTGATGACTTAACAAGTATTTTCTAAAGATATCATTGAAGACATCAGAGTAGTTAAGATTTTCAGGAATAACAATTTTTAGTTTTGCATGATTTGTCCGATCGCGATCAAGTTTAAATAAGTTAAGAACCATTAGAAGTGTACCGATAAACAATGTAATGACTAAAGCATATCCAATATATCCTAGCGCTGAAGATAAACCAATACCGACTGAACCTAAAATGTATGTAATATCTCTTGAATCTGCGATTGCAGTACGGAATCTTACCAATGCAAACACACCAGCTAAACTAAATGCTTGCGCGATGTTGTTTGAAACAAGCATAATGATAATGGATATCACCAGAGGCAGCAAAAAGAGTGTCATGCTAAAAGAGTGATCATAAACCGTCTTTTTATGTGTATAGATGAAAACACCACTTAAAACACCACCTAAAACCGTTGATGTAAGAAGTACATAAATAATGTTTTCTAGTGTTAATAAATCCATGTTTAATATGAGGAAATCCATATTAATAGAGAATATAGTCATCGTTAGTTCCTCCTTGAAGATATTGTTGATAAGCTTTTCCGTATTTTGAAAAGCTTTGACTATAAAGTTGAAATTCTGATAGTTTTCTAGCTAGCCAAAAGGGAAAGTTAATACTTGATTTGACTTCCATTAAAAAATAATCGTTCGATTGTATAATCTGATGACCATCATCTGATTCAAAGTTAACATTATCGTTTCTAAACTTCATATCATAATCAAAGGTGACTCGAAGATCATCTTGTTCAGAAATCATCGCAATCCGTTTATATGATATAAATGCTCCTGGTTTCGCTTTGTGAAGAGATAAGAAGTAATCAATTTCTAGGAATACTTGTTGGTCTATATAGTTCGCAAAAACAGGTTTCTTTTGATGGTTCAAGTAGTCAAGAACTTGTTCATAAGTCATAAATAATCGTCTTTTATTAATGCGACCTTCAAATTTTTTCTTAATTTCTAAAAAGACAATATCTTCATGCTGAATCGGAAACGTATAGGATCTTAAACGCAACTTTTCTTTATAGGTTGGTTTAGCAATCGAGTTTCGAATAATACTAAAATCATGTGTATCAAAATAGATGTTATAAATGTGATAAGGTGTGTTATCAGTTGAATAGTCATCAAAAACTAAATGATCTTTCATAAACTCAACCATATCATCTTTTTGTTTAGCAGTTATGATGTATTTGCGTTCGTAGCGATTAAAAATAGGTTTAATCATGCATAACTCCTTTTTAAAATCTTTACAAGATTAATCTATCATATTATAACACTAAAATCAAAAAATGACATCAAGATTTATTATCTAAACAGATGATAAACGAACTTGCATATATAAACATATTAAATTATAAGAAAGATTCATGGATATTAGACTTTTCATATATTTCATGTTAAAATGTATATCGCGACATTGTTTGCACCCGTAGCTCAGTTGGATGAGAGCATAACCCTCCGAAGGTTAAGGTCGCATGTTCAAATCATGTCGGGTGCACCATCTATGGAGGAATACTCAAGTGGCTGAAGAGGCGGGCTTGGAAAGCTCGTAGGTTGTAAAAGGCGCAGGGGTTCAAATCCCCTTTCCTCCGCCATATGGACTGTATAGGGTAAATACAACAGTCATTTTCGACAGTTGACCCTTTTTGGAAGAAGAACCATCTAAACTGATGGTCTTTTTTTCGCTTTATGTAGACGTAAACTCATACTCAGAGGGTGTCGAATATTTTAGAGAAGCATGTGGACGTTTTTCATTGTAGAAGATGACGTACTCGTCAATACAAATTCTTAAGTGATCATAGCTGTTGTAGATGTGTCTATATATTTCTTCTTTCTTGATACTGGCAAAGAAGCTCTCGGCAACTGAATTATCATAAGGACAACCTTTCTTGGAAAATGATTGTGTAATCTTATTTTGCTTTAGATAGGACATAAAAACTTTTGCAGTATATTGTTTACCTTGATCACTATGGAAAATAAGCTCTTTAGGTTGATTTCTTGTTTGATATGTCGCTTTCATTAGATCGATAAGTTCAGATGCTCCTAATGTCTTTGCTAGTTGATAGCCAATCACTTTTCTTGAGTATAGGTCAATAATCACTGTTAAATAATAATGCTCCTTTCGAACTCGAATATAAGTAATATCACTTACCCAAATCTTGTTGATTTCAGGATAGTATTCTGATTTTGAAATGATATTCGGTTTATAAGCATATTTTCTTTTGTGATAGTTATCATAGTTTTCATCAGGCTGATTTGGTTTAAGATCCATTTCTTTCATTAACCTAAGCACTCTTTGATGACTAATGATATGACCATCCTTGACTAATTGAATGCGTATCTTTCTGCCTCCAAACCTACCATCTGATCCATTAAATATAGATTGAATCAGCGGTTTAAATGCATCATCTTCTTCATCAATTAGATATACTTCAGGTTTCCTATTTTTGTCATGATAGAATGTGGATGTTTGCATTCCTAGTATTCTACAGATGGTTTTAATGGGAAATTGTTTTTCTGCAAGTAAGTGTGCGAGTTCAAGTTTTTTCTCTTTTGATATATCAAGATGTGTAATTACAAAATGTTGTATCTTATTGATTAGCTCTAATCTTTCAAATTTAAATTGATTATCATAAACATCTCTTCTTGTTAAAGAAAGCTCATTTAGAGGTTTTTCAACATGTAGATCAATCCAGTGATATATGGTTGTTCTGGGTATCTTAAATTCAATGGATAACTTTGAGATGTTACATCCTTTTCTATATAAATCGATTATTTCTGTCTTTATTTCTGATGTGTATTTCATATTCAAACTCACTTTCATGTTTCATCAAATGTCATTATTATAAAGTATTACAGAAACAATGAGTGAGTATAGAGTTTAATTTCCCTTAATCTGAAGTTATGCAACTTCTAAGAAAGTAGCAAAAAAATATGCAGCTTACCTCTCTTTATGCAACATTTGTGGATTAAACGATCAATACGAGAATGATGAAAACTAAACAAAGTTATCATTAATTCATTAAGAAGCATAGGTTTGATACAATAGTGTCAAGCCTTTTTTTTGTGCAGAAAGGGATATTTTTCCCTATGTGCAAATTTCCAGAGCTGTATTATAAACTGATACTGATGTTTTTGAAAGTCATTTATTTTGATCCCGTCTAACCTTTTAACGATTTCCTAACTATTTACACGATTACTATAAGGTTCTTTAAGCTAGGAGTTGAAATCCCACATGGTGAATATTGGCGGTTTTTTAAAATTTTAAATCACTAATAAAAGTAAATATCTAGCATATTCCTAGACTTTATATAAAAATCTAACTGAAAATGGTATTCTAATATATATCAAGTCTTTTAATTCAGTTAGTCTAAAAAAGCCACAAAAA
>OBJA01001072.1_pt1 | contig 20217 bp, 20 predicted proteins | sample 1519751 | NCBI WGS metagenome assembly OBJA01 (sample SAMEA3881238, study PRJEB22517) | soil metagenome | biome: lake sediment; feature: soda lake sediment; material: sediment, water from around vicinity | place: India | collected 2013-12-23 | depth 3 m
CGCGCAGTAGCCTGTATGCTAATCGACGTGCTTGAGTTCGGTGTTGAGCTTATCGGCCAGCATGGCAATGAACTCCCCGTTGGTGGGTTTGCCGCGCGTTTCAAGTATGGTATAGCCGAAAAAGTCCTCGAGTATTCGGATATTGCCACGGTTCCATGCCGTTTCGATTGCATGGCGCATCGCCCGCTCAACACACTGCGGCGTCGAATTATACTTTTGTGCAACAGACGCATATAGCCCGGTTGTCAGCCTGCTCATTAGATCAAAATCCTGATGAACAAGCAATATCGCATCGCGCAGATAGTGATAGCCCTTGATATTTGCCGTTATGCCTACGGTTTTGATATGCTGCGTGACAATTTCACTTGCATCGCGCTTTTGGCCTTGCCATAAGACGGGATTGCCGGTATTCTGATACGCCATCAGATCGACAATGCGACGTTTGAAAACATTTTTATCGAACGGTTTTAAGAACACATAATCGACGTTATAGCTTTCTGCCTTTTTCATGATAAAATCCAGCCCCACAGCCGATGTCATCACGATTTTGGTGGGTGCGCAGTAACCGCTCTGACATAGCTCCTCCAGAACCGCAAATCCATCCAGTATCGGCATAATCAAATCCAGCACCAGCAGATCCGGTTTTTTTTCACTCACCAGCGTGAAAGCCTGCTTGCCGTCAAACGCATAATCGACAACATCAAAAGCGCCTGTTTCCAATAGAAAACCACTCAACAACCGCAGATAGTCCCTGTTATTATCCGCAATGATTGCATTGTATCCGTGCTTATCTTTGTCAGTCCTCATCTTCAGCTGCACCTCAGAATAAAATAATCAGAAATAATGCATATTTATTATCATTCAACAGAATACAATAAAATCCTTTACATGAAAGCATTATACTCAATATTTCTTAAAATTCGTCAATTTTCGACAAATTATTATGATGTCTGCTCTAGCATCCAATCAGCAAGCAAACCATATCCTTTTGCGGGGTTGTTGATAAAAACATGCGTGACAGCACCCACAAGCTTGCCGTTCTGCAATATCGGGCTGCCGCTCATGCCCTGCACGATACCTCCGGTCATAGCAAGCAGTTCCGGGTCGGTAATCTGTATCACAAGACCTTTTTGGCTTGCTGTGCTTTGCATGTTGACTTTGATGATTTCACAGCTGAATTCTTTGATGCCTTCTGAGTCTATCGTGCACCTTATGGACGCGGGCCCAAGTACAATTTCGTCACGCCTTGCGACGGGTATCGGCTTGCCAAATTCACCGATATCCACATTGTCGTATATCGAGCCGTATATACCAAAGTCCGTGTTTTTTTTGATCAGCCCCATCGTATCAGTGGCATTGGAAAAAATGCCTTGTATCTCCCCCGGCGTACCGCTTTCGCCTTTATTGATTTGAATAATTCTTGAAAAATAGATCTCTCCACGCTTGACAGACAGCACGCTGCCCGTATCAAGATCACAAATCGCGTGCCCAAGTCCGCCAAACCAACGGCTTTTCGGTTCAATAAACGTGAGTGTACCCACACCGGCCGTGCTGTCGCGCACCCAGACGCCAAGCCGCCGAGTGCCGTCAGTATCCTCAACAGGCGTGATCTGCATACTAAGAGCACGTCCGTTTCTGTCTACGCCAATACTGAGCACACCGCTTGCATCGCTAACAATCTTTGAAACATGATTTGCATTTTCAACCTCAATGCCATTGATGCTGATGATGACATCTCCCGGCAGCATACCTGCCGATCGCGCCGGATTCAGCGTTGTGCCGCCAGCGATTTCGATGCCCGTGATGCCGACAACAAGCGCCCCTTTTGTAAAAAGCGTCACGCCGATGCTCTGTCCGCCCGGTATCACCATGCGCTCATCACTGACGCTTACCTTGACATGCTTAACTGGCAGCCCTAAAAACGAAAGTGAAATGGTCGCATCACCGTTTTCCAGCGTATCGATAACAAGAGGGCTTTGCATGTTTGCAGCGTCGGAGAGCCTGTCACCGGAAATGCTGATCACGCCTGTTGCTGAGATATCAGCCTGTACCGGCAACCCTAGGTCAATGGCTTTTTGCGTGCCGCGCTGTAAAAATATTTGATCGGGTATATTGATATAGCTTTGCACCGCAGGCATGAAATAAACGGCACACAGCGCCGCCACAATCAATATCCCAAAAACTTTAATCGCTTTCTTCAAAACAACACCTCTTTGCGACTGTATGGTTCTAGTGTCGCTAGAGGTGCAGAAAAATATACTTTGAAATAAACGTTATTAATCTTGATTCACTTATTTTATAGATAAAAATGATGATTTATGTATGTTGGCATTATGAATCATTTCTTTTGCATGGGCACGTGTCAATGTTGTGTCACCGCCGGCCAAGCGTGCAACCTCGTCGATGCGTGCGTTCTCATCAAGCGGCAGCAGTGTGGAGTGCGTTTTTATATCATCACTTTGCTTGACCGCAAGGAAATGCTTATCCGCCATGCTCGCGATTTGCGGCAAATGCGTCACGCATATCACCTGTCTGCCGCGTGAAATGTTATGCAATTTTTCAGCCACAACCTGCGCGATGCGGCCGCTGATGCCCGTATCGATCTCGTCGAATATCATCGTTGGTATGCCGCCTTTATCCGCAGCCATGTTCTTGAGCGCGAGCATGATACGCGAAACCTCACCGCCGGATGCCACCTTGCGCAGCGGTTTTGGCGGTTCCCCTTTGTTGGTGGATATATAAAACGACAGCGTATCAATACCATTTTTGGTAAACGTGCAGCTTTTAATATCACCCGTTTGCTCAAACACAACAGAAAAAGAAGCATCCGTCATACCCAAATCGGCGAGCTGTGTTTCTATCTGCTTTGCAAAATGCGCCGCAGCCTCACGGCGCAGGGCTGATAGATGCAGTGATTTCTCGTATAATTCCTTTTTAATCTGCTCTTCTTTCTGTGTCAGTTCTTCGAGCATCGCCTCACTGTCGATCAGATCGGCAAGCTCCTGCTGGGCCTTTGCCAAATATGCACCTGTCACCGCAGGATCGCCGTATTTGCGTTTCAAGCCCGCGATCAGCGCCAGCCTTTCTTCAACGGCTTCAAGGCTATTCATATCAAATGTATCTTCGTCCATCTCGCTGCGTATCGCAAAGGCCATTTCTTCAATGGTGTAATAGGCTTCATCAATACGTTTGGCCATATCGCTGTAGCGCTCGTCCACATCACCAATGCCACCAAGCCTGCGAGACGCGTCTCTCATGGCCGAGAGAGCGCATAGCGGCTCTGATTCATACAACACCGCATACGAGGCCGAGAGCGCCTCCATGATGCGCTCTGAGGCATTCAGCCTTATCTTCTGCGCAAGCAGCTCTTCTTCCTCACCTTTGGCAATATTTGCTTTTTCAATTTCATCTATCTGGAATTTGAGCACATCCATTCGGCGTTCACGATCGCCGTCATCGCCCAGCAGTGCACGGCGGCGTTTAACGGCTTGTGTATATTGTGTATAAACAGCGCCAATCTGTGCCTTATAAGCTTCAATGCGCGTATCGAATCCATCCAGCATCACCATATGTGAACGTTCATTGAGAAGCGACTGATGCTCGTGCTGACCATGTATATCGACAAGCCTGTCGCTGATGCTTTTTAATACCGCCAAAGTTGTGAGCGTACCGTTCACCCTGCATACATTTTTGCCAGACGTCGAAAGCTCTCGCGACAGAACAAGCTCAGGCCAGACGTCGATCTGCTGCTCGCTGAGAATGTCAATAACGCTCTCACCAGCGCCGCTGAACCATGCCTCAACAACAGCACTGTCCGTACCGGTGCGTATCAGCTCTCTATCGGCACGCTCGCCCAGCACCAGATTCACAGAATCGATGATGATGGATTTGCCTGCGCCTGTTTCGCCGGAAAGCACATTAAAACCGTCCGAAAACGCAACCTCGAGTGAATCGATCAGCGCTATGTTTTTGATAATGAGCTTCGTTAACATGCTTTCGCCCTATGCCTTGCGTTTGCTGCCAAGCATACCATTGAGCGCCTGGGCAACCACATCAAGCGCATTCTGCTCACGCACGGCGACGAATATGGTGTTGTCGCCCGCTATGGTGCCGACGATCTCGGAAAGATCCAGTCCGTCAATGGCTTCCGCTGCCGCGTTGGCGCTTCCAGTCATTGTTCGAACCACAATCAGTCCTGCTGCTTTATCCACCGACAGCACGGTATCACGAAAAACGCGTTTGAAGATATCAAGCTGCCCAAGATGTTCTCTGCCCGAAACGGCGTACTTGTAAATGCCGCGTTCGGACTGCACTTTGATCAGCTTTAGCTCCTTGATATCACGGGAAATCGTGGCCTGTGTTACCTCGTAGCCCTGCGCCCGAAGCAGCAGAGAAAGCTCGTCTTGCGTCTCTACATCGTTGCTGTCGATCAGTTCGAGAATCTTACTGTGTCTGCCCTGTTTCATCCCAAAACCCCTTGCATTTTGATTAACTGTCCCAGTTCATGAATTTCTTCCGCAGCAGCGGGTAAAAATAGTCTCCGCTGAAACGTACGAAACGTGCGGTATTCTTTGATCTTCTGATGCTGACAACCTGTCCGTCAGTGATGTCGATATGCTGCATGCCATCGGTGGTCAGCACCATACCGTCATGCGATACCGGACGTATCATGATTTCATCATCCTCGGCCACAACAAGCGTACGCGCATGCAGTGAATGCGCACATATCGGCGTCGTCAGAAGGCATTTGAGCTGCGGGCTCAATATCGGCCCTCCCGCTGAGAGAGAATAGCCCGTTGAGCCCGTGGGCGTGGATACGAGCATGCCGTCACATGCCACTTCATCAGCTAGCACGCCGCCGATATAAAGCTGCACGTTGATCATTCGCGCCAAGTCCTTTTTTAACACGGCCGCATCGTTAAGCGCCTCAATATGAAACACCTTTTTCTCATCCTGCAACACGGCACAATCAAGCATAATGCGCTGTTCAACCAAAAATTTGCCTGCAAGAAGCGCGCCAATCGCGTTTTCTGCTTCGCTAAGCACAGCTTCGGTCAAAAACCCCAGCCGCCCAAGATTAAAGCCCAGCATACAAACGCTGTGACCGGCTGTTTTCAGTGCCGCTTTTAGAATTGTGCCGTCTCCGCCAAGTACAAGCAAGTAATCTACAGCACTATAATCGATCACGCTTTTTTCATCCTTGGGCAGATTGCCTTCATCAAAAAAAACCTCAACGCCGCGCGCACGCAAAAGCTTTGTCATCATGCGCGTACCTGCAAGGTCTATATCCTTTTTGGGATTGGCAAATATGCCTATTTTCTTTTGTTTCATCTGCCTATCATTATATAGACGCATGGATAATTATACAATATGAAATTATAGGTAAGCAGAAAATTATTCTGCGCCTTCGTGAGCCATGTTGACGATATGATCGGTAATAAATTCGGCTGACACGCCGCTGTCGCGCAAACAAAGCAGGTATTCGATATTGCCTTGGGGTCCTTTAATGGGGCTGTAATCAAGCCCGCATACAGATAAGCCGCTGTATTGCGCGAAGCTGATGATATCGCCAATGACGGCTATATGCACGGCTTTATCGCGCACAACACCTTTTTTGCCGATGCTGCCGCGTCCGGCCTCAAACTGCGGCTTAATCAGCGAGACAATGGTGTACGGCGGTGTCATCACCTGCATGAGTGCAGGCAGTATCAGCTTTAGCGAAATAAACGAAACATCGATGGATGCAAATTGAACGGGTTTTTCGAACAAATCGCGTGTCAAATAGCGCGCGTTTTGCCTTTCCATCACGCAGACGCGCTCATCCTGCCGAAGCCGCCACGCGAGCTGGCCGTAGCCGACATCGACAGCATACACAAAAGACGCGCCGTTTTTGAGCATACAGTCGGTAAACCCGCCTGTTGATGCACCGATATCCACTGCATTTATGCCATTGAGCACGATACCAAAAGAAGCGATCGCTTTTTGCAGCTTTTTGCCGCCGCGGCTGACGAATTCATCCGCCCCTTTAACGGCGACTTTCGCACCGTCCGGCACGATAAACGATGGCTTTGTGCATGGCGTACCGTTCACATGTACAGCGCCCGCGATAACGAGCAGACGTGCCTTTTCACGGCTAGGTGCTATTCCCTGTTCAAAAAGATACACATCGATACGTCTTTTCACGATTTTGAGTCCTTAAAAAACGGAACGGAGAAATAGGCAATAAAGCTGACAATCTGCTTGTTGTTTTTGATGGCAATGGTTTTGCCTGCGGCCTTGCCGGCAACCGTTAATGCTGCGATGATGCTGGATACGGCAATGGTGAATACCATCTCCGGTGTATCGTGCGCTGATAAGGCGAGCTTTATGGCGATCGTCGCACCTGCCGCGCCGCTGACGATGCCGCATATATCGCCGATCACATCGCCGCAAATATTTGAGACGATATCCGCATTCTGAAGCAAACGTATTGCGCTTTTTGCTTTTTTTATTTTTTTCGAAGCCATGGATACAAATGGTTTTTGCTCACATGTCGCAAATGCAATACCGATGACATCGGCCGTGATGCCGATGAGCATGATGAATAATATGATAAAAACAGCCGCTATTACAGATAGATTATTGGTCAGCGTTTCTGTCACCACACTGATTCCCGCAGTAATGATGAGTGTGAAAATAAATATTTTTATGGGCCAGAGCCATGAGCGTTTTTTAATCTGTTTTGACAATCGCTACAACCTTCCGTTTAATTGCGTCTTTTACACAAAAATGCGAGACGCTGCACCTGTCGGTTCAGAGTGGCAGTGTTGCTGCCATTCTCAAAGCCGCTTATGTCATGCAGAGCGATAATAATAAAAAGCGGTGGTGATATTTTGGATAAACCTTGCGTCTTAGGTCCAGTAGGATTTCCCTTCAGAGATACTCCCCGTCGCCGGATGAGCGGTTTCCCTTTAAACCCTGAAACGCCCCGTCGCCGGACGCGTGACTGGATTGCCGTTTAGACCACACTATAATCTCCAAAATATCTTGGAGGGTGTAATAGAATATACAATTGGCTTTATGCCATCTGCTATATTTTATTACACCCCCGCATACAGTCTAGGAGTTTTCCTCGACAGCACTTCAAACGGTTTCTAGCCTCTTTAGCCTTACGGGTTTCTTGCAGCGATCGTCCAAAAGGCGCGTGGCCTTTGCTCCCTTCGGCGTGTTCTGCAATAACGCCCCGCAAAACGCAAGGCAGGCTACACTGTACACAGCTTGTCGCCGCATCACAGGTTTCTACCCCAAGTAGTAAAGATATGGCATCTTTACCTGCTTGGGTCTCCACGGAAGCGGGGTCAACGCCCGCATGCCATTGCGGATCGCCCCACGACCTTAACTCCCAGCATCAGCTCCCGACTGGGCGTCAGCAGCCAACACCAGAAACTTCATCGTTGTGCCCTTAGCGGATTTTTAGGCCCGCCTTCGAAACCGTGGTACCGACTAGAATACTGCACCACCGTGACCAATTATACAATAACGGTTTGGTTTTTTCAATGAGCGCATGTAATTTCTTAATGTGTTCACAAATTATTGCTCACCATTGAAAGCGTTTATGCTGTCAAGCTTGTATTCTTTGAGAATGGCCGCTTGAATCTCGTTGAATATATCACGGTTTTCCTTCAGATACAGCCGTACGTTGTCTCTTCCTTGTCCGATGCGCGTGTCATTATACGAAAACCACGAACCTGACTTTTTGATCAGCCCAGTTTCCACACCAAGCGTGATGACGCTGCCCTCAGCAGATATGCCTTCACCATAATAGATTTCGAACTCGGCTGTTTTGAAAGGCGGTGCCACCTTGTTTTTCGCAACCTTGATGCGCGTACGGTTGCCGATCATCGCGTCACCGTTTTTGATTGTCTCAATACGCCGTACATCAAGCCGCACAGATGCATAGAATTTAAGCGCCCGACCACCCGGCGTCGTTTCCGGATTGCCGAACATCACACCCACTTTTTCACGCAGTTGGTTTATGAATACCGCAACGGTATTGGATTTGCTGACGATGCCCGCAAGCTTGCGCAGCGCCTGCGACATCAGCCGCGCTTGAAGCCCCACATGCGATTGCCCCATTTCACCGTCGATTTCGGCCTTGGGCACCAGCGCCGCCACCGAGTCGATAATGATGATATCGATTGCCCCGCTGCGTACAAGCGCTTCTGTAATATCCAGCGCCTGCTCGCCTGTATCGGGCTGCGCGACATACAAATTATCGGTATCCACGCCCAAATTTTTCGCATACTGCGGATCAAGCGCGTGCTCCGCGTCGATAAACGCCGCCGCACCGCCGCGTTTTTGTGCTTCGGCCACCATATGCAGCGCCACCGTCGTTTTACCAGACGATTCAGGGCCGTACACCTCAATGATGCGTCCGCGCGGCACACCGCCTACGCCCAGCGCAATATCAAGCTCCATACAACCTGTCGGTATCACCGAAACAGAAACGTTTGAAGCATCTCCCAGCTTCATCACGCTCCCTTTACCGAACTGCTTCTCTATCTGTGTGAGCGCCATCTCCAGCGCCTTTTGTTTCTCCACCGACATGTTTGTCCCCTCCCGCAATCATTATTTATTGGCAATGGCTATTCATATGAGTTCTTTGAGTATGGCCTTGTTCTTGGTAAAATAATGTACGCATGATAGCACCGAGAGCACGGTGGCGGCACACATCAGCACAATGCCGCTGACAATAAGTATCTGCTCAAACACGGTGCCTTGAAACACGCCTTTTTGCATCAGCACAATGGTGATTGCCACGATCTGAACGACGGTTTTGACTTTACCGTACATGTCCGCGGCCAGCACCTTACCCCCCGCTGCCGCCAGCAGCCGAAGACCGCTGATGATAAACTCTCTGCCCACCATCACGATGACAAGCAGTACGAAAATGCCATTAAACCAGCCTTCAAACAGATCCCAAGCTGCGAGCATGATCAGCGCACTGCACACAAGCAGCTTGTCCGCTATCGGGTCAACCAGCTTGCCGAAATTGGTGACGATGCTGCGGCGGCGTGCCAGCTGTCCGTCAAAAAGATCGGTCAGCGCAGCAATGACGAAAACCAGCGCCGCAAAGTGCTGCCAGTATGGTATATCAATATAGAAAAACGCGATAAAGACGGGAACGAGTGCCACACGGATCAAAGTGAGTTTGTTGGCGATATTCATTTAAGCTTCTCCTAACAGGTCGTATTCATCGGAATCCTTTATAAGCACATCATGAAAATGGCCTAGCGTCAAGTCTTTTTTTGTCATGATACGGGTTATGCCGTCAATGTGCGGTGCCTGCGCTTGTGTTCGGCCGATCAGCATACCGCTCTCATCAAAGCCATCGGTCAGCACACGCAGCCTGCGCCCAACCTGACTTTCGCAGATACGGCGCGATATAGCCGCTTGCTTCACCATTACCGCATCACGGCGCTGCTGCTTTGTCTCTTCGTCTATCTGTGCCTTCATGGTCGCCGCGGGCGTGCCCTCTTCTGGCGAATAGGCAAATACGCCAAGGTTCTCAAATTCAAGCCGTTCCACGCAGGCCATGAGCGTATCAAAGTCTTGCTGGGTTTCCCCGGGAAAGCCCACAATCAGCGATGTGCGCAAAGCGAACCCCGCGCTGTGAAGCCGCTCAGCCAAAGCAATGGCAGACGATTGCGTGTGCCGTCTGTTCATGCGGCGCAGCACATCATCGGAGAAATGCTGCATCGGTATATCAAGATAGCGGCAGACGCTTGCGTAATTCAGCATGGTTTCGATCAGCTCGTCGGTGATACCCTCGGGATAGCCGTACATCACACGCAGCCAGCCGCCCTGCATGATATCCGCGGCTTCGGCAACAAGCTTTGGCAGCATGCGCGCGCCCAAGTCTTCACCGTAGCGCGTGGTATCCTGCGCGATCAGCACCGCCTCCTTAACCCCTGCTGTGCGCAGATCGGAAAGCTCGTCCAGTATGCTCTTCAAATCGCGGCTTTTCAAAGGACCGCGAATCATCGGTATCGCACAGTAGCTGCAGCGGTTCGAGCAGCCGTCTGCAATGCGTACATACGCCAGATGCGGCGGCGTCGTCAGCACACGGCCGAAAAGCGCGCCGTCTATGCGTTCACAGCACAGATATTTCTGGCCGCCAAGCGCGGCGGAAATGGCCTCTGTCAAGCGGCTGTAAGCCGACACGCCCAAAAACGCGTCTACTTCGGGCAGCTCTTTTTTCAACTCGTCCGCATAGCGCTGTGCCAAACAGCCTGTTACGATCAGCGCGCGTGCACTTTGGTTTTTATAAGCGGCCATTTCGAGTATCGCGTCAATCGATTCGCGCTTCGCATCCTCGATAAAGCCGCAGGTGTTAACGATCAGCACATCGGCGTCTTTTGGTTCATCGACAAGAGCGGCGTTGCTGCCGGAAAGCAGCCCAAGCATATGCTCGGTATCCACTCTGTTTTTATCACAACCGAGCGACACAATATATATTTTAAGCGGTTCCATGCTATTCTCCAAACATTTCGCTGTACATGTCCCAGGTAATCAGCACCTGCCGTGCCTTGCTGCCCTCAAACGGGCTGACGATCTTGCGCTGCTCCATCTCATCGACAAGCCTTGCGGCACGCGCATAGCCCACGCGCAAGCGGCGCTGCAGCATCGATATGGAGGCTTGTCCGTATTCGAGCACAATCTCTACCGCTCTTGGCAGCAGTTCGTCAAAATCGCCGTCCATGTCGTTGTCCGATTCGACCGCGTTGATACCCTGCAGTACCTCTTCATCAAAGCCGCTGCCTTCTTCAGTGCCGCGTGACACATGCTCTGTGACAGCCTCGATATCCGCGTCCGACAAAAAGCAGCCCTGAAGCCGAACAGGCTTGGGTGCGCCCGTGGGATGATAGAGCATATCGCCGTTGCCCAGAAGCTTTTCCGCACCGTTCTGATCGAGTATCGTGCGCGAATCCACGCCGGAGTTAACTTTGAACGCGATGCGCGAGGATATGTTGGCCTTGATGATGCCCGTGATTACGTTCACGGACGGGCGCTGCGTTGCAACGATCAGGTGAATACCCGCAGCGCGTCCTAACTGTGCGATACGGCAGATGGCATCCTCAACCTCTCGCGGCGACGACATCATCAGCTCGGCCAGCTCGTCGATAATCACAACGATGCGCGGCAGCTTTTCATCCGCTGCGGTATTGAAGCGCGTCAGATCACGCGCGCCGGACTCCGCAAAAATCTTGTAGCGCGAGGCCATTTCACTCACAGCCCAATTGAGCGCACTGGCCGCCTTTTTGGGATCGGTGACCACCGGCACCAGAAGATGCGGTATCGCCTTGAAAATCGATAGCTCCACCACCTTGGGATCGATCATCACGAATTTGAGCTCATCAGGTTTGGCTTTAAAAAGCAGGCTTGTGATCAGCGAATTGATACAGACTGATTTGCCCGCACCCGTTTCCCCGGCAATGAGTATGTGCGGCATTTTGGTGATGTCCACATAATAGTTTTTACCCGAAATATCCTTGCCAAGCGCAAAGGTTAAGGGAGACGGTGCGTTCTTGAATTCGTCCGATTCGAGCAGCGGACGCAGATGCACAAATGTCACGTTGGAATTGGGGACTTCTATGCCAACAGCCGCTTTACCGGGTATCGGCGCTTCAATTTTAACAGAGCGCGCCGCAAGGCTTAAAGAAATATCGTTCTCAAGCTCCTTTATGCGCTTGACGCGCACACCGGGCGCAGGTCGCAGCTCGTATCGCGTGACCACAGGCCCTTTGACGATATGGATCACCTCGGCCTCAACACCAAAGTTGGCAAGTGTTTCCTCGATCAGCAGCGCGTTTTTCTTCTGCTCCTCCATGCTGCTTTGCGCTTTTCGCTCCGGCGCTTTTTTCAGCAGTGAGAGCGGCGGCAGCGCATAGCTGCGCCTTGCGCGCGGACGCGACGCTTGCACGGCAATGCTTTCATTCTCATCCCTGTTAGCGCTGTCTTCGAAAGTTGGCCCTTGATGCGCCGGCTCCTCCGGCATCGGCAGCGCCTGTGCTTTGGCAGGCACATCCTCAAAAACCTCATCGTCCAGATACGAAGGCTTTTTTCTGCGCCGAAAGCTGTGACTGCCAAGTATTTCCGGCTCGTCATCCTCAGGCTGCTCCGGTTCGTCATCATCCAGCAGATTGTGCATATCAAGGCGGCGGCTTTTGCGCGTGCTGGCGCTATCAATCGCCCATTCAACCGTGCGCTTGCTGACCCGCGCAACATCCTGCCCCATCTTTTTTATCGATAAATTGGTCAGTACCAATATGCAGGCCAACGCGGCCGTAATAAACAGTATGATGCAGCCAATATCCCCGATCAGCAAATTGAACGGATACACAAGCAAACATCCCACAGCGCCCGAACCCGCGGCGCTCATCTGCCCTAAACGGTACGAATCGGCCACATAAGAAAAAAAGCCGTTTTCCAGATCAAGCTCATGCAACACGAATGTATGTATCAGAGAGAGCAGCGAGACGCCAAGCGTGATCATCAAAGCCACCTTGCCCTTGTTAACCTTCTTGCTGCGCGCTGCAATTATCATAGCGCCAACCACCAAGAATACAAATGGCGCGGCGTATGTCAAAAGCCCGAACAAACCGAAAAGCACGTTTTGCGCAGCCCCGCCCAAAAGGCCAGTATCGGTTTCCACGAACACACAGACACCAAGAAATATGCCGAGCGCAATCAGTATGATGCCGACGATTTCTCCGTGCTTGCCTGTTCGATTCGTGTTTTGAGTTTTGGCTTGTTTTCTGCCTTTTGGCATCGTGTCACCTCGATATGTATTATACCATACCAAGGAAAATATACAATCACAAAAAAGCGAACAATTATTCGTCTATGCCGGCAAGCTTATTTATTTTTTCCATCGCTTTTTTAAATGTGCCCACTTCGTCGATGATGCCGGCCTCTACTGCCTCACTGCCGACAAGCACGGTACCACAGTCGTTGGCCATCTCGCCCGTTTTCATCATCAGCTCACGGTAGTGCTCGGCGCTGATATGGCTGTGATTGCATACAAAATCGACGATGCGCTGCTGCATCTTGTTGAAAAAATCATATGTCTGCGGCACGCCGATGATCACACCGCTCATACGTATGGGGTGTACGGTCATGCTGGCTGTGGGCGATATGAACGAGTGGCAGGCCGAAACAGCGAGCGTGACGCCAATACTATGTCCGCCGCCCAGTACAAGCGACACCGACGGCTTGCTCATGCCTGCCACCATCTCTGCCAGCGCCAGCCCTGCCTCCACATCACCGCCCACAGTGTTCATCAGCAGTATAAAGCCGCGCACGCTGCTGCTTTGCTCGATCGCGACGAGCTGCGGCAGCACGTGCTCGTACTTTGTCGTCTTGGTTTGCGGCGGCTGGTTGGTATGCCCCTCAATCTGCCCGATAATGCTGACCACATGGATCGGCGACTGCGTGAGCGGTGCGCCGAACTCTTTGATTTCCTGCCCCTGCTTATTGTCGGCTGGCTTGCTGTCGAGCTCGCTCTGATCGCTTTTTTTATCGTTGTCTTTTTGCATAGCGGCCTCATTTGTTTTTTTCTATTATCCACATGAAGGGCCGCATTTATCCGCTATCTGTTTTCCCGTATCACAGGCTGCATTTGCTGTTCATAAAGCGCCAATTCGGCCGCTTGCGGTATCAGGCTCATATCTGCAACGAGCGACGTGCATTTTTTGACGCTGTCGTCCTGACTATACGGCACGAAAAAAACATGGCGTGTGTTCAGCAAAAGCCCTAAATTTTTCGCATTGGCTGCGAGCGCATCGTTGGTGGAAACCGCGATGAGTACCGGCCTTGCATTGCGCAAATGCGATTTGGCCGCAAGCAGCACAGGCGTGTCGGTCACACCCAATGCCAGCTTGGCAAGCGTATTGCCTGTGCATGGCGCGATAATCACAAGGTCAAGCAGCTTTTTGGGGCCAATGGGCTCTGCCTTGACGATATCATCAATGATGGCGTTCCCCGTGGTATCAACAAGGAATTTTTTGAATTCATCCGCTTTGATAAAACGTGTATCGTGATTGGCGGCATTAAACGAGAGTATGGGCAAAACAGATGCCCCTGCTTCCACAAGCTGCTTGATGACCGGCATCACCAGCGTATATGTGCAAAAGGATCCGGTGACCGCAAAACCAATCCTCTTATCTTTAAGCTCCATTTTCTATCTGTTCCTTTCTTTCAAAAGCGTGCAGCATGGCCCTTGCTGCCGAGATCGGAAAATAGCGACCCGGCAAGCCTTGCTCCATGCGCACACAAACCCCCAGTTCTTTAGCTGCCTTGATGTCCATGCCATATGGCGGTGAAGCGAGCTCAATGATCTGTGCGCTCTCGCGCAACGAGACAAGCGCGCTTGTATCCAGCACATGCGCCGGAACGGTGTTCCAAATCACATCGGCATCGGGCAGCACGGTTATGATGTTGTCGGTATGCAGCGCGTTATAGCCTTCTGCGCGTATCATTTCCAAATCGGCATACTTGCGCGCCGTTGCCGTCACCTTTGCGCCGTTCGCCGCAAGCAGACGGCACAGCAGCTTGCCAATGCGCCCATACCCCACCACCACACTGTGTGTTTCGCACAGCGCCGTATCCGTTTGTGTGGCGTATGCGCAGATTGCAGCTTGCGCGGTCAGCAGTGCGTTGCGAATCAAAAATGGCTCATCTTCAAGCAAATCGATATACCGAATTTTGCTGCCAAAGGCCTGCAAGGCTGCACTGTCGCAGCCGCCCAAAACGTAAACGCTATTTGTGTATGTGCTGATGATATTTGTGAATTCTATCGGATTCTTTGCGTAAGGCGCCTTGATGCTGCCATCTGGCATTTTGTATGGTATTGGCAGAAACACGTAATCCGGCTCTGCCATCTCTTCGTCTATGAGCCCAAGCAGGCCAAACCCGCGCATCGCGACTTCACTGCCCGTTTTTTTGAGCATGGCGCGCAGCTCAATCTGACGCCTGTCTCCTCCGATGATAAGTATTTTTGTCATGGCGCGAACCCCCCCCCTCTGCGTGCTATACGCTATCTTATGCGTTTTTTGAGGCTGGGGTGAATGCAGACGCGCTGCCAATGATGTGTTGTTCAGACGCTGCGTTCTTTAAGACGTGCTTATTTCGACATTAAAAAAAGAGGCGGTATGCCCCTTTGCTTCATGTTTTGTCATAAAACAATGTCGATAACGCCATTTCATCCATTGATGCTTTTGATTAGGGCAGTCAGAGCGCTTCGTAGCCCTTTTTCTCCGATGTACCGTGCTGCCGTGCGAAATTTTCTTTATTTTTGTCAAGATAGCGACGGTGCAGCTCGTCCGCGTCCATGCCGGTTTTCAGGCACATGCTGACAAAAAAGTGGAGTATGTCCACAAGCTCGTCCTTTACCTTGTCGGTGTCCACCGGCTTCTCGTTTTTCCACCACTTGAAATTGACCTCGTCGATAAGCTCGGCAAGCTCGGACAGCATCGCGAGTGTCTCTTTTTGTATCCACTGCTCCATCGGTATGTCCGTCAAGCCGCGCTTTTGCGCAAGCTCGGTATCAAACTGATTCTGATACGCGAATATGTTCTCCAACTTGTCCATTGAGCCCCTCCAAAAAGTCATCAAGCTGCTTGCGCTTTTCTATCTTTCCCGCGAAAACAGCCGACATGACATGATAATCAAAGATGCGATCTATCAGCTCCGATACACGCTTTTGCGTCACGGCTTCAATTTTTTCAAGCGTTTCCTGTTCGCTGAAAACGCGCTCTAGCAGCAGCTGCGATTTGCCTATCGCGCTCATCTTGGCGTTCACGCTTTCCATCGATAGCAGGTAATTGCCCTTGAGCTGATCCTTTCCTTGCTTAAAATCGACATCGCTGAGCTTGTCCTTCTTGAGCCGGTCGATTTCCTGAACCATCAGCTGCAATACCGTATCGGCGTTGGCCGCTGTGGTGCCCGCATAAAGCGAGAACATACCCGAATCGGTGTATGAAGACGGATACGAATAAACCGAGTATGCCAGCCCTTTTTGTTCGCGTATCGTTTGAAAAAGACGCGAGCTCATACCGCCGCCCAGCACATTGTTGAGCACCGCAAGCGAGAAACGATCATCATCCGCATAGGTGCAGCCGGGGAAAGCAAGGCACACGTGCGTTTGCTCCACGTCCTTCTCGATAAACAGCGTGCGCGCACTTGGCAAAAATGGCTCAGTACAATCTGCTGCTTCTTTTTTGGTGCCGCGGCTGTAGCTGCCAAGCTGCGCTTCAAGCGCGTCATTAAGCTGTGCTTCATCGTATTTGCCCGCCACAGCCACAATCACATTGGCGGGATAATAGTGTTCATCAAGGTAACGCACAAGATCACTGCGTTTGAAGGCAGTAACATTCTGCGCGCTGCCAAGTATCGGCGCGGACAACGTGCTGCCTGAAAAATAGAGCTCGGATATTTTTTCATGCGCCAGCTCTTCCACATTATCGCCCACCATGGCGATTTCCTCAAGCACAACGCCTTTCTCTTTTTCCAGCTCTTCTTCTTCAATTTTGGGGTTGATGAACAGATCACTCAAAACTTCGATGGCAGTATCAAGCTTGTCCGGCACCACACGGGCGTGATAGCAGGTGCATTCCTTGGCTGTAAAGGCATTGAGCTGTCCGCCTATTTTATCCATGTCCACGGCGATATCGCGGGCAGTGCGCTTCTGCGTACCTTTGAACATCATGTGCTCAATAAAATGTGATATGCCGTTTTCCTCCGGCTTCTCGCATGTCGATCCGGTTTTCACCCAGATACCGACAGCAACGGAATTATAGTTTTGCAGCGGCTCGGTAATCACCTTGATGCCGTTGCGAAGCGTTGCAAGCATGGGGCTCTCCTTTTAAAGCATTTCGTCTATCCTTAGCATAGTATAACCCTTATTGCTCACAATTTGTACTACTTTTTCAAAATCACCAATCGCTTCATCGGCGACCACACGGATAAACATATCGCCAAACAAATTCTCTTCCAATGTCTGCAGCCATCCCTGCTGCGCCTTGAGCCGCGCAATATCCAGCGACGGACCGATACGGCGTATCAGCTGTCCGTCGTTGTAGTGCATCACCGGCACGCTGTAGCCGCTGCCTATGTACATATCCGTCTCTTTGCCCTTATGCGCGGCACACACATAAGAGCCCACACCGTGTCCTCTTTGCCGAACCTGAGAGAGCAGGTCTTCAGATGCACCGCATTGCTCGCAGAAAAAGAATGTCCCCTGCGCGCCCACACGCTCGAGCGTATCCATATAAGCGCCGACCTCACTGCTGTCGTTCACCATGATCTGCAGAGCCACGTTGTCCCCGCCGGTGCAGCCCTTGAGCAAAGGCGCTCCCGAAATCTGCCCGAGCGGGCCGAACGATGTAAAGCAAACGAACGCGATGATAAGTCCGATACAGCTGTTTGTCAGCATAGTCTTTTTTATGGTCTTCATCATATCACCACCCGTATATATGTTTATTCACGGCTTGGTCCATTCATACGCCGCCCTGATATATATACGAGCGCGACCGATGAAATGCGATTGAAGCAGCGAATTACCAAAGATAATTATTGATTTGTTAGCAATGCTAATCACTCTTGACATGTTTATTGTCAAATTGTATAATGAGTCCAATGCTTTGATGTTCAAACTATCTTGAGGTGATTGTTATCGTCGATTGTCAAAAGCAACTGAATTACTTCCTCGTCAAGGTATTCAACGAAATACTGCGTATTGAAGAAGATTGTCTGAGAACCGGCGAATTTAAGAACCTTTCGGTGCGTGAAATGCATGTGATTGAAGCAGTGTGCGCCGCCGTTGATCAGAACAGCAGCAACCGCTCATCCGATATTGCACGCGCCTTGAACGTATCGGCTGGCACGTTAACCACAGCCGTCTCACTGCTAGAAAAAAAAGACTGTATTTGCAGAGAAAAAGATGCGCATGATAAGCGCATTGTGAGGCTCTATCCAACGCAAAAGGGGCGACGTGCCGACCGTATCCATCAACAATTTCACAGCAAAATGGTTGAAAACGTGATCAACACGCTCTCCGCCGGAGAGGTTGACATATTAATAAAAGGTCTCAAAAGCCTTGAAACGTTCTTTCATCAGAACAAATAACTAAGGGAGGTGCACTTTGGCTATTCGTATTATAACAGACAGCACAAGCGACATTCCACTCGAGGACCAGAAAAAACTGGGTATCGATATCGTATCGCTGTGCGTCATATTCGGTGAAGAAAAATACACCGATGGTATCGATTTAAAGAAAGACCAGTTCTACGAGATGCTCAGCAAAAGCACGGTTTTGCCCACCACATCGCAGGTCAACCCCGATGGTTTTGTGGACCTATTCAAGAATTACACAGATGCGGGTGATGATGTGATTGTCATCACCATATCCAGCAAATTAAGCGGCACGTATCAGTCTGCCGTTATCGCAAAGGATATGGTTGGCTCGGACAAAATCTATCTTGTGGATTCGGACAGTGCCACGTTCGGTCTTGCGCTTTTGGTTTATGAAGCGATCAAGCAACGTGACAACGCAGTGGATGCCAAGCAGATTTACGATAGTCTGATGGATCTCAAAAATAAAATCAAATTTTATGCGGTGGTCAACACGCTCAAATATCTCAAAATGGGTGGCAGATTGTCTTCGTCCGCAGCCATCATCGGTGAAGTGCTTGGCATCAAGCCGCTGGTTTCTGTGACAGGCGGTGAGGTCAAGTCCATCGGTAAGGAACGCGGCCAAAAAGCAGCCTTCTCTTGGATACTTGGCAAAATGCAAGGCGAGAAGCCTAACAAACAGTATCCTATCGTATTTGGACACTCAAACGCGCCGGATACCATGGAAAACTTCATCTCCTTTATGGAAACCGGAGGTGTTGATGTCGGCGGCCATATCGTATGCGAAATCGGCGGTGTCATTGGCACGCATGCCGGTCCCGGCTGCGCAGGCGTGGCATATATCGCGCAATAATTGATCAAATGCATTGACAAAAAAAGAGGAGCAAGCCTTATGCTCCTCTTTGTTGTTGACTTACAGCGCAATTACTCTTGCTGTTCTTTGGCTTGTGCATATGTGCCGCCCGAAACAAAATCCACCGAATTATCGGCCGTCACCACATTGAGCGAAAGCTCAATGTACGGCGCGGGCTCGTAAGTCACGCTTTTGATATACTCATCAGCCACACCAACAGCATAACGCGCCAGCTCCATCGATCCAAAGAAAATGGCCGCGTCAATTTTGCCGGATTGCACGAGCTTGACCAATTCCATTTCGCCGCTGAATACCACTAGCTTCACATCACTGCCGCTTTCATCGATGGCCCGCATTGCCCCGCGCGCCAAATCAGGGTTTTGTGCGAAAACGAAATTAACATCAAGCTGCCGTATTTTATCCTTGGTTTCATCGTAAGCAGTTTGCTCATCCAGAGAAAAAACTTCGCTCACCAGAGTCAACCGGTTGTTGCCGTCTACGGAGCGGGAAAATCCATCGGTTAAAAGCTGCATAATAAAGCTGTCGTAGCTGTATTTGAGCACCATGCACTTGCCATCGGTATCGCTAAACAAAGCTCTTGCGCGCTGTGCGGCCATCTCTCCCGCCGACATATAGTCCGGAGATATCAGCGTGCTGACGATGCCGTTGATCATATCTCTGACATTGACAACAGGCACCTCCATAATTTCGCATTCAGCCAGCACCGTTTCCAACGCGTCCACATCCACGGGGTCAATCACCATCACCGCCACATTCTCGTTAAGCAGCGTCATGATATCCGTTTGCTGCTGAGCGGAAGTGGCTGAAGTTCTGATGACGGGCGCATAATCAAGCCGAGCGCACAGCTGCTCGATATCAGCCTGAAGCTGCTGATAGAATGCATCGTCTCCCGGAAAGCTAAAGCCAATTTTAATGCGCATATCAAGCATGTCGTCATCAGACTCTTCAAGCTGCGTCTCTTTAGGCTCGATGTTTTGTGCTTCACAAGCACCAAAAGCAAACAGCAGCGCAAGTATCAAAACCATCACAATTGTTTTCCTCATGAATACCTCCAAATGTCTGGCTGACAATGATTATAACATGGGCGCATAATAAAAAAAAGCATCGTGTATAACTGGGTTCTACTCCAATTGTCGTAACGGATTTGGACAAGCAAGCCGGAGCTTGGCGGC
>OBJA01001073.1_pt1 | contig 20203 bp, 12 predicted proteins | sample 1519751 | NCBI WGS metagenome assembly OBJA01 (sample SAMEA3881238, study PRJEB22517) | soil metagenome | biome: lake sediment; feature: soda lake sediment; material: sediment, water from around vicinity | place: India | collected 2013-12-23 | depth 3 m
TTTAATTGTTGCAACCGGAGCAATTCCTTTTATGCCCGGTTTTAAGAATGATGATGTTCCTGGTGTATATACTGCTGCAGTTGTTCAGAAAATGATGAACAATGAGTTTACTTTACTTGGAAAAAATGTTTTATCGGTAGGAGCGGGGAATATTGGTTATCTAACATCTTATCAGCTTATGCAAGCCGGTGCAAATGTTAAGGCAATAATCGAAGCTATGCCTTATGAAGGAGGTTTTCCGGTTCAGGCAAACAGAGTGCGAAGACTTGGCATTCCGGTTATTACAGGACATATTTTGCTTGAGGCAATACCAAATAAGGATTATTCTGGTATTGTTGGTGCAGTAATAGCTAAATGTAAGAATTTTACTCCAATATCCGGAACGGAACAGATTATTGAAGGAATAGATACTATAAATATTTGTACAGGATTGGTTGCTGATGATCAGTTAATGGTTAAAGGCTCTTTGCTATTCGGACGTAATGCCTACGCCGTAGGTGATGCTTTGCGAATAGGAGAGGGGACTAGTGCTGTATTAAGAGGAAAGCAAGCTGCTTACGAAATAGTCGAATCAGCTGGAATTAGATATAATTACAACGATTATCTAAGCCTATCGAAGGAATATATAGATTCTCAGCAACATCCGATAAAAATAATTGACGATGTTTTCAAACCAGATAGAAAGAGGGCAGAGTCAAAAGCCTATGTTTTAATTGACTGCTTATATGGTTTTGCTTGTAATCCATGCGCTTTTTCTTGTCCCCACGATGCAATTACAAAGTCTTCCACAAGCACTGTTCCCGAGATTGATTTTGATAAATGTATAGGTTGTATGCAATGCGTTTATCAATGTCCAGGTTTAGCTATTTTTGGTTATAATGAAAGAAAGAATTGGGTGTTTATGCCAATTGAATATGAGGCACATGAGAATGCTGAAGTGTTTTTGGTGGATAATAATGGGGCAAAGTTAGGAGAGGGAGTTATTGAAAAAATAATGCTTAAGCCTAATAAAACAAATGTTGCTCGAATAAAAGCCCTCGATATTCACGGTGAAAATTTAATGGAGGTAAGAGGTTTTATTGTTAAAGAAACCTATCCCGAGCCATTGCAAATTCGACCCAGAACGGAAGAGTTTGAAACAGAAACATTTATATGTCATTGTGATGATGTAAAATTAGATGAAATTTTAGAAATTATTGGAGACAGAAAGTTTATTTCCATTGATGAGGTAAAACATACTACTCGACTTGGCATGGGCGCTTGTAGAGGGAAAAGATGTATAAAGAGGTTAAAGCAAAGTCTTATCCCTCATGGAATTGAAATTGTTGGAGATGCAACTCCAAGAGCACCCCTTTCCAATCAGGTGAGTATGGGGGAGCTATTTCCTCCCAATAATGAAAAAGTATTTGTAAATATTGATAAAAAAAGCCCGAAAAGAGAGAGAGTTCAAGTACTCATTGCTGGAGGAGGAATGGCAGGTTCTGCTTTATTCAGATATTTTGCAGAGGAAGGGTATAAACCGCTCCTAATAAATAAAGATAGGGGGGCGTCTTGGAGGAATATTGCAGGAGGAAGACCCGCATTTTCATTGCCTTCTCTTGCAGATATCGCTCTAAAAAATAAAGAAATATTTGAAGACCTGCAAAAGATCAACAATATAGATTATAAACCTATTAGGTATGTCTCTTTCGCACATGATGAGGCTACCTATAATGCTCTTGAAAAATCAATCGAGTGGAGCAAAGCTTATATGGTTGACAAGAAAGATTTCAGAAAGGAAATCTCTCCATTCTTTAATGAAAGCATTGATGTTTATAAATCTGCACTTATTACACATGATTGCTGGCAATCAACACCGGGGAAAACAATTGATCTCATTCGCAGAATTGGAATAAACTTAGGTGGGGTGATTCTTGAAGATTGTGAACTAATTGACCTCCAGAGAGAAGGGCAAAATGTGGTAGCTCTAGTTAAAACTCACGACGGAAATTTTGTTGAATATGAAACAGAGCACTTTGTTAATGCACTTGGGGCAGAAGCAGATGTTTTTGCTAGAAAACTTAATATTCAAACCGGTCTATTCCCAGTAAAACATCAAGCATTTATTACAAGGCGTCTTCCGTTCCTTGGTAAGGATAATAGTACTCTTGATATGCTGATTGATAGACGTAATTACAAGGGCTTTTCGGCAGTTTATGGGCAACAATTAGCAGAAACCGGTCAGATAATCGGATGTGCCTCTCCCTCTGTTGATCCTTCAGAAACAGACAAGGATTTACGTATAAATAGTAAAGAGTTTCTAGAAATCGTGAGTGAGGTATTTGTAAATTGGATTCCTCAATTATCAAGTGTTGGTTTTCAAGCAGTTTGGGCAGGCTATTACGTTGAACCACGATATATTGTTGACACAAATGCTGGATTAATGATTGGTTTACGTGGTCATGGCTTTATGCTGGCACAGTACCTTGCCAAGTTGTATGTTGACCAGTTGAGAGGGAAGCAAGTTCCGGATTACTTTAATGAATTGAAAATTGGAGCAGCAGGACTAGCTGAATCGGCTTTCAAGTAGTAGTAGGATTATTGTCGAGTACTGATTTTGCTCTCTCTTTTAAGGCTTCTAACGGTGTGTTTTTTAGATAGTTTACAAACTGCTCTGAAATCTCTGAACATAGATTGCCAAACATAATGTTAGATTTTTCACAAAGATTTTTGCCACTTGGACAAATGATGTTTTCGTCAATTTTACCATTCAAAGCTTCAAAAACATCAATAAGGTAAATATCTGTAGCAGGTTTTTTTAGGTAAAAACCTCCGGTTTGTCCACGTTTCGCATGAACCAAGCCTGCCGAAGTAAGTCTTTCCATAAGTTTTGCCAAGTGGTGCCGAGAGCAATTCGTTAGTTCAGCAACCGTTTTAACATTAATACCATTATTTTCAGAGGCGGCAATTAATGCCATACAATGAATACTTAGAATATTTGATTCTTTTAGTGCTAAAAATCTCATATAAAATGCATTATTTATATTACTAAAGTAATTATTTTTTTATATTATTACTTTTTTCAAGATTACTAATAACGTCTTGCAAACTAGTATTTTTTATGTAGTTTAGAAGTTTTTCTCCAAGTTCATAGCAAATGCCTCCCATTAAGCAGGATCCAAAAGGACAAGTAAGGTTATCAATCGGACATTCATTAACTTTAACTTCACCTTCTATAGCCTCTAGTATATCTATTAGTTTTATTTGTTCTGGTTTTTTTAATAGGTAAAATCCTCCACTAGGTCCTCGGGTTGACCCTAAAAGTCCTGTTTTCACTAATCTCTGCATAACTTTTGAAACATGATGTTTTGATGCATTAATTACTTCTGCAAGTTCAACGGCATTTACTGCCAGTTCTGATTTTGCAATTACTGCCATACTGTGAAATGCTATCGCATTTGCTTCTGATATTGCTATTATTTTCGACATTTCTAAAAACTTATTTGTTTATATTCTATTCCCTCTAGATTGTCTAACTCTTTTAATAGTGCACTAATTTGTACTTGCTCTCCATGTAAATCTAGGATGATGATTCCTCCTTCAATTCCTTCTCTGTTAAGACCCATTCTATTTCTTATAACACAACCGTAAAGACTTAGGCATTCTTGTAACGGTAAGCCTGACTTTGAAGGATTTCTTAATAATATTCCTACAATTTGAAATTCCATAATATTATTTATTAAAAGTCATTACTTCAGTTATAATACCACCAATTTCCTTAAGATCTGCTATTAAATCGGCAGTTTTAATCTCATTGCCTTCAAGCTCCAATATAACCAGACCATTTCTACTGCATTTAAAATCATTCAATTCGTGATACCCGAATCTTGTCTTAATAACATCTGAATGTTTTGACAGTACTTTTTGAAGTCGAGAGGCTTCTTTTATTCTGTCAAGTATTTTAATTGCGACTATTTCAATTTTATTACTCATAACTAGAAGTATAAATCTCTTTTACCATTTTTTATTTGCTCAACCCTCTTAATAATTCTATCCTTAAGCTTTTGGTCTTCAATTTTAGCTAGCTCATCATCTATCAATTTCCATCCTTTCTCCGAAAGCTCTTCTCCAGCATAATCCATTAGATATTCCGAAAAGGTTAATATGGCATTTGGAGTACAGTATCTTTTTATAAAACCCGGTACACTGAATTCCATAAAATGTTCACCGGTACGTCCAAGCCTGTAACATGCTGTGCAAAAGGATGGGATGTATTTCTTTTCAATAAGTTCATTAATTATCTCACTCAATGAACGATTGTCATTAATAGCAAATTGTTCTTTATTTAGATTTTGTTCTTCGTTCTGACTTTTCGAATAAGAGCCTATTTCGAGTTTGGTTCCACCATCTATTTGTGAAACTCCAAATCTGATAACTTCATCTCTTACTTGTGGAGCTTCACGGGCTGTGAGAATAAGTCCTGTGTAAGGAACTGCCAGTCTTAAAATTGCAATAATTCTTACAAATTCATCGTTACTAACTACATATCTAGTGTCGTGCAGCATACCGCTAGCTGGTGTAATTCTTGGGAAAGAAATAGTGTGTGGTCCAACATTATAGCATGCTTCAAGATGATTTGTATGCCTTACTAAACTCAATACTTCGAATCTCCAATCATACAAACCAAATAAGGCTCCAATTCCAACATCATCCAAGCCTGCCTCTTGTGCTCTGTCAAGAGAAGTTAAACGATAATCATAATCTTTTTTAGGACCACCTAGATGATATTTTGAGTATGTTTCTTTATGATATGTTTCCTGAAAAACTTGATATGTTCCGATTCCTGATTTTTTAACAGTTCTGAAACCCTCGATTTCAAGGGGAGCAGCATTTATGTTTACTCGTCTGATTTCTCCTTTACCTTTTTTGACTCCATAAGCAAGTTTTACAGTATGAGCTATAAATGCAGCATCATAATGATCATGTTCTCCATAAACAAGAATCAATCTTTTCTGTCCATTATCTTCAAGCGCTTCTATTTCATGTATTATTTCTTCGTCACTTAAAGTTTTTCTAACTGCATTTTTGTTCGTTGATCGAAAGCCACAATATGTACAGTTATTCTTACATTTGTTACCAATATATAGCGGAGCAAAAAGAACAATTCTATTTCCATAAATCCTTTCCTTTAACAGTCTGGCTCCTTCTTTTATTTCTTCGATAAGTTCCGGAGTATTCGCATTAATTAATATTGCAGTTTCTCTAAGACTTAATCTGTTTTTGTTAAGAGATTTATTTATTACCTCTCTTACTAATTCAATGTTCGGATTTTTTGTTTCCTCAATAAAATTCCAAATTTCATCTGCGTCGATGAAAGGCTTCATTCTTTGATCGGATATTTTATATTTTTCAGTATTAAACTTCATGAAGCATTAAATTTTAATAAGCAAATATAGATATTTAAAATAAATTAATTTGATTAATCTCAAAATTATAAAATATTTTATATTTAATGAGATGATGTTTATCAATCATATTTATGATATTGTAATAAAAAAAAAGCTGTTCTATGCAGAACAGCTTTTTTTTTATTATTTAATTTACACAAGCTATTGAATAATTATTTTTTCGATAATTGTTTCATTAGCATTTGTAAGTTTAATGTAGTAAATACCAGGCGCTACATCAAGATTAAACTCTTTTGAGTTTTCTCCATAGTTTACAAAATCTTCAGAAGTAATAATACTTCCTTTGGTATCGTATATACTATATTTCACTTTGCCTTCGATATTACTGAAGTCGATAATAAAGTTACCTGTATTTGGATTTGGGTAAACTGAAATTGAAGGACTGTTTTCTGTAATAATATTTACTCCTAGTTGTAATGTGATTGTAAACTCGCATGAATTTTCACAATCTGTTACAGGATCTAGATAAGTATAAGTTATTACATAATCTCCATCTTCCAATCCGTTTGGATTAAATACTCCCTCAATAACATTAGTGCCGGAATATACTCCTCCTTCAGGTGATGCACCAGTAAGAGTAATTGGAGCGTTCACTGTAACAATATCGTATTCAGGACATGTCACAATAGGCTGAGGATTAACATTTATAGTAAATGTACATTCTACAACACAGTTTGATACAGGATCAGTATAAGTGTAAGTAATCATATTCAGCGAAGTTCCGTTTGAAGGATTAAATACTCCATCAGTTACTCCATCTCCCGAATAAACACCTCCAACCGGTGTTGCTCCTGCAAGAGCAAAAGGCTCGTCATTGAAACAAACATCCATATTCTCAGGGCATTCAATTATCGGTAAGTCGTGTACAATAACTTGTGTACTAACAATTAGTTCTGTTTCTGGATCTGTTTGAACAACTCCGACAGGTAGAGTAAATGTTCCTGTTGCGGTATAAGTTGTTACTACATCAGCATCATATGCATCTATAGTCCAGTTCAAATCTACAACATGCGTTACATCATCAGTATCAGAAATTGTTATCTGAGATGTTAATTGTGATATCACGTCAGCTTCATCAGTACCGATACAAACATTAACCGGCATTACATCATTATTGACATCAATTACAGCTATTTGAGGATAAATAACTTCAACCTCATAAACATTTATGTCATCAATAAACCATCCATCGGTGTTAAATGAGTTACCATCAAATACCCACGCAAGCATAAATTCACTACCTGCATACTCATTTAGGTTTACTGTGATAGTTTCAGCCATAATATCTGAAGTTGCTACTTTGCTCCAAACTTCTGTCCATTCATTTCCATCGGTTGAGATTTCTACTTTAACAGTAAAGCTTAACTCAAACCAGTCAACATAATGTTTGAAACTTAACTCCATTCCATCAACTGAAGTTCCATCAATCATTGGAGTGAAAAGTTTGAACTGTGCAGTACTAGAAGGAGTCCAGTTGAATCTCATTTCAGGGCTTACTCCTCCAGCATTTGATCCAAGGAATGTTCCCCAGTTATTATGAGTGCGATCCCAGCATTGAGGAATAGTTCCTGATGTAATTCCGGTAAAGTCTTCACTGAATGGAAGTCCAAATACATAACAATCTGTAGTGAACTGAGCATTTATCCATGCACTGTAAACGCCATCACAATCAGTTCTAATATAAACATGATATGTAGTCAATCCAGTTAAATCAGTTAGTTCGAAAGGTATTGATGTTACAGTTTCGTTTGCCACAATATTTCCATCTTGTGTATTTGGATTTATCGGTGTATCGGAAACTTTAATCTGCCAAGTATCTGTATCGCCAGTAGCAGTCCAGAATATATCAGCAGTAGTTTCAGTTAGGTTATCAGCATACAAACCACTTGGTGCAGCACACGCCTCTTCTTCTACAAAAATAGTCCATACTTGTGGAGTGTCTAGTTCAGAAGTAACTGTATATTCAAATTGATCTGTAAAATCTTGTGCTATACCTGATTCTGGATTTATTTGAGCACCAAGAGATACGCTTATAGTAGGTGTCAGATTTGTTTTGTCTGTACCCAAAGGCACCTCTACAGTTACAGTATGATTATCAACATCAATATCTGAAATTCCTATTTGCTCAGGAATTGAGAATGCAATGATGTCATTTTCATCAGATGGTTCTCTCACGATTACATTATCGATATATAACCTCCAACCGTCAAGTCCTCCGGGAGCAACATGCCACGCAATAAATACCTCACCTGTGTAATCGGTAAGAGAAATGGTCATTTGCTGATAGGTAACATTACTTACAACTGTTGTAGGTAATAAAACTGTAGTAAAATCAGCAGGATTTGTTCCTGTGGTTGACAAAAGAACTGAAAAATCATTAGGTTCTCCTGCAGATTGTACTCTGTAATGGAATGTTAATATTTCATTACCAGTAAGCATTAATCGTGGAGAAATAAGATAATCATTATTGTTACCACTATTGAAGTCTGTATAAATGGCGGCAACCATATCTCCAACAAATGGATTAGAAGCATAGTTTAAATTCCACAAATCACCATCATTATTTACATCTAGCACTGTCCAACATTCCTTAGTTTCAGAAGTAGAAGCAAAGGTTTCTATGAAAGGAAATTCACTGAATATTGCACAACCTGTAGTAAATGCAAAAGGTCCTGCCCACTCACTTAAATCTCCTGAACAATCAGCCTGTACATAGAACTCATAAGTAGTTTGTTCTGTAAATCCGTCAGCAAAGAAAGGATTATTTTCAATAGCTTCATGTAGGAATAATTGTGCACCTGTACCAGGTAAGAAACCTGTAGTTCCAATTTCTAAGTTCCAAACACTTGTACCACCAACAGCATTCCAACCTAATAATGCAGTTTGATCTGTAACATTGTTTGCTGTAAGAGTTGTAGGAGTTGCACACATATCCAAAGTTGTAAATGTTAGAGGTCCAACCCAAGCGCTGAAGTTTCCACCACAAATTGCTTGAACATAAACCCAGTAATCTGTATCATGAGTAAGGTTAATCAATGGATGAGGGTTGTTTACTCCTTCAATCAGTGTACCTTCAGTTTCAGGATCGAAAGTTTGATTATCATATTTGATATTCCAACTTGTTTCTCCTAAACCAGGATTCCATCCAATAGTAGCTTCCTCTTGCCACAAATCAATAACAGCAAGGTTTGATGGGTTAAGACATACTTCTGTGTCAGCTGTTAATGTGAGATTAAATGAAGGAATACAGAATGGTGATGGCCAAGTATCTATAATCATATAGTAAATTCCTGGCTGGAGCGCTACTTGAAAATTATGATTTGCAACGCCTGAAATTGTGCTGAAAGCAATACAACTACCTACACCCGGGCAAGCATCCAAAATCGCTATTCCAGTGTAAGTAGTAGTACTTGTCATTTGAACAGTTACTAAACTTGCTTCAGTAATTTCAATCTGGTAGATAATGTCTTCTCCGTTAAAGTAAGAAGCTCCACAACCAATGCCACTATAGATATTTCCTAAACCACAGTTAGTTTGACCTGTCTCTGTGTAAGGAGAACCTGCTGGTAAACTAACAAGAATAGGATTATTGCAATTTGCACCTAGTGGAGCTAGTTCCTGACTAACATTAACTGTCCATATTGCTTCAGAATCATCCTCTGCAGTAACTGTATAAGTAACAGAATTTGAAAAGTCTCTTGCAACACCACTTGCAGGGTTGATTAAAGCATATTGAGAAACTGTAATTGTAGGAATTAAATTTGTAATATTTGCAGTCCACACAACTTCTATCTCAACTGTTTTAGCATCCGTATCAATTACTGCATCTCCTGTTTGTTGAGGGAATGTGAAAGTTAATATATCATTTTCACTACTTTGAGTTAAAGACTCAGTAACAGTAACCAACCAATCTTGAGTTATTCCAGATTCAGCAGTAACAGTATAGGTAAATGGAGGAGTACTAAAATCTTGAGTAGTTCCACTTAGTGGTGAAATTGTTGCAAAATTTGAAACTGTAATAGTTGGAGTTAATTCACTTAAGTCTGTAAGCATTTGAACCTCTATCTCAACAGTTTTAGCATCTGTATCAATAACAGCATCTCCGGTCTGTTGTGGTAGAGTAAATGTTAAGATGTCGTTTTCATGAGAAGCCTCACGAACAATAACATTATCAACATATAATCTCCATCCATCAAGTCCTCCAGGAGCAACATGCCATGCAATAAATACCTCACCTGTGTAATCAGTAAGAGAAAGTGTCATTTGCTGATAAGTAGTATTATTTACAACTGTTGTAGGTAATAAAACTGTTGTAAAATCTGCAGGATCTGTTCCTGTGGTTGACAATAGAACTGAGAAATCATTAGGTTCTCCTGAAGATTGAACTCTGTAATGGAAAGACAATACTTCAGAACCTGTCAGCATTATTCTTGGAGAAATAAGATAATCATTATTGTTACCACTATTTAAGTCTGTATAAATTGCAGCAACCATATCTCCAACAAATGGATTAGAAGTATAGTTTAAATTCCACAAATCACCATCATTATTTACATCTAGCACTGTCCAGCAATCTTTAGTTTCAGATGTAGAAGCAAAAGTTTCTATGAAAGGAAATTCAGAGATAATTCCACATTCAGTTGTGAAGGTAATTGGTCCTTGCCAAGCACTTTGGTTTCCACCACATTCTGTTTGTATATAAACAAAGTATTGTGTTTGAGCTTCCAGTCCTGAAATTGGATAAGGAATTGCAGAAGTTGTTTCGTCAGCAATATTTCCCGGATCAGTAGCCGGATTTATTGCAGCATCAGAAACTTTAATGTTCCAAGTATCAGTACCGCCTGATGCAGTCCATGTAACATCTGCTTGAGTATCAGTAATGTTTTGAACCATTATTGCAGTAGGAGCAGGACATGCTTCGAGTGAAACATTTACTGTCCATTCTTGATCAATGTTTGATTCAGATGTTACAGTATATACAAATGAGTTAGAGAAATCCTGCTCAGTTCCACTTTCAGGATCAATACTTGCTCCAACAGAAACAGTAATAGTAGGAGTTAAACTCTCTAAAATAGTACCCGAAAATACTTCAATATCAACAGTTTTAGCATCAGCGTCAATTGCAGCTTCTCCTGTTTGTTGAGCTAAAACAAATGATAAGATATTGTTTTCATTTGATGTTTCTCTAACAACTATATTATCAACGAAAATATTATTACCAAATGCACTTACTCCCTCAAAAATGATGTATGAGTTTCCTGAAATACCTTCCGGTACAGCAAAGTTATACTGATACCATCCATTTGCAGCTACAACAGGTGAAAAATCTCTAGATCTGTTAACAGTACCTAATAACTGTGCATCTGTAAGATCATCAGTTGTGTTGTAGTACACGTTTACTCTATCTGCATTTGTTGGGTATCCTCCGTCTCTGTACATCCAGAAAGATACAACATAGTTTTCGTTAGGAAAGTCAATTATAGGAGAAACTAATATAGCTCTTGTTCCGCTAGTATAATTAAAGCAGTTGAACATTGCCATTGCCGTTCCCGATTGAGGAGAAGCGGTTGGATAGCTTCCTGAAGTTACTCTGTTCCAAGTTCCGGGAGTACCGGTACCTGCAGTTTTAATGTTTAGCCAACACTCCGGTGGGAAATCTGTATCTTCAAAACTTTCAATAAAAGGAAATTCTGCAAATACACAATCAAAAGGTTCTTCGAACACAATAGTTTCTTGAATTGTTGCATAAGGCACTAATGATTCAAATTCAGCATATGTATAGAACCCTGCACTAGCTCCAGCTTCACCCGGACGGAAAGGAACAACAAAATCTGCAACTATCGTAAATGTTCCGTAAACACCGTCTTTTGCAGTGTAGTTAATTTCTTGAGTTTCTGTTACAGGAATTGGAGTGACTCCACCAACTGTACCTAGAGTTCCGTCAACCATTACGCCATAGAACATAGCGCCATTTAGGTCGGTACCTCTCAATGAGTTTCCGTTTGGAGCGTTACCAGTAAGAACTCTCGTTCCCCAGATTCCACTTTGCTGCTGACCTGTAAAGTCTGCATATATTCTGTTTGAAGTTCCTGAATGGTAATGTAAATTTCCAATAGAGAACTCATCAAAAACATCAGCAAATATAAGCAAGTTGTCATCTTCGTCGTACAATCTGATTAACATATAGCCTCCATCTGTATTGTATGGTGCACCATTAATCATTACATGTCCCTCGAATGTTCCTATTGCATCATTAAGTGTCAAAGTTATTTCATTATCAGTTAATGATAATAATGCAATTTTGGGAAGGTGAACATTCTCCGTGTAATCTGCAGTTAGATGAATCGTTCCACTCTCAACAACATAAGAATATTTATATATTGAATAATCATAATCTCCGGGAAGCAGATCTTCAAAAGTATAAGTTCCTGCTGGATATTCCACGCCATCGAATGTTATGATTGCATCGGGAATTATTTGGTTGTCAGCATCTTTTACATCAAAACTAATAGTATAACCATCAAACTTGATAGTTTTCTCTATTGTTGCAAAAGGCTCTAAATTAGCAAATTCTGCATAAGTGTAAAAACCTGCAGTTGCTCCGGCATCGCCTGGTCTGAATGGGACGATAAAATCTGCGACTAATTTATACTCACCAAAAATATTGTCTTTTTGTAAATAGTTAAGTTCAACGGTCTCAGTTACTGCAAAAGGAGATATACCTGCTACTGTTCCTAAAGTTCCGTCAACCATTACACCATAAAATATAGCTCCATTTAAATCGGTTCCTCTAAGTGAATTTCCATTTGCTTCATTACCTGTGAGGACTTGTGTTCCCCATATTCCGCTCTGTTGTTGTCCTGTAAAATCTGCAAATATTCTGTTTGAAGTTCCTGAATGATAATGCAAATTGTCAATTGAGAATTCCTCAAATACATCTGCAAATATTAATTGATTGTCTTCATCATCATATAATCTAATTAGCATATATCCACCATCAGTATTATACCTAGCACCATTAATTATAACGTGACCGTCGAATGTTCCGACTTCATCATTAAGTGTTAATGTAATTTCGTTGTCGACCAATGAGAGAACGGCTACGTTAGTTAGAGTAACGTTTTCAGTGATATCTTCAGTTACTATAACTTGATCTGTTACAGCGATAAACCCATTTCTTGTTACTGTGTAGTCATAAGCATTTGCGGCATCTACGGTAATTTCATATTCTCCTGGAGCATACTCAATTCCGTCAAATGTAATAATAGCATCATTTATTACTTCGTTATTTGTATTTTTAATGTCAAAAGTAACAGTGTAATTTAGGCTTTTAATATTTAGAATAATATTATCAAGCGCAATCCTGTCTCTAGTTCCTGATCCACCATTATTGGCTGTATACCATCTGATGTAGAGGAATTCACCATCTTCAATCATAACAGGAATAGAAGTTTCTAACAGAAGGGTTGTTTTTACCCATTCAGGTTCGGCGTCTGCCACTTCAGGAGTTTCGAATTCAAAATCTTCAACAGGAATAAAGTTTACTCCATCAAGGGAAATTTCTCCATTGAAAAGAGAACTTCTACCACCGTTGTTATATACCCAAACGTCATAAGATAGTTTGGCATAATTTACAGCTTCACCTGTATTGTTCTGAATTTTCAGAACGAAATATCCTGGTGCGAAGTCGGCATTTGAAGCTAGGAAGCCAAATGCTCTGTTGCCTGTTTCAACTTCGTAGCCGTATAAACCACCTGAGGTGCTTGCTAGAGAAGTTCCTCTTGCAAAATCACCCGTTGTTGCTTCAACGTCGAAGTCTTTTTCACCGTCACTTGCTCCAAATATTTTCCATGCACCGGCATGTAGTTGACCTTCTGCAGGAGTGTTGGTAAAACCGGTTCCCACGTAAGCTCCATTGTTCACGCCTGATACCGTTGTTACGAAATCAATCGTGAAGTCTGTGTCAACAGCAGTAATAGACCATTGTCCATTTACCTGTACAGTAAACATCAGTAACGCAGCAAGTAATAAAAGTACTGTTCGTTTCATAGTATGTAATTTTAATTAAACAAAAATTTATTCATCTCAAAGAATAATTTACAAATATACTGAAAAATTAAGGTACTAAGTGTCGTAAAAGTAAATAATTATCAACAAATTTTAATTCTAAAAACAAGTTATTGATATCTAGGATTTTATAAAAGCTAAAATTTGCTTAAAAAATGTTAAAATAGGTTTTTTGACTTGAATTTATTTGTAGTAATATCGATATAGGAGAATTTTTATATAATAAGTAATTATAGGTTTCAATATTCAAACTCAAACATGTCGTAATGTTGATTTGTCATTCCTGATTTTTTGTAAACTTCAATTGCTCCTGAGTTGTTTTTATCGACATATAAGCGAAGTCCACAAAAAGAATCAGTTTTTTGATAATTAGCCTCAAGAAACGATTTTATTTTTTTAAAGATTCCTCTTCCTCGGCAATCAGGATTAACATAAACAGATTGTATCCAAATCCATGTTGCATTTCTCCAGTCGCTCCATTCAAAGGTAATCATAAAACATGCAATAGGATTGTGTTTTTGATTTTCAATTAAAAAATAACTTCCTAACAAAGGATCAGCCAACATTTTACTTATGCCTAGTCTAATTTTTTCATCCTCCAGAATCATGTTTTCAGTTTCTTTTGCCATTGCTTGTTGCATTGAGCATAAGGTTTCAAGATCGTTTAGATTTGCATTTCGAATATTCATTTTGAACTTTTTTTATTTAGTAAAAACATTCCTCCCAAAAGTGCAGGAATTGCCAGATTTATGATGTAAACCACTAGAGAAGCAAGAACGATAATAGACAGTGAATCTGAATAATATCCTAGAAAAATAATTGCAAATGAACTACGAATACCCAGTTCTCCTGCAGCAATATTTGGTATTAAAGTGCTTGCAAGATATATATTACTCACAGCTAAAAAAGTGTGAATGAATGATATATTTAATCCTAAAATATTGATAACCAGAAAAAATTGAAGTATAAAAATTATAAATCTAAAGTTACTCATAGCAAGGGTTTGCCAGAGTTTATTTTTTTCAATCATACAAATTTCTTCAATTTTTTTATGGTATTTCTTTAATATTCGATAACGTATAATCAGTTTCAAAAATAGTTTAGGATAAAAATAAAATACTAGTCCAAAGCTTAAGCTTAATATTCCAAAGCTTATAAGAACTAGTCCAGGTAAAATGCTGCTACTGTAGTCTAGTAAAACTTTGTAGCCAATAATTGAAAAAGAAATCGAACCTATGTAGATTGTTGTAATAAATTGGCTTAAATCCGCTAATAGGGTATAAGCAACTGCTTTTTTTCTTTTGTCGGATTTTAAAAAAACAACCCTACCTCCAAATTCTCCTATTCTATTGGGAGTTACACTGCCAAGTGTAATGCCTGAAAAGACTGCTTTGAAACTATTTTTAAAGTTAATTCTTGTGTCTAAAGGTAAAACATTCATCCATTTAATTGTCTCCACAGTCCAGTTTAATACCATCAACAGGAAAACTGAAATAAGTATGATAAATTCTTGTAATCCAAATGTTTTGATAATCTCAGGGATTTTTTCAAGATCAGAAGAATTAACAATTTTATGAATTGTGAACATATAAGCTGCTATTACAACAATAATTTTTATTAGCAGAATAAGTGTTTTCTTTCGAATCATTTTTTAATTAATAACTTTTATTGAATTTGTTATTATAAATAGGTAGTGCAATTAGAGATAAAACTCCACCGATAATTATAAGTAAAGTTTGAAAGCTGTGTATGACAAGAGCGAATACGAGAGCTTTTTCGATTGATACTCCGTATAATACGAGAGTTTGACTAACCATAAAATGATATGCTCCAACTCCATTAGGAGCAGGTGCAATCATTCCGAAAGTTGCTGCAACAAAAATACTAAGAGCCGCAAGCATATTTAATCCTTGCAACTCATGGAATGCGGGAAAAGCAAGATAAATCATCAGAAAATACATTATGAATATAAAAACAGAATGTGCAATAAACAGAGGAAAGCTTTTTACATTTCTAATGCTTATAAGTCCAATCCAGAAACTTTTAATAAATAGTGTTAGTTTATTGAGAATTTTATTTTTTTCGAACTTTCCTTTCAGTAGTAACATAAGCAGAATTACGCCTAATGCTCCTGCAATAATAAAGGCTGCCAGCATTTCGGGAGATAATAGTTTTTGCGCATTGGCTTGTAATTCAGGGTTTTCTCTAATAAAATTAAGCAGAACTTCTTTTTGAATTATAAATGCAAAAATTATAACCAAAAAGAGCATAATCACATCAACAAGACGCTCACTTACCATTGTTCCGAGAACTTTTGAAAATTCCTGTTTCTCGTATTTCGAAACTATACCACATCTTGTGATTTCTCCAACTCTGGGTAAGGCAAGATTTGCAAAATAGCCAATTAGTGTTGCAAAAAACGTATTAACAAAACCTGCATTTCCTCCGTATGATTTAATAAGCATCTGCCATCTGATTGTTCTACTAACATTGCTCAATCCTGAAACTACAGCAAAAGGTACGAACCACCAATAGTTAACTTTTTTTAGTTCACTAATTACCATCTCTATTTCAATATCTTTATAAACTAAAAGAAACAATACTATTCCAATTCCGAGAAATATTGTTACTTTTATGATATTTTTAAGAGTTTTATTCAAGCAATTTGTTTTGAGCAAAGATAATATTTGTTTGATTACAGTAGAATAGATTACATTACATATATTTATGGTAAAGGCAAAAAAATATTTGGGACAGCATTTTCTTACAGACACTAACCTAGCCAAGAAAATAGTTATCAGTCTGAAAAATATTGATAAATTTCCTGTAATTGAGGTTGGTCCGGGAATGGGAGTATTAAGCCAATATTTAAAAGAAACATGTGAATCATTATATTTAGTTGAAATTGATATAGAGTCGATTGCTTATCTTAAACAGAATTTCAGTAAAAATGACTTTATTATTATTGAATCAGATTTTTTAAAAGTTAAACTTACTGAGATTATTCCTAATTCAGAATTCTGTATTATTGGAAATTTTCCATATAATATTTCGAGTCAGATTTTCTTTAAATTGCTTGAAAATAAAGCTTATGTCCCCGAACTTGTTGGGATGGTACAGAAAGAAATGGCAGAACGTATAGCTTCAGTTCATGGGAATAAGACTTATGGAATTTTGAGCGTTATGTTGCAATTGTTTTATAAAGTAGAGTATTTATTTACAGTAAATGAGACCGTTTTTCGACCTCCACCTAATGTAAAGTCTGCTGTAATTCGGCTTGTAAGATATAGGGATAAAATTCCGGGCTTGAATGAAGACTTGCTTTTTAAGCTTGTAAAGTCAGCATTTAATTATAGAAGAAAAACACTTAGAAATTCACTGAAATCTCAGGTAAATGATCAAAACATTTTAGCGGAACAGGTTTTTAATTTACGCCCAGAACAACTTAGTCCTGAAGATTTTGTTGCTTTGACAATGCTTATCCAGAATGCTCAAGGTTTTAACATAGAGATTTAGGAAAATAATATCCATTTTCGAAAAATTAGCTTATTTTTGCAAATAAAATCCTAAAAGGATGAATGTAATACTCAATAAGGAATATCTTGATAAGTTACGAGAACTTATTGCAATTCAGGCTGATGATGAAGCTTATGAAATGCTCCGTGTATTACACCCTGCTGATATTGCAGATCTTTTTGAAGAAATAAATATTGAAGAAGCAAAATATTTATTCCTTCTATGCGATGCTGAACTAGCTACGGAAATTGTTGTTGAGCTCGAAGAGGATGAAAGGGCAAAACTGCTCTCAGTAATTCCAAACGAGGTTATTGCAAAGCAGTTTATTGATAAAATGGACTCTGATGATGCTGCAGATATTCTTGGTTTTTTTGATGATAATAGAACTGAAGAGATTCTTTCGTATTTAAATGATTACGAGCAAGCAGGAGATATTGTTGATCTTTTAAATTATGATGAAGATACTGCGGGTGGTCTTATGGCTAAGGAATTGGTAGCTATTAATGAAAACCTTACAGTTAAACAAGCTTTGGGCGAGATGAGGGAAACAGCCCAAGATATTGATGATGTATATTATATTTATGCTGTTGATGACAGGAAAATCCTCAAAGGTATAGTATCATTAAAATCACTATTGTTCAGCTCAACTAACAATCTAATAAAAAATCTTATCGACCCTGAAGTTATATTTGCTAAAACAGAAACTCCTAGTGAGGAGGTTGCTCGATTAATGGAAAAGTACGACCTTGTTGCATTACCGGTTGTGGACAGTATTGGCAGACTTGTGGGAAGAATTACAATTGATGATGTGGTTGATGTAATTAGGGAAGAAGCCGAGCAAGATTATCAGCTTATGTCGGGGATTACTGATGATGTCGACTTTTCCGATAGTGTAGTAAAACTCTCAAGATCAAGAATCCCATGGTTATTAATCGGAATGTTTGGTGGCATTGCCGGTTCCATAATACTAGGTGCTTATGAAGATAATCTTGCCAGATATGCAGAACTTGCACTTTTCCTCCCATTAGTAGCTGCTATGGGTGGAAATGCAGGAGTTCAGTCTTCTGCTATCGTTGTTCAAGGATTAGCCAGTGGAGATCTCGATTTGCAAAGTTTGAGTAAAAAAATATTTAAAGAACTCCGAGTGGGAATTCTTAATGGTCTAGTTTGCGCCATTGTTATCTTCTTCTATAATTTTTTCTTCTCAAGCAGTTTTGCTCTTACCATTACTGTAAGCCTTTCTCTATTTAGTGTGATTGTATTTGCAACAGTTTTTGGAACATTCGTGCCGCTAATGCTTAATAAGTTTAAAATCGATCCCGCGATTGCCACCGGACCATTTATCACGACCTCAAATGATATAATCGGACTGACAACTTATATGATTATTGCTAAAACAATTTTTTTCCAGCTTATATAGCACTTTTATTGACCTAATGAGACAATCTATTTTAAAGCATAATACCAATAAACATTTTTAAATTGTGTCAAGATGTTTTTTTGCGAACAAACAAAATAAATGTGATGAAAAAATTAATACTATTAATATTGTCTGCAACGATTTCTTTATTGTGCCAAGCACAGGATTTGAATTATGCAAAAAAAATAATTGATGTTTTAAGTTCAGAAGCATTTTACGGCAGAGGATATGTCAATAAAGGAGATAGCATTGCTGCCGTTTTTTTAAAAAAGGAATATGAAAATATAGGATTAAAGAATTTTGGAAATTCGTATTTTCAAGAGTATTCTATCTCAGTTAATACGATTTCTGAAGACCCTGTTTTGATATTTGGGGATGAAAAACTTGTACCGGCAAAACAATTCGTGGTAATCCCAAATTCGCCGGATATTGATGGCTGGGTTAAAATTTGTTGGATAAACAATAATACACTTACAAATTACTGGGCATTTAATCATTTTTATAAAATGGATAAATCTGATTGTCTGATTTGTATTGATACAAGTGTAATGAATAATGCTGATCTCTATAAATTTGCAAATCTTGTGTTTAGCAAAGAGTTTGTAAAGTCAAAAGGAATTATTGAAGCAACACAATCTCTTAAATATACTGCAAGAACTTATATTGGAGATTATATTCATTTACAGGTAAAGCCTGAGTTTATAAGCAGTGAAATTGATTCGGTATATGTAAAAATCAGCAACACTTTTTTTGATGAGTATAAAACCAATAACATTATTGGATATTTACAGGGAAAATCAGATAGCACAATTATGATTACCGCCCATTATGATCATTTAGGTATGCTTGGAAATACTATATTTCCCGGTGCAAACGATAATGCGAGCGGTGTAAGTATGGTGTTGAATCTTGCAAAGTATTATAAAGAATATTCAGGGGATCTAAAACATACACTTGTTTTTGTTCTGTTTAGTGGAGAGGAAGCAGGTTTGCTCGGCTCAAAGCATCTTGCGGATAATACCCCTTTTAATCTTGAGAAAGTGAAAGCTTTGATTAATTTCGATATGGTTGGAACTGGTGAAGCGGGTTTTGCTGTGTTTAATGCAAAGGAATACCCAGAGTACGAAAGATTAATTAATGAGATAAATGACGAAGAAAAATATTTTGATAACATCAGAACAAGTTTTGCAGTTTCATCAAGCGATCATGCCCCATTTCATGATAAAGGAGTTAAAGCTATGTTTTTCTACACATCAGGAAGCATAAATAATTATCATCAACCTGAAGATTTACCAAGAGATTTGAGTTTTCATTCCTACAATAATGTATTTCGCATTGTAATAGATTTTATTTCAAAACTTTAAGCCTTAAATCTATTTTATTTTTTCGAATCTAAGCGTAACATTTGTTTCCTTGTCGTAAATCCGAATAAAATATAATCCTGGTTTGAGACCTATCGTATTTATTTCTATTGGATTATACTCATCATATATAAAGTCCGACATTATAATTTGTCCCTGAGAATTAAAAATATCAATTTTAAATTCCTGTGCATCCCAATTTGAAATGTTTAGAAAAAATTTATCATAGGCGGGATTAGGATAAATGCTTACTTCAGGAAAAAACTCTTGAACACATTTATTTTGAACTATCGGAGAATAATCATAACTGCCGTCATAATCAAATTGTTTAAGCCTGAAATATAATTGTTTATCATAATTTGTAAGGAATGAATAATAGATAAGGCTGTTTG
>OBJA01001074.1_pt1 | contig 20171 bp, 20 predicted proteins | sample 1519751 | NCBI WGS metagenome assembly OBJA01 (sample SAMEA3881238, study PRJEB22517) | soil metagenome | biome: lake sediment; feature: soda lake sediment; material: sediment, water from around vicinity | place: India | collected 2013-12-23 | depth 3 m
CGCCACTTAGCTAAAAGGTTGACCTGGTGCTGGTGCAAGGGACGCATGGCATCGGCACGTAAAAGTGTTGAATAATAATGGTTCTTCCTACGTTTCGAAATGGGGACATCTAAAATAGCATCAACCATCTGCCTGGTCAAGTTATATTCCTTCAGCATTTGGCCGAGGATCTCGTTGTGCTGGGGAACATCCGATGCAAGTTGGGCGTATTGCCTAAAAATTTCTTCATCAGACGAGGCCAGGCTGGAATCGATATTGGTGAGCACATACCGGATGAACGGATCGGTTTTCACCGCTTTTTTGAACCGTTCAAATTTGTATGGGTCGTTGTTGCGCATGTTTTCGAGTGATGTCCCCACACCGTACCAGCCGGTAATGTTGAACCGGCATTGGCTCCAGCTAAAAACCCAGGGAATTGCCCGCAAATCGGCAAGGGTGCGGGTACCTGTCCTGCGTGAAGGGCGGCTGCCAATTTTGCTTTGTTCAATGGCGTCAATGGGTGTCGCTTTTTCGTAGAACTGAATAAACCCTGGTTTTTTTGTAAGTTCTTCATAAACCAGCTTGCTTTCGCGTGCCAAATAGTCGAGCTCAGATTCCAGCCCGTACCCCTTCCTTTCTTCGTTTTTTTGCATCATCGAAACGGCCAGTGCGCCAGCGGCCAATAATTCGAGATTATAAACGGCATTGTTCTTATTGGCATATTTGCGTTCGATGGTCTCTCCTTGTTCGGTGATGCGGATATCGCCGTTTACAGATAGTGGCGGCAATGCACGCAAAAACCAATGTGTCGGCCCAGCGCCCCGGCTTATAGAACCTCCTTTGCCATGAAAAAACCTGATTTTGACGCCATGTTTTTCGCCAACGCGGATCAATTGGGTTTGCGCTTCATATAAATACCACTGGCTTGCCAATATGCCGCCGTCCTTGTTGCTGTCGCTATAACCAATCATCAGTTCCTGAACGGGCACTTCGGCCTTGTTTTGTTGTTGCTGGAGCAGCAGGCTGTTTTTTGTTACCGGGTGCGACAAAAATTCATCGAGAATCTGGTGCGATTGGATTAAATCATCAATCGTTTCAAATAGTGGGACAACCGGCAAGCGCGAGGCCAAACCAGTGGGGGTAACGACCATGAGGCCGGCTTCGCGTTCGAGCAAATACACCGCGAGCAAATCAGACACATTGCGGGTCATGCTGACAATAAGCGAACCCAGTGCTTGTGTCCCGTATTTGTTGATGTGTTTGTTTAAAACCCGGTACGAATCGACCGTTGCACGTGCTTCGGTGCCTAAAGGCATGTTGGGATGGGCAAACGGACGGGAAGAATCCAATTCACGGTTGATCAATGCGACGCGGCTTTCAACATCCATGCTTAAAAAGCCGTCGCCATCCAATTGTGCCGCCTGTAGAAGCTGAGATAAAGCAAGCTCGTGAAAATGGCTGTTTTGCCGGATGTCAAGCTTGGCCAGGTGAAACCCGAAAGTATTTATTGTGCGGATAGCTTCGCTGACATCGGCAAAGGCTATTTCTGAAGCATGGTCATCGATCAAAGCTCTTTGAAGGATAGACAAATCGGCTACCAATTCATGCGGATAGTTATAGCTGATTGGTTCTTCCCGATAATCCTGAATGTGGCCTTCAACAATGGAAACCGGGAGTTTAATAAGCAGATATTCTACATACTGCTTTAGCGCTTCGTTCAGGAACAAGGTTTTGTGCAAACCGTCGTGGCCAATGATTTCGTGTTGCAAACCTATATATCGGGCACGGAATTCCGGGTTTAAATCCTGTACTTTTGAATTAAAGCTAAGGTTATTCTGCAAGCTCAAAAGTACCCGTTTGATTACCTGAAACGATTTGAGCCGCATCTTCATCAGGGTGTTTTTTGTAACCTCTGCAGTCACAAGCGGATGGCCATCACGGTCGCCGCCTACCCAGTTGCCAAAGGTAATGTTGGGGAATTGGCTGGCATCGCGCAAAAGTGCCGGGTCAAAGCCAATTTCGGACCAGGCTTGGATCAACCGCCTGTCGTGAAGGGCAATAACTTCGGGAAAAACTTGTGTGAAATAATGGATAATGTTGTCCAGTTCGGTGCCCACGTCGGGCTTTTCGGTAAATACATCCGAAATCCGCCAGATGCGGTGAATGGCAATTTTTATATCGTGCCTGATTTCGTTTTGCTCAATGCGGGTGAACATTTTGTTTTCGCGCTTTACCACCAGTAAATACAGGTTGCGCAGGTGCTCCAACATAATGGTGCGTTTTGCTTCGGTAGGATGGGCCGTTAATACCGGTTCAACATGTATCTGCGGCAAACGGGCGGCAATTTGTTCGGCACTAAAGCCGTTGTCTTTCAACAATTGAAGGTTGTACGGCCACAAACCGTTGATATCGGCCGGCGACTTTTGGTCTTCAATCAACCTGCGGTTCTGAACAGCCCCGTTCACTTCAACAATATTAAGCAACTGGAAACAAGTGGAGTAAAGCTGAAGATGTTTCTGGCTAAAAGGGATATTCTGAAAATCCTTTACCGGATTTATCCACGGGATTTCCGAAGCCAGTTTTTCCTCTCCCGACTCCAGCATGACCTCCTTCAAACAATTTAAAAGAAATTCGAGGTCTTCGTAAGGTTTCCCCAAGTTATTTCGAACGAGCTCCAGTAATTTCATCCGCATTTTTAACAAATCTTCAGAGAATAAGTTTATCCGGAAATATCACTGCCAGGTATTCCGCTGTTCCGTTAGGAACCTGATATGGGTAGGATCATCCATTGTCTTCCCTCTTCCGTCCCGTACGGGACGGGATGTTATTTGAAGGCTATTTTTTTTTCTACCGATATTTTGCGCCTGACGGCGCGTGCGTTGCACGCCGCTCATATTCCTGTTTATTGACAACTGGCTTTATTGTAAATGGGTCAATAGATTAATGGTAACCCCGTTGGGGTCTTTGATGAAAAACCGTCTCACTCCCCAATTTTCATTGGTAATTGGATATACGATCTCAATTTTTTGTTCCCTGGCTTTTTCATACCAGCCGTCAATGTCAGAAACTTCAATTGATAAAAATATTGCCGAATTATCCAGAGGTTTGTTTTTGTCGTTTCTGAAAACTGAAATTTGTGCTGTTTTGTTTTCTTTAGATACGAATGTTAAGATCCAGTCCATATCCATGGCTAACTCCATTCCTAAAAATTCCATATAGAATTGCTTACTTTTCTCTATGTCATTTGAATAAATATTTGGAACAATTCTTTGCATAATGAATGTATTTTTTGTTGTTGAACTCAATTTTTCAGATAGCCCAAAGAGCATGTATTGGCACAGCCTAATTTTTAAAGTTCACCTTTTCCAAATTGATTTAAATATTCTTCGAAGCTGGTATCCATTGAAAATGGATTATGCAATGCCAGTATCTATCACTTTATTAAACAAAATCTGCTATATAAGGTTTTTCATAAAATTCTGATAGCAGCAACCTTCCCCAGGTATTCTCTTGGTTCGTCAGGAACCTGATATGGGTAGATAATCCATTGTCCTCCCTCTTCCGTCGCATACGGGACGGGATATTATTTGAATGCTAATTTTTCTGCCCGTATTTTGCACCTGACGCTTCCCGGGTTTGTCGAAGGTTTCTCCTGCATTATTTCACGGCATTTTATGCATGCGGGTTATCCGTCCGGTTTTGGTACGATGGCTGAATGCTTACGAAGGTTATTTCTGATACTCCAGGATGTCGCCTGGCTGGCAGTCCAATGCTTTACAAATCGCATCCAGGGTGCTAAACCGGATTGCTTTGGCTTTTCCGGTTTTTAAGATGGAGAGGTTGGACAAGGTTAATTCCACTTTTTCCGACAGCTCATTCAGCGACATCTTTCTTTTCGCCATCATTACATCTAAATTTACAACAATTGGCATGGCTTAAACAGTTAGATCATTTTCATTTTGGAGTTCAACTCCCCTCGAAAAAATGGTTGCAATAACATAGATTACCGCTGCCATTACAATATAAGCCTGGCTGTCGGCCCAAAATTCGGTTAGCATGCCGGTTTCCAACCCGTAATGCTGCATACTTTGAGCTATCTGCCTGGCTATAAAACTGATGAGACCGATCGACAGCGTATAATAACTGATTTTAGTGATCTGGCTAGCGACAAAGCTGCTAAATGGTTTCGCCAAATCCATTTTGCTGATCAACCTGATGACCTGGTAAAACAGGTGTGCCTTCAAAATCGCAATCGCCAGGATAAAACCATAGATGCCGAAAAAAATCCAAGGGTTAATACGATATATGGGACTCAGGTCCAGCTTCTCATACAGGTTTGGCACGATCTCAGGATTGTAGATGCTGAAAATAAAGTTAACGATCAGGGCCCCAGCTTCAATGGACAAGCCTATAAAGATGATCCATGCAATAATATGCAAGCCTTTAAAGAGAATGTTGTTTCTTTTTAGCATATTTTTTAGTTTTAGATTTATGCCGCAAAATAATCTGTTTTTATTGAATAACAATAAATTTTATAAGTTTTTCATTAAATTATTTAATTTTAAAAAGAGTTACCCGATTTTATCATTATCAAACAGCTCATCCCGATAACAAACAGCAACCACAGCTTCCCCGCATCGGCTTCGCTTGACGAGGAGGTTTTTAATTTTCTATCAGGGAACAAAACAGAGAAGGGTGCATCGCCTATTGCAACGCACCCTTCTCTGATAATTTTTTTATAATCTTTTAAACTACAACTCCCTGATCCATATATTCCTGAAACTGACGGGATTTCCGTGATCCTGCAGGATGATCGGGCCGTCGCCATGCGGTTTTACAGTATATTCAGGAATACCGATGTATTCGGTTGGCCCGCGTACTTCCACATTGTTTTGCACCAACACACCGTTGTGGATGACAGTCACTCTTGGCGGAGTAAAAAAAGTGCCATTGTCGTTAAAACGGGGAGCGGTATAAATAATGTCATAAGTTTGCCAAACGCCCGGCGCTTTGCAGGCATTGACTAGCGGCGGATGTTGTTTGTAAATACTGCCGGCCTGCCCGTTGCGATAAGTCCGGTTGTTGAAATTATCAAGCACCTGAACTTCGTAAATGCCTTGCAAAAAGATTCCGCTGTTTCCGCGTCCCTGGCTTTGCCCAACCACCTCAGAGGGCGAACGCCATTCAACATGCAACTGGAAATCTTTAAACTGCCTTTTGGTTTTAATGATTCCGGTGCCTTTTTTTACAGTGGCAACACCTTTTTCAAAAATCCATTGTGGTTCTTCACCTTTTTCGTTGGTCCATTCGTAGCCGAAAGCTTTCGTTTCGCCCAACAAAACAATTGCATCCGAAGGCGCATTCATCGGCGTTTCGCCCGGCGTGACAACTGTAACTTCAGGATCCCATATTTCAGTCATTTCGGGCACCATTTTTGGCCGTTCCTGTGCTAACGCGGCCATGCTCATCAAAACGAAGAGCATCAATACAAAACTTCTCATGGTTTAAATTTAATTTGGTTGATATTTTTTTAAAGGTCTAGCTCTTCCATAATGGCGTCAATTTTTTGATCGGCCAGTCGCTCAGCATTTGCAAAATCGTCGCGTGAAGCGAGCCGTTCTGCCACTTCAAAATAGAACTTTATTTTGGGCTCGGTGCCCGACGGACGAACGGAAATTTTAGTGCCGTCCTGGGTAAAAAACTGCAATACATTGGATGTAATTTTCTGGTTGATTTTTTTGACATCGCCGGTCAGCAAATATTTTTCTGTCAGGTTCGCATAATCTTTCACCAAACTGAGCGGACTTCCACCCAAGGTTTTTGGCGGGTTTGTGCGGAAAGTGACCATCATTTGCTGTATTTCGTCTGCCCCGGTTTTTCCCGGACGAACGATGTATTTCATTTTTTCTTTCGAATAACCATATTCCAGATAAATATCCTGAAGCAATTCATACAACGATTTTCCCTGGTCTTTTGCCCAGGCCGCAATTTCGGCCATCAGCGCGCAGGAAGACACGGCATCTTTGTCGCGGACAAAATCGGCCGGCATAAAACCAAAACTTTCTTCTCCTCCGCCAATGTATTTTTTCTGCCCTTCCAGTTCCCGAATTATTTCGGCGATGTATTTAAAGCCGGTATATACATCGAAATATTCGATGCCGTTTCGTTGGGCAATCTCGGCAATTTTTTCGGTGGTAACAATGGTTTTCACGATAAATTCATCGCCTTTCAACCCTTTACTTTCCTTCATTTTAGTAATGATGTAGTAGATAAAAAGCAGGGCGGTCTGGTTGCCGTTGACAATGATAAATTCGCCTTTTTCGTTTTTAACTGCCACGCCGATCCTGTCGGCATCAGGATCGGAAGCCATTACCACATCGGCATCAACCTCATAAGCTTTTTTGATTGCCATTTCCATAGCAGCCGGCTCTTCCGGGTTTGGCGAAATCACGGTTGGAAAATCGCCGCTCACCACATCCTGCTCGGGAACATTGATGATGTTTTCGAATCCGAACGCGCGTAAAGCGGCAGGAATCAGCTTTACACCGGTTCCATGAATCGGGGTGTAAACGATTTTTAAGTTTTTCTGTTTTTGAATGACATCAGGGGCAATAGAAACCGTTTTTACCTTTTCAAGAAATTTTTGATCGATTTCATCACCAATAATTTCAATTAATTCTCTGTTTCCTTCAAAACGAATGTCTTCAACTTTAACTTTCTGCACCTCGTCAATAATATTTACATCGTGAGGGCCAACAATCTGAGAACCATCTTCCCAATAGGCTTTATATCCATTGTATTCCTTTGGATTGTGCGATGCGGTGAGGATAATGCCGCTCTGGCATCCCATTTCGCGGATCACAAACGAAAGTTCGGGCGTTGGGCGCAAGTCTTCAAATAAATAAACTTTGATGCCATTGGCCGCAAATATTTCAGCACTTTTTTCGGCAAACAAACGGCTGTTGTTTCGGCAATCATAGCCAATCGCAACTTTGATTTGTTCGAGGCTGGCAAATTCTTTTTTGAGGTAATTGCTCAATCCCTGGGTTGCAGCGCCCACCGTGTAAATGTTCATCCGGTTTGAGCCAACGCCCATGATGCCGCGCAAACCACCGGTTCCAAATTCAAGGTCGCGGTAAAACGAGTCAATCAGTTCGGTTTGATCTTCTTTCTCAAGCATTTTTTTCACCTCGCTACGGGTATTCTCATCATAAACATCGGCGAGCCAGGTTTTTGCTTTACTTATAACTGCATCTAAAACTTCGTTATTACTTGCCATATCTTTGTTGTTTCTAATTGTTATTTTTCATTTTATCGATACTTATCGCCAAACTGTCGCGCCAGTAGGGGATGTCGATATTAAAAATACGTTTGATTTTCGATTTGTTCAACACGCTGTAGGCAGGCCGTTTAGCAGGTGTAGGATATTCGTCGGTCGTAATCGGATGCACATTGCAGTTAATCCCGTAAAGTTCGTGAATGGCTTTGGCAAAATCGTACCAACTGCAAACTCCTTCGTTTGAATAATGGTAAATGCCGGGTTTCCAAGCAATTTCACCCGAAGTGGTTTTCAGGAGGATGTCGAGGATGGCCCGCGCCAGATCGCCTGCAAACGTGGGCGTCCCGATCTGGTCGTACACCACTTTGAGTTGATCGCGTTCCTGACCGAGCAACACCATGGTCTTTAGAAAATTTTTTCCGTGGTTTGAATAAAGCCAGGAAGTGCGGATGACCATAGATTCGGGGGATTCTTTCAGCAATGCAATTTCGCCATTCAGCTTGGTTTTGCCGTAAACTGATTCGGGGTTCACCAGGTCGTTTTCGGTGTACGGACTGAACGCGGTCCCGTCGAAAACATAATCGGTTGAGATGTGGACAACTTTGAATTGATGAGAAGCAGCGAGCCGCCCCAGGTTCATTGGCCCTTTGGTATTGATCAGCGTGGCCAGTTCAACATCTTCCTCGGCAATGTCCACGGCGGTGTATGCGGCGCAGTTAATAACAAACCCCGGGTTTTCATTTTCAACAAATTTTTCCAGGGCCTGCTGGTTGGTCAGGTCAAGTTCGTTGATATCAGTAAATAAAAACCGCAGTCCGGGGTACTGCGCGGCAATGGCCCTGATTTCCGATCCGAGCTGTCCGTCGGCCCCTGTCACAAGAATTTTCATTCTTCTCAATTTTAATTACTCAATTTAAATCCGGATCGCGGAATGACCTCACTCAAAATTGTAAGCGGCATCCCGGAATAATTTATTTGACTGGTCTTTTTGCGAAACCAGCATCTCATGTTCATCCATTTTCCAGTCGATGTTCAGTTCAGGATCGTTAAACCTGATTCCCTGTTCTGCTCCGGGATGATAATATCCATCGCATTTATAGGCAAAAATAGCCGTTTCGCTCAAAACTGAAAAGCCGTGTGCAAAACCTCTGGGAATATAAAACTGTTTTTTGTTTTCGCCGCTTAGTTCAACCCCAAACCACTGTCCAAAAGTGGGCGAATTTTTCCGCAAATCGACGGCTACATCGTACACCAAACCGTCCACCACACGAACCAGTTTTGCCTGTGCATAAGGGTTGATCTGGTAATGGAGGCCGCGCACCACTCCCCTCACCGACTTTGACTCATTGTCTTGTACAAAGGAAGCGGATATTCCTTTTTCCTCCAGTTTTTTCAAGTTAAATGATTCCAAAAAATAGCCGCGTTCATCCTGAAAAACGGGTGGTGTCAAAATCAATAGTCCTGCTATTGGGGTTGTTGTAATTTCCATGAAACCATTCTTTTAAAACGAAGCGATTTTTTTATTCGCCAGGTTGAATAGATATTGTCCGTACTGGTTTTTCATCAACGGTTTTGCCAGCTCAAGCAACTGTTCTTTTGAAATGTAACCTTTTTTGAAAGCAATTTCTTCCAAACACGAAACTTTAAGCCCCTGCCGTTGCTCAATTGTGGCTATAAAATTAGAAGCTTGGAGGAGGCTGTCGTGCGTGCCAGTGTCGAGCCATGCAAAACCGCGACCAAGCAACTGAACTCGCAACCTTTCCTCTTCGAGATAAATACGATTCAAATCAGTAATTTCCAGCTCGCCCCGGGCCGATGGTTTAAGCGACTTAGCCTTTTCAACCACATCGTTCGAATAAAAATAAAGGCCGGTTACCGCGTAGTTCGATTTCGGGTGAGAGGGTTTTTCTTCGATTGATAACACTTTCCCGTCTTCGTTAAATTCAACCACACCATAACGGTCAGGATCGTTGACATAATAACCGAAAACAAGTGCGCCATCTTCAAGTTTTCCCGCCTCCGTCAATATTTGGCTGAAATTATATCCGTAGAAGATGTTGTCACCCAAAATCATACAAACCCGGTCGTTGCCAATAAATTCCTCGCCGATGATAAATGCCTGGGCCAGGCCGTCGGGCGAAGGTTGAATGGCATATTGCAAATTGATACCAAACTGCAAACCGTCGCCCAATAAATCTTCATACAACGAAATGTCGGTTGGTGTTGAAATAATCAGGATTTCGCGGATGCCAGCCAGCATCAGCACCGACAATGGATAATAGATCATGGGTTTGTCATAAACCGGGATGATCTGTTTGGAGATCGATTTGGTGATCGGATATAAACGCGTGCCGGAACCTCCGGCCAGTATAATGCCTTTCATTAGATGTCAGATATTAGATGTTAGATGTTAGATTTCAGACGTTAGATGCCAAATACCAAGTACCGGCGTCAGAATTTGGAATGAATGATACCGCTCTTCTGTCTTTTGGCTTTTATCTTTTATCGTCTTCTCTTTCGTCTTCTTCTCTAACTCATTTACTTAACAGTTCATCAAAATACGTAATTGTTTTTTTCAAACCTTCTTCCAGTTCAATTTTTGGTTCCCAACCGCCAAGTTTTTCCTTTGCCAGCGAAATATCAGGTTTTCGCTGAATCGGGTCGTCCTGCGGCAAGGGCAAATGTACGATTTTTGATTTGCTCCCGGTCAATGAAATGATTTTATCTGCAAGTTCGAGCATTGTAAATTCGTGTGGATTGCCAATGTTGATGGGGCCGGTGCAATGTTTATCGGTACCCATCATTCGTTTCATTCCTTCTACCAAATCGTCAACATATTGAAAACTGCGGCTTTGTTTTCCGTCCCCAAAAACAGTGATATCCTGGTTTTTCAGTGCCTGAACAATAAAATTGGAAACAACTCGTCCATCATTGGGCTCCATTTTTGGCCCGTAAGTATTAAAAATACGAACGATTTTTATAGCGACCTGGTTTTGTGTGTAATAATTGACGAAAAGCGATTCGGCACACCGTTTTCCCTCGTCGTAACACGAACGCACCCCGATCGGGTTTACATTTCCCCAATAACTTTCGGGCTGCGGGTGAAGTTCGGGATCGCCGTAAACCTCGCTGGTTGAGGCTTGCAGTATTTTTGCTTTGACCCGTTTGGCCAATCCCAGCATATTGATGGCGCCCATCACCGATGTTTTGATCGTTTTAATGGGGTTGTACTGGTAATGGACGGGCGAGGCTGGGCAGGCGAGGTTGTAAATTTCATCAACTTCGATGTAGTACGGCATGATTACATCGTGCCTGACCAATTCAAAATACGGATTATCAAGTAAATGAACTACCTTCTGTTTTGAACCGGTAAAAAAGTTATCGAGGCAAATCACCTCATTCCCTTCGTTCAGCAGTTGTTCGCACAAATGAGAGCCGATAAAACCCGCGCCCCCCGTAACCAATATTCTTTTTTTTTGAATGCCCATCAGTTTTGAATAATATCTTTTCTTCCAATGCTGTAACAACTAAATCCATGATCCATAATTTCTTCCGGATCATAAATGTTACGGCCATCAAAAATTAACTTGTTCTTCAATAGTTTTTCAAGCACCCGGAAATTTGGCACCCGGAATTCGGACCATTCGGTAATCAGTACCAACGCGTCGGCGTCAATGCAAGCGTCGTATTCATCTTTGGCGAAAGTAATTTTATCGCCCAGAATACGTCTCCCCTCTTCCATCGCAACCGGGTCATAGGCAACCACTTCGGCACCGGCTTTTAACAAACTTTCGATGATTACCAGCGAAGGGGCTTCGCGCATGTCATCGGTTTTTGGTTTGAAAGAAAGGCCCCAAAGGGCAAACTTCTTCCCGCTCAAATCGTTGCCAAAATGCGAAACGATCTTGTTAAAAAGAATTGATTTTTGCCGATAATTCACCGATTCAACTGCCTGCAATATTTCCAGCGGATGGCCCAGTTGCTCCCCTGTACGAATCAGCGCCTGCACGTCTTTAGGAAAACAGGAACCGCCGTAGCCGATGCCAGGATAAATAAATTTATTGCCAATGCGCGGGTCAGATCCGATTCCTTCCCGTACCATGCCCACATCGGCGCCAACCAATTCGCACAAGTTGGCAATATCGTTCATAAAGCTGATTTTTGTTGCCAACATCGAATTAGCGGCATATTTGGTCATTTCCGACGACGCAATGTCCATAAATAAGATAGGATGGCCGTTCAGCAAAAATGGTTTGTAAAGCCGCTTCATCATCTTTTTTGCTTTCACCGACTCGGTGCCGACAACAATGCGGTCGGGACGCAAAAAGTCCTGCACAGCGCTTCCTTCTTTCAGGAACTCCGGGTTAGACGCCACATCGTAAGGAACATCCGCGCCTCTTTTTTCCAGTTCTTCTCTAATGACTTCATAAATCTTCCGGGAAGTACCTACCGGCACCGTACTTTTTGTAGCAACGACCATGTAATGGTTGATGTATTTCCCGATTTCGCGGGCCACGCCCAAAACATACTTCAGATCAGCGCTTCCGTCTTCATCGGGCGGGGTGCCGACAGCAATAAAAATGACGTCGCAGTCATCCAAACTGTCTTTCAAACTGGTTGTAAAACTTAAACGGCCCCGTTCTACATTCTTTTTGTAAACGTCTTCCAAACCCGGCTCATAAATGGGGATATGGCCGTTATTTAGTGCATTAATTTTCTTTTCGTCAATATCAACACAGACTACATCAATGCCGGTTTCTGCAAAGCAAGTCCCTGACACCAAGCCAACGTAACCTGTACCTACAACTGAAATTTTCATGGATTTTAATGTTTTAAATTGCGGTAATCAAAAGTAGAAAATAAATCAATTTTAACAATTTGAATTTAAATTTGTCCTGCTTTCTGTATCTTCAGCAGCAAACAAATTACCTAAAAAGACACAAATACCCCGCTTTTTGTTTTCGCAAACATTAAAATCATCAAAAATCAAGCAGATACCTTTGAACTAAAGCATTTAAATTCTAATTTTGCCGCGCATTTACAATTATATTGTCTAATTTATTAAATAACATCATTTATTGCATGGTAGAAGAAAAAAAAGAGAACCTTGAAGTAAAGGAAGAACTCGAACAACAACAAGTTGAAGAAACACAACAAGCTGAAGAAACAGCCACTGTTGAAGAAACCTCAGAAGAAGTACCGCAAGAAACTGCAGCAACTCCTGAAGAAACTCCTGAAAAAGCACAGGAAAAAGCAGCAACCCCTGCTGCTGAAAACGAAGATTTTGACTGGGATGCACTCGAAGCTGACGACGAAGGTTTTGCCGGCGTTAAAAAAAGAGAGCTGGCCGATTTGTACGACAACACTTTAAACACGGTACAGGAAAAAGAAGTCCTGGAAGGGACTGTTATTTCAATGAACAAACGTGAAGTGGTTGTTGACATCGGTTACAAATCTGACGGTATCGTTAGTTTGAACGAATTTCGCTACAATCCGGAACTGAAAATCGGCGATCCGGTTGAAGTTTACGTTGAAAGTCTCGAAGACAAAAAAGGACAAATGATCCTGTCGCACAAAAAAGCACGCGCAGTCCGCTCATGGGACCGTGTCAACGCTGCGCTGGATAACGACGAAATTATCAAAGGATACATCAAATGCCGTACAAAAGGCGGTATGATTGTCGATGTATTCGGAATTGAAGCTTTCTTGCCGGGTTCTCAAATCGATGTGAAACCAATCCGCGATTATGACATGTACGTTGGCAAAAACATGGAATTCAAAGTGGTGAAAATCAACCAGGAATTCCGCAACGTAGTTGTTTCACACAAAGCATTGATCGAAGCCGAGCTTGAACAGCAGAAAAAAGAAATCATCTCCAAACTCGAAAAAGGCCAGGTACTGGAAGGAACTGTTAAAAACGTTACTTCTTACGGCGTATTTATCGACCTTGGCGGTGTTGACGGATTGATCCACATCACCGACCTGAGCTGGGGACGCATCTCTCATCCGAATGAAATTGTTGAACTGGATCAAAAACTGAACGTGGTAATCCTGGATTTTGACGATGACAAAAAACGGATTGCACTTGGGTTGAAACAATTGACCCCGCACCCATGGGATAACCTGAACGCTGAACTGAAAGTTGGCGATAGCGTAAAAGGCAAAGTGGTTGTAATGGCAGATTACGGCGCATTTGTCGAAATCGCCCCCGGTGTTGAAGGTTTGATCCACGTTTCGGAAATGAGCTGGTCGCAGCACCTGCGCAGCGCTCAGGACTTCCTGAAAGTAGGCGACGAAGTAGAAGCCCAGATTTTGACTCTCGACCGCGACGAACGCAAAATGTCGCTCGGCATCAAACAACTGAGACAAGACCCATGGCAAGCAATCGACAGCAAATTTGGCATCGGAACCAAACACAATGCCACTGTTCGCAACTTCACCAACTTTGGTGTTTTTGTTGAAATTGAAGAAGGTGTTGACGGTTTGATTCACATTTCGGACTTAAGCTGGACGAAAAAAATCAAACACCCGTCAGAGTTTACCTCAATCGGAGCCGAAATCGAAGTTGTGGTTTTGGACATCGACAAAGACAACCGTCGTTTGAGCCTTGGTCACAAACAGTTGGAAGAAAATCCATGGGATGTGTTCGAAACCATCTTCTCAGTCGACTCAGTACACGAAGGAACCGTTATCGAACTGTTCGATAAAGGCGCCACCATCGCGTTGCCATACGGCGTAGAAGGTTTCGCGACCCCACGCCACCTAGTAAAAGAAGACGGTTCAAAAGCCAACCTGGATGAGAAACTCGAATTTAAAGTGATTGAATTCTCAAAAGCAGCAAAACGGATTATCCTTTCACATTCACGCATTTTCGAAGATGAAAAGAAAGCCGACGAAACTGCCAAAAAGAAAGCCCAAAGCAAACAAACTCAAAAAGCAATTAAAACTGTGAAAGAAAGCCAGGAAAAAACAACCCTTGGCGACATCAGCGAGTTGGCTGCTTTGAAATCGCAAATGGAAGCTGAAGAGAGCAAAGAAAAATAAAACTTTCTTTATCAATCATTTCAACAGAAATTCGTAAATTTCCTTCCATGGAATTTGAAATTAGAAAAAACGAAGATCACGCAGTTGTCAGGATTTTGTCAAAAAAACTTGACACGAACAACGCTCCCGAGTTAAAATCGGAATTGGTCGTTCTGGGTAATAATGGTGTAAAAAACATCATTCTGGATGTGAGCAATTGCAGTTATGTCGATTCATCCGGTTTAAGCGCCATATTGGTGGCTAACCGTTTGTGCGAAGATGCAATAGGCGCATTTATCCTGTGTGGGCTTCAACCGGATGTTGAACATCTGATACGGATTTCGATGCTCCATACCGTTTTGTTGATTACAAAAAATATTGAAGAAGCAGAACGGTTACTGGTTGAAAAAGGCAACCTATAACTGCTTGCAGTATGCAAATGCCTTTTGAATTAACCATTCTTGGAAGTAGCTCAGCAGTACCTACTTCAACAAAATACCCAACCGCTCAAGTGCTCAATGTGCTTGGGCGGTTTTTTTTGATCGACTGTGGCGAAGGAACCCAGCATCAATTACGAAGAAACAAAATTGGCTATGGAAAACTCAACCACATCTTTATTTCACACCTTCACGGCGACCATTTTTTTGGACTGATAGGATTGATTTCGACCCAAATTTTACTGGGCCGGAAAAATGAACTACATGTTTATGCACATTCTGAATTACAGCGATATACCAAATTTCAACTTGATTTTTTGGGCATTGAAGATCCGGGATTTCCATTGATTTTCCATCCCCTGAACTTTAAAAAGCCACAGGTTATTTTTGATGATGAAAAACTGACGGTCACGTCTTTCCCGCTCAACCACCGCATTTCGTGCTGCGGCTTTTTGTTCCGCGAAAAACCAAGGGAACCCAACATCAGGACCGACCAATTGAAAAAATACCGGATTCCGGTAAAAGAAATTAAAAACATCAAGGCAGGGGCGGGTTTCACAGCATCCGACGGCGCCTTTGTTCCTCACGAAGAACTGGTGATACCGCCGCCAAAACCCCGCGCTTACGCTTATTGTTCCGACACGGCGTATTATGAAAAGATTGTTCCTGTTATTGCGGGCGTGGACTTGTTGTACCACGAAGCCACATTCACCCAACCGGAGAATGAAATGGCAAAAACCACTTTTCATTCAACCGGAAAAGATGCTGCGGAAATCGCAAAACTGGCAAACGTTGGCAAACTGCTGATCGGGCATTTTTCTTCCCGCTACAAAAGCCCTCAGGTTGTTTTAGATGAAGCCCGGAGCATTTTCCCGGAAACAGACGCGGTTTCAGAAGATGATGTTTACAAGTTGGAGTGGAAATAACTATCGGATTACAGTTATCCTGTCATTGTAAGCAACGATAAAAGAGGCTGAATTTAATGCTGTTGTTATGGCAGGCCAAAACTTTTCAAAATAATCGTGCATTTCCTTAAGAGTCAAATTTCCAATTTTAAAGTGAATGATCTTAGGGAACTTTTCCTGTAAGAAGAATAAATCATAAAAATCCGTATCTTTTGTAAGAATCGTCAGATCATGTTCTAATGCATAGTTCCAAATAAGTTCATCTGTCATTGACGCATCAATATCAGCCACGTGAAGGAAACCATCGGTGTTGAAAAACCTAAACTTTTTAGGTAGATTGACGTCTACAAGAAAACGGCATGAATCAACTTGCTTTGAGCTCATAGGTCAGAATACTTTTATCAGCAACTCGCCGTGCATATTCCAAACATGCAAAAATATCTTCTTTGTCGAGAAGAGGATATGCCTCCAGAATATTTTCAACACTTTCGCCAACCGCAAGTAAATCCAAAACAGTCGAAACAGTAATACGCATTCCCCTGATGATGGGCTTGCCATTACATATTTCCGGATTTGTTGATATCCTGTCTAATAATTTTCTCATACTACTTTTCTGCAAATTTAAGATATGTGAATAGAAAAACAATTCAATTCTATGCTCAAGCCTTCTCCTCTTCAAAAAACTCTTTGTTAAAATTCACTAGATACAGTTCTTTCACGGGTCGGGTAAAAGCCGTATAAAGCCAACGCAAATATTCGATGTTCAGCATCTCTTCAACCAGGTAACCCTGATCGAGAAAAACCGCGTCCCACTGGCCGCCCTGCGCTTTATGACAGGTCACCGCGTAAGCGAATTTCACCTGCAGGGCATTGAAATATTGGTTCTCCCTGATTTTTTCCCAACGTTTCTTTTTGCTGCGGATATCTGCATAATCTTCAGCAACAGCCTCATATAACCGTTGGCTGTCGGCATAACTTAAAGATGCAGTTTCAATTGACAGGGTTTCAAGCAAAATTTTGCAATCAATTTCCAGGTCGTCATAATCGATAAACCTGAGGCTTACATTTGCAAAGTGAAAACCATACAATTCTTCATAATTATAGATTGATTGTATTTGAGCAATATCGCCATTCGCAATAAAATCGACCTTTTCATCTTCGCTTAACCAGAAATAATTGTTTTTCACTACCATCAGCAAATCACCAACAGTCACCTCGGCTTCTTTATACAAAATTGAAGAGCGGATGCCCGCGTTAAATTTATTGGCGCGTTTATTCGACCGGGTAATGATCATGGTTTGCTGCTCTCCGTACTTATCGTAACAGTCTGCAATTTTTTCAATCAGTTCAGCGCCACCCAACCGTTTAATGTCATCAAACGGGCGGGTTTCGATTTGAAAATAACCTGGTTGAAAATCTACATCGCTGATTAACTCCCTGATGTTAGTGGCATTGTATAAAATCCCCGAGTCCAGTTCCTGCCTGACAACTTCTGTCAACTCCTGTTCAATTACCAACGCGCCGTACATTTCCAGTTCGCCCACATTGAGCGCGGGGCTTATTTCCATGCCCACGGGCGGAAGTTGGCCGGTATCGCCAACGAGTATCAGCTTGCAGTTGGTGCCGGTATAAACATACTCATACAAATCATCCAACAAACGGCCCGAACCAAAAACCGATCCTTCAGGCGATGAGTTTGAAACCATGGAAGCTTCATCCACGATAAAAAAACTATTTTTTGCCAGGTTTTTATCCAGCATAAATTTTCCAAAACCATCGGTTGACGACTGCTGCCGATAGATCCTTTTATGAATGGTGTAGGCATTTTTTCCTGTGTAGGACGCTAAAACTTTGGCTGCCCGCCCGGTTGGCGCCAACAAAACCGACTGGAATTTAAATTCATCCAATGTTTTTACCAGTGCACCCACCATACTGGTTTTTCCGGTTCCCGCATATCCTTTCAGCAAAAAAAGGCTGTCCGGATTGTTGCCCGAAATGAATCCCGCCAGTTTTTCAGCCAGACTAATTTGACCATTCGTTGGCTCAAAACCCAGGTATTGACAGATTTGTTCCTGAATATGTTTTTTTAACATTGATGCGAAATTAAAATTATTCCGCCGACTCTGATTTAATTTTTTTTATAAATTTGCATGCGAACAAAAACTAATCTTAAAAGAAGATAATCTTAAAACGATAAAGATGAAAGCAGTTATACAGATCGTACTCATAGCCGTTGCCATTTTTTTGGCATTTTTGATTTTTAGAAGCATTGAAAAACCGGTTGAATTTGAAAAAACCAAAGAAATAAGGTATAAGGCTACCGTTGAACGATTAAAAGATATCCGCAAGGCTCAGTTGGCTTTCAAAGATGTTAACGGAAGGTTTACAGGAAGCTGGGACACCCTGATCAGCTTTGTAAAAAATGATTCACTACCGATGATCCGCAGAATTGGCATGTTAACTGACAGTATGATTGACGCCGGATGGACAGAAGATGTTGCCATCAAAAAAGGACGGATTATCCGCGACACCTTATGGGTAAGTGTAAAAGACACCTTATTTGGGCGCTCATATCCTGTTGACCACCTTAAACTGGTGCCGGTAAAAGACACAGTGGCCGAGTTCCATTTGGGCGCAACCGTCTTAACGACAGGTTCAGGAATTAAAGTCCCTGTTTTTGAAGCAAAAGCCCACAACAACACCATTCTGAACAACCTGGACCGCCAATTGGTGATCAACCTGAACGACAAAAGCCGTACAAACGACAGATATCCCGGACTGAAAGTCGGTTCATTGACCGAGACCAACAACAATGCCGGGAACTGGGAGTAAACAATGGTATGCAACATTTATTGCTTGTTGACGAAACCTTTGATTTAAATTTTACACAAGAATATTGTCTATCCATCCAGTTCAACCTGGATGGATTTTCTTTTTGTATCCTCGACAGCCTTCAAAATAAATACATTTACCTTTTTCATAAAGAACTTTCGGGAAACCCGCAGTTTTTGATGAAGAAACTGTCCGATATTTATTCCGAATTCGACATTCTGGAAAGCGCATTTAAAACTACCCGGATTATTTATTCTACCCCGGGCAAAACGAACGTGGTGCCGTCGCACTTATTTTCAGAAATATACGCCAAAGATATTTACCGGGTAAACAAAGAACTGGAGCCGGAAGAAACGCTCTATCACCTGCCGCTGAAAAAATACGGCGCCGTAATGCAGATGGCACTTTGGAGCAAAGTAAAAGATTTTCTGCAGGAAAAACATCCGGGAACCATCGTCCAAAACGACCTGGCTGATTTTTTAAACGCGTATGAACATCAGGAAGCAGACAAACCATTGTTATATGTCCAACTACATAAAAACCTGGTAACCATTCTTACAACTGACGGGTCGCTGCGCTTTTTTAATTCATTTTTTTACCTGAATGAAAACGACCTGCTTTATTATATCCTGAACGTCGCCAAATCAATGCAAAGTAGTCACCCGCAGGTTTTGCTCAACGGCCGGGTCAATAAACGGTCGGCTATTTTTCATCGCCTGAGGCAGTACTTTGCTGAAGTGAATATTGCAGGCAGAACTTCGGAGGTTTATTACAGCTACCTTTTCGACCAGCTTCCAGATGCACGCTTTGTCAACCTCTTAAATACCATTGGATGAGAATCGTTGGAGGCATACACCGCGGAAGGCAATTCAGCCCGGGAAAAAGTTTCACAGCCCGGCCTACCACCGACATGGCCAAGGAAAGTTTATTTAATATTTTGGCTAATCAAATTGATTTTGAGTCAGCCAAAGTACTCGATTTATTTGCCGGCACCGGGAGCATCTCCTTTGAATTTGTGTCGAGGGGCTGTCCGCAAGTCACTTCGGTGGAAGTGAATTTTCAGCATTGGCAGTTCATCAAAACGGTGATTGAAAAGCTGGGCGCTGCCGAACAGATGAAGGTGATCAAAGCAAATGCTTTTCAATATTGCAAAAATACAACAGACCAATTTGATGTCGTTTTTGCTGACCCGCCTTACGATCACAAACAGTTTGGCGAAGTTCCGGAGCTGGTGTTGCAAAGCGGCATTTTAAACCCCGGAGGCCTGTTCATCCTCGAACATTCAAAGCACTACAATTTTTCAGAAATGAAAGAATATGCGGAAACACGCCACTACGGAAGCGTACATTTCAGCTTCTTCAAAAAATAAAAGCTTTACGCGAAGGTGAAATGTCCCTTTAAAGTATTGATCGTCCCTCCATTTCATCAGTCTTCATAAACGTATTAATTTTCAGTCTTTGCGGCGACGAAGCCAATTTTTGTTTCGGAAAGTGTACCGTGGCATGATTTTTTTATCAGCGAAGGGGAACATTAAAAATTATGTCTTATGAGAAGATTAGAAAATAAATCAGTCATTGTAACCGGTGGCGCCACCGGAACAGGGGAAGCGATCAGTAAACTTTTTGCACTGGAAGGTGCAAGCGTGGTCGTCTGCGGTTATCCCGAAGATCCGGTTGAGGAAGTTGTACACGAAATCAATACCACCGGCGGAAAAGC
>OBJA01001075.1_pt1 | contig 20154 bp, 14 predicted proteins | sample 1519751 | NCBI WGS metagenome assembly OBJA01 (sample SAMEA3881238, study PRJEB22517) | soil metagenome | biome: lake sediment; feature: soda lake sediment; material: sediment, water from around vicinity | place: India | collected 2013-12-23 | depth 3 m
GACCGGATCAGCCTGGTTGATTTTTTCATTGGCCAGCTCTTCCTCCGAAGCATCGGCTTCAGGAGCTTCTTGTTCCTGTTTTGCCACCTGGTCAAGTTGTAGCTGCACATAAATGGGAAAATGATCTGAACCGATGTAGCCCAAGCGTTTAATTTTGACCAATTTGAAATCGTTCGAATGAAAGAGGTGATCCAAAGACCACCGCATCAACGGATATCTGGCATGAAAGGTATTGTAAAAACCCCTCCCAACCCGCGGGTCAAGCAACCCGCTGATTTTTTGAAACAAGGAGGTTGTGCGCGACCAGGCCACATCGTTCAGGTCGCCCATGATCAAAACCGGATGTTGTTCACTTTCAAGACTTTTTCCCACGATGAGCAGTTCGGCGTCGCGGTTGGTTGACGAACTGCTTTCTGTGGGGCTCGGGGGTTTGGGGTGAAGGCAATAGAGGTGGATTATTTTTCCGGATCGCAGTTTTACAACAGCTTCAATGGAAGGAATTTCTTCTTCTACAATAAAGCGGATAGTCGCTTTTACGATTTCGAGCCGGGAGTACAGGTGCATCCCATACAGGTTATTTTGCGGCTTTTTGACAGTATAAGGAAAATCCTTTTCAATTCCTTTAAGTTGATCTTCCCACCATTGGTCCGATTCCAGTGTCAGCAACAGGTCAGGTTTCAGTTCATTAACATGTTGTATTAGTTTTTCTGAATGACGATTGGGTAAAAAAACATTGCTGACGATCACCGAAATTAAGTCGGCGGGATCACTTCTTTTTGAATCTGCAGATTGTTTTTTCCACAGCACGGTGTACTTGATAATCCGGCTCGTCTGGTAAAACAGACTTATGACCAACAATCCGGTCAAAACAACTTGCCATGCCCTTTGGAAGTCGTACAACAGCGTGCTGAGCATGATCATCACCAGCAGAGCCACGCTGATTTGAAGGCGCGGAAAGTCAAAGACCCGGACTTTCCAATCATCCAAACGGAGCAGGGTAATTAATGTTCCAATAATAAAAATGGCGGAAAAAAATCCGGTCATCACTTTCAATAAAGTCATTGGCGGAAATTTTGGACTTTCGCCGAACACCATCCGGACCCTTATAATTTGTCTGAACAGCCTCAACAAAAGCCACATTTATAATAAGCTCATTTAGAAGAACAAGCTACAAAAGCGAAGGTTGTCAATAGGTGCATTTATTTGCTGTTTCGGTACATACATGCTTTGGCTTGAAAAATCTTTTAAAGACATCAATATTTTTTCTTAAAGAATAAAAATTGTCTCATCTTCTTTAATTTTGAAAGAAAAAAATCATGCAACAATTAGCTGATCTCCCCAATATTGGCAAAGTGGTTGAAGCCAAATTAAAAGAAGTGGGTATTGAAACGCCTGAACAGCTCGTTGAACTTGGGGCCGAGCAAGCATTTATCCGTTTGCGCACCGTTGACAAAGGCGCATGTTTGAGCATGTTGTGCGGCCTGGAAGGCGCCGTACAAGGCATCCGCTGGCACCAGTTGCCGAAAGAACGAAAGGAAACGTTGAAAGCATTTATCAGGATGAAACAGGTGGATGTGGAGAAATAAGTCAGGTATTTTTGGCTCAAAAATCTTCTCCAAACAAAGCCTGTTCAACCAACTCGCACAAAATATGCCCGATTAAAATATGAGCTTCCTGTATTCTGGGCGTGTCATTTGAAGGAACGTTAATCAGCAGCAGGCAATGATTTTTCAGTTCGCCACCATCGGACCCGGTCATAGCAATTACCAACATGTCGGTATCAATGGCTTTTTTTGCAGCTTTGATTACGTTGTCCGAATTGCCCGACGTTGAGATGGCAATAAGCACATCGCCTTTTTTCCCGGCAGCCGAAATATAACGTTCGTAAGCGCTTTCAAAATCGTAATCATTTGAGTAAGCGGTGATGAAGGAAGAATTTACATGGCAGGCTTCAGCCTGGATTGGCGGCCGGTCGAGGTAAAATTTGCCCGACAGTTCTGCTGCCAGATGCTGGGCATCAGCCGCGCTTCCGCCGTTGCCACAAAAAATGGTTTTGTTGCCGTTTTTGGGCATCAGCCGCGCTTCCACCGTTGCCACAAAAAATGGTTTTGTTGCCGTTTTTGTACGCGGCCACCAGCCCGTCAACAGCAAGCCTGATCTTATCTGTCAGTTTTTCGTCATTCAGAATGGCTTCTTTTAAAAGAATCGACTGCCGGATACGGTCGCGAATCAAGTCCATCTTATTTGCTGATTTCATTGTAAACAGAGATAAAAGCATTCACCATATTTTGCCACGAAAATTTCTTTTTTTCTTCAACCAGGTTTTTTTCAAATTCTTTTTGCCGTTTGTTGAGGTAAAAGTCGAGAATTGCATCAGCAATAGCTTCTTTGTTGGGTTCAACCACATAGCCCACCTTGTGGTCAGGAATAATTTCAGCCAACCCGCCAACATTGGTTACCAGCATGGCTTTTTCAAAATGGTAGCCAATTTGGGTTACGCCGCTTTGAGTGGCTGTTTTATAAGGTTGCACAACCAGGTCGGCGGCGCTAAAGTAGTGGCTCACAAAAGCATTGGGAATAAAATCGGTGTGCATGATGACTCTCTCTTTCAGTTTTAAATCCAGGAGCAGTTGCTGGTAAGGTGCCGGATTGGTATAATATTCGCCGGCAACAATCAATTTAACAGGGAGTTGTTTCAACCGTTCCTCGGCAAAGGCATTCAGTAATAAGTCGAGGCCTTTGTAGTCGCGGATAAACCCAAAAAAAAGTAAGTAGCTGGTTCCGGTGTCGAGCTTGAGCTTTTTTTTCGCTTCTGCCTGCTCCAATTTTTCCCCGTAATTATCAAAAAGCGGGTGAGGGCAAAGTTGCCGGGGCAGTTTTGCATTGAAGGTGTCAATATCATCCAGCACGGATTGCGACATGGCTACCATACCATCAATACTTTTCATAAAATAGCGCGTCAGCATGTTGTCGCCGGGCCTTTTTTCGTGAGGGATAATGTTGTCCGCCAGACACAAAACTTTGGTATGTTTGTTTTTTCTGACCAGGCGGCAGATGGTTCCCAGAGAGGGCGCCATAAAAGGCAGCCAATACCGGACAAGCAGCACATCAGGTTTTTCATTTTTGATCCGATTGCCAACCTTGATCCAATTGGTGGGTGAGATAGAATTGACGGTCCTTTTGATATTAAGCGGTGGTGCTTCGCCGTCGGAAAATTGTGATTTGCCGGGAAAAAGCAAAGCAGGGTATTGCAAAGAGAAAGTTTCGATGTCCACCTGATAACCCATGTTTAAAAACTCGGTTGCCAGCCGTTCGTTGTAGGTTGCCAGCCCACCCCGGAAAGGATAAGCAGGTCCGATGATTTTGATGTCAAGAGCCTCCCCCCTTCCCCCTCCAAAGGAGGGGGAGGAAGAAGCTTTTCTATACTTTTTTTTATTCATTTCAGATATTGTTTATAGTTGCGCTCTTGTTCCCCTCCCTCGGAGGGGTTAGGGAGGCTCCCTCCTCCCTTCGTGGGGATTAATGGGGGCTTTTCAGCAAATTTGCGACATATTTGTCAATTGGGAAAGTCAATTCGTCGGGGTTTAATGTTTCTATTTTTACCCAGCGGAATGACTGGTTGCCGTTTTCCATTTTTTCGAAGTCGAATGGGCGGTGTGAAATTTTAAACCGGACGGGTTCTTTCAGTTTCGCTTTGTAATAAATGCTGATCAATTGGTGGTCGTCATAAAAAAGGGCTTTCTGATAAAAGTCGGTCGTGTAAAAATGTTCGATCATTTCAATTTCCTGCCCGCACTCTTCCAGCATTTCCCTCCGCAGGCAGTCAATCGTGCCCTCGCCGAAATTGAGTCCACCTCCCGGGAATTTTGTCATTTTCGTGTTCAGCTGAAATTCGTCAGTCAGCAGTATTTCCTGCTTTTCATTGACGAAAATTCCATACACGCGAATGTTGAACTTGATGCTCATTGACGATTTACCATTTATCCATTTACGATTGACAAGCTTCTTTAATTATGTCCACTCTTGTTCCTCTTCTATTGGAGGGGGTTAAGGGGAGGCTTCTTTCTCTTCCGCGTCGGGGGAGTTGGAAGGGGCTTTTCTCACCTTTTGCCCGATGAATTGAATAATTTCTTTTTCCTGATCCGGCTCAAACCAATGAATTTCTGCATCTTTCCGCAGCCACGTCAATTGTTTGCGGGCGTAATGCCTCGAATTTCGCTGAATCAGTTCAACCGCTTTTTCAAGGGTTGTTTCGCCGTCGAAATAAGCAAAAAGTTCTTTGTAACCCACGGTGTTCAGCGGGTTCAGGTGCCTGAGCGGATACATTTGTCGGGCCTCTTCTTCCAGCCCTTCGTTCATCATTTGCTCCACCCGCTGGTTGATGCGTTCATACAATTTTTCGCGGTTCGTGTTCAGGCCTATTTTTAGAATCCGGAAAGGTCGTTTTTTGGTGGTTTCTTTCCTGAAAGAAGAGAATGGCTTGCCGGTCATCAGGCACACTTCGAGCGCGCGGATCAACCGTTTGGGGTTTTTCAGGTCAACCTGCCGGTAGTAGGTTTCATCGAGCTGTTTCAGTTTCATCCTTAAATGTTCGATGCCATGTTCTTCGAATTCGTTCATGATTTTCCGGCGGATTTCAGGATCGGCATTGGGTTGATCGTCAATGCCTTTGCATGCGGCATCAACATACAGCATAGACCCGCCGGTCATAACCACCACCTGGTGGCGGGTGAATAAATGGCCGATAATGTCAAGTGCTTCGGTTTCGAAACGGCTGGCATTGAGGTCTTCCTGAACAGAATGTGAATGAATGAGATGATGTGGTACGGCTTGCAGGTCGCCGGGCGGCGGAACAGCGGTTCCGATAGATAGTTCTTTGAACAGTTGCCGGGAGTCGGCTGAGACAATCTCTGTATTAAAATGTTGTGCGATCCGAAGGCTTAGTTTACTTTTTCCAATCCCTGTTGGTCCCTGGATCACGACTAAGGTTTTGTCCATTCTCTGATGCTTGAAGGGCAAAGGTAGTGGATTTGCATCGTAAAAAAAGGAAGGGGATCCTTAATCCCCTTCAAATAAATCCTCCATTTCGCCAAAAATTTCGGTATAATCATCTAAATCACCATAGTCATGGTACCTGTTATCCAGATCTAGCTGGCTCGTTACCTGATCCTGCAGTTCTTCTTCCAGAATTTGAGCAGGAGCATCACCGTATTGAAAGGTGAGCTTGTTTTCTTGAAGATTCTTTTCCATGTAAATTTCAGTTAATTCGATATAAAAAGATCTGTCATTAAAAAAGTCAAATATATAGAGCAGTCTTTGCTCAGTGTCGCAGAGGATGTCACAGAGTTTGGTTTTCCCCATAATTTTGGTTTGGGTCCAGTTAACTCCGTAATCTAAAAAAGTAATTTCTGTTTGTTTGCCCCACTTGTCGCCGGCTATAAAAAAAGAAGCGAGTTGGTCCGAACTGTATTGGCAACTTTCCTGTATCAGGTTATGAAAATCTGCGAAATTACGCTGCCCATCCATTTCAACCACCCGCACAAAGTCCGGTTTTTCGATAGAAGTTATTTTAAATTGATAAACCATCCAGTTTTCAATATTGATTTAGAGACTATTTTTTTCACCTGAAATAATTGTTGTTCCAGCACACAGGTTTTTTAAACGGCGATCTTTTTGAAAGGTTAGGTAATAAATGTTAAAAAAGATTAATTGGAAAAGACGTCGTTTTAACGGGTTGGCAGCGTGTGGTTTGACCAATTATTTTTTCTGAAACGATGGGCGGGACAAACGAAAACTCGAATCTAACCGTCATATATTCAGCGATTTTTCGAACTATCAGGTTCGTCTGTTCTATTTTTAAAAAGGAAATTTATCTTGTTTTGATGACAATTATTATCGAACTTAACAGCTTTTCCAGGTGGTGCAGATACAGGTTTATTGGATAATCCGTCATGGGTCATTTGATCATGATGGCTTAAAGCGCCGGAATTTGAAACCCAAAACTTGGAACTTGGAACTTGAAACTGAAAACTGAAAACTGTCAACTGAATTTATGCGCTACGGAACTTTGTTATTTGAAAACATGCGAATTGCGGTGCAGTCGGTGAAGGCCAACTTGCTGCGCACCATACTCACCGTATTGATTATTGCAGTGGGCATTACAGCTTTGGTTGGTATATTAACGGCCATCGACTCCATCAAGTCGTCTATTACAAAAGAGTTTATGTTTATGGGCGCCAATACCTTTACCTTAACCTCCCGCGCCATGCACATCCAGGTGGGCAACGAGCGGATCCGCACAAAAAATCATGTCTATATTAATTATTACCAGGCAAAAGCTTTTAAGGAGCAGTTCGATTTTCCGGCTTTGGTTTCTGTTTCGGCTAATGCGACAGGAACAGCAACCGTAAAATACGGATCAAAAAAGTCGAATCCCAATGTTACTGTCCGTGGCATTGACGAAAACTTTATCTACACTTCAGGATACGAAGTCGACAGGGGACGTAATTTTTCACCCTCAGATGTCAGTTCAGGACTGGGCATCGTATTGCTTGGCGACGGTTTGGTAAGAAGGTTGTTTGACCGGAATGAAAACCCGTTGCAGAAAGAAGTGAGTATTGGCGGTGGCCGTTACCTCGTGGTTGGAACTTTGAAGGCGAAGGGTGGGGGTTTTGGTGATAACGGCGATGAACTTTGCCTGCTTCCGTATTCCACCGTACGCACTTTTTTTTCGCGTCCGCAAATGAATTTCAATATACAGGTGAAAGTTGAAAACACGCCGTTGGTTGAAGCTGCTATTGGCGAAGCTGAAGGCACTTTTCGCATCGTCCGCGGCCTGAACCCGATGGACGACTCTGATTTCAATATTGAAAAAAGCGACAACCTGGTGAACATGCTCCTGAAAAACATTAAAAACATTACCCTGGTAGCGACTATTATTGGGATCATTACCTTATTTGGCGCTGCCGTTGGGCTGATGAACATCATGCTGGTGTCGGTGACCGAGCGCACACGTGAAATCGGGATCAGAAAAGCTACAGGTGCAAATTCATCGCTGATCAGGCAGCAGTTTCTGATCGAAGCCATTTTGATCGGACAAATAGGAGGCGCATTGGGGATTGTACTTGGGATTTTAATCGGCAACCTGGTTTCGGTATTGATCGGCAGCTCTTTTATTATTCCCTGGCTTTGGATCATCACCGGTGTTGCCTTATGTTTTGGGGTTGGCATCGTTTCAGGTTATTACCCGGCCCAAAAAGCTGCCGGAATGGATCCGATAGAAAGTTTGAGGTACGAGTGAGGGTTCCCCTTCACAATTTTTAGAGGCTTATTTCTGTGTTGGCGTTATACCATAGGATTAATAAGAACGAATCCTGGAATGATGTTCTTAAAGTCGTAAGTATTTGCTGTTATCAATTCAAGTTTTGCAGTTACTGCTGTAGCGAGGATGATAGCATCGGGTAGTTTTATTTTGTGATGTTGCCTGATCTTGATTACCTCTTCAACGATTGGTTGTTCAATCTGAATAATCTCAAAAGAAGAACAAATGCTTCCCATCATATTTTTTTCGTATTCAGACTTAAATGAATAACCCATGGCTTCCATGTAAGTTATCACAGATATAAACAGTTTGACATCCTTTGCAGCGATCTCATCGATATGGAGTTTCCTTTGTGACAAATAAACCAAAATGTTCGTATCAACAAGTTTACCATTCATGCCGGATGTTTTTTTGCCATGAAACCGGATCTTCAATTTCATTTAACATTGTGCCAGGCTCAATAGTACTTAAAGTCCTTTTTAGCTGATCAAATTGGGATTGCGTTGGATTTACAGGAAGGTCGTCTTCTATATTTTTTACGAAAGAAAAGTTTTGCAAGAGCTTTTTGAGGAAGCTTGCATTTTTTTTTGTGTCAACTTTTATCTTTAATGTAGGCATGAGAATGTTTTTCCTTCAAAATTAGCAGTTTTTGTCAAACAAAAAAGGCGTCAATTTGCTTGACGCCTTTTTAGATGATATCTTCCTTCTCATCCCCGGGCAATTGCCGGAGAGGCCGGGAAATTGTTTTTTATTTTACGGAATCCATGTATTCGATCAGTTCGCAAACTTTTGCCGAGTAGCCCATTTCATTGTCATACCATGAAACAACTTTTACGAAGTTTGGAGACAAAGAAATACCTGCGCCGGCGTCGAAGATTGAAGTGCGGGTGTCGCCAACAAAGTCGTTCGAAACAACCTGATCTTCAGTGTAACCGAGGATTCCTTTCAATTCGCCTTCAGAAGCTTCTTTCATGGCTGCACAAATTTCAGCATAAGAAGCGCCTTTTTCCAAACGGGCAGTCAGGTCAACAACCGATACGTCGGGAGTTGGTACACGGAAAGCCATCCCTGTCAGTTTGCCGTTCAGCGTTGGGATTACTTTGCCCACTGCTTTGGCAGCACCTGTTGACGAAGGGATAATATTTTGTCCCGCACCGCGGCCACCTCTCCAGTCTTTTGCCGATGGGCCGTCAACTGTTTTTTGAGTAGCTGTTGTAGCGTGAACGGTAGTCATCAAACCTTCCACAATGCCAAATTTGTCATTCAACACTTTGGCGATTGGCGCCAGGCAGTTGGTAGTACATGACGCATTCGACACAAAGTTCATGTCGTTTTTGTATGTTTTGTGGTTAACACCCATCACAAACATGGGGGTGTCGTCTTTTGAAGGGGCAGAGAAGATCACTTTTTTAGCGCCTGCATCGATATGTCCCTGAGCTTTTGATTTTTCGAGGAACAAACCAGTTGATTCAACAACATATTCGGCACCAACAGCGCCCCAGTTGATGTCAGCCGGGTTTCTTTCCGAAGTGACACGGATTTCATCACCGTTCACAATCAGTTTGCCGTCTTTTACTTCTACTTCACCTTTGAAAATACCGTGGGTAGAATCGTATTTTAACATGTAAGCCATGTAATCTACATCGATCAGGTCGTTGATGGCAACTACCTGAATTGTACCTTTTGCGATAGCCTGGCGGAATACAAAACGTCCGATGCGGCCGAATCCGTTGATACCGATTTTAATTTTTGACATAGTTGATAATTTAAAAATTAATGAAAGATTTATTCTTTGACTTAATAGCTTCTCAGGTTTTTTTGAAACCCCACAAAATAACTAACTAAAATCAAGACGGTCAAATTTTTCTATTTTGAATTCTTATTTTTCGCCACAGCTTAAAATTCAGTTAATGTTGATTTTTTTTTTGTATGCGGAGTCTGTCAACTAAAAACGAGTCAAATAAAAAGCGGCAAACTGTTTAAGCACCCGTTGAAGTTTCTTTTGATAAGCTGTGTCAGCTTGTGTTATCTGAGGTAAAATATCCGCTGAATCCCGCTGTCGTTGCCGTTTTTCGTACAAATCCACAGGACGGGCTCAAATATTAAAATCTCAGGTGCCAAAAAATCCCCTAAAGAATTGTTTTTTATTTAATTGCTACGTTTTTTGTTTACTGACTTTTTGTTCATTCTGTAGAAAATCTCAGTGACAGCGCCGGCTTGACCGCGTCCGGAAGTTCAGTCGGCGTTTTAATTGTGCCAGTGAAATGTCAATCTGTGCAGGCAAGGAGTTGAGCCACTCCTTCAGCTTCAAACAGCGGCATCGGTCGCCTTGATCATCACGTTTGGCGTAATGGCCACTATGTGTTCGTGCCCCCCGCTGCCGGAGGGTGCGGTGGAGTTTTGTGAATAAGCCGGGCAGGTTTTACAGGTTTTACATGAAGAAAATGACAAAGAAGTCATAATCAATAGGATAAACAGCTTCAGGATAGTAATTCGTTTCATGGTCCGCCAATTTTCAGGAGAGGCAAAAATAGACATTTGCGGCAGGAAAACAATTATTACACAGACAAATCCCGGGAGAACCGTTTTAAAATTTATTGGCGAAGTATTATGGATAGAAAAATTACCTTGAATCAACCTTATCAATTCCTACCTTTCTAAAAAGGTAGCCTGGATGACTTACCTGTAAATTTAAGACACAAAGGTATTTTATTATGAACGAAAGTCTTCAGTTGAAGTTTAAAATATTGAACTCAAGGTGCTTCTTTAATCCGTGTTTTGTAACTAAATCCCGACCGGACATTTACCCGATTGCATACGTCGTCATTAAGTTAAGCCCTGCATGAAAAACTGCTGAAGTTTGCGCAGTTACCTTTTTTCAGCCTATTTTGACAAAATAAATTTGTACAAATTTTCCAAATTTTTATGGTTGGAAATGCTTGTACATTGACAATAAATTTTATAGGTTTGTGTAATCTTGGCAAAAGGTGTAAACAATAGTACAGGCAAACTTTAATAAACGAATGATATAAACCAATTAATCAATTAATTAAGCTCACTAAAATCATTGCTATGAGAAAATTTTCTACCTGGTCCCTTTGTGTTTTTACCCTGATTTTTTTGTTTGATTTATCTGTTTACGCGTCGGCGTGACGGGATTTTTGCGTTTGCTTTTCGCTTAAACGGGCGGATTGCAGGCTAAATCCGTGTCAACGGTCTTGTGTATCAAAACAAATCAGCTAAGTAAAAACCAATGAAAAACAACAACCTCCTTGATTTATTGCTGCGTTTAATCGCCAGTCATGGGATGTGGCCTGGTTTTTTATTTTCTGCACCAACACCTGCCTGCACCGCTTACAGCCAACCCCGGGCAGCTGCTACTCACGCTGGATTTATAAAAACAACGATATATAAAGTTCAATCAATCAATCAATTTAAGTACAATTAAAAACAAATGCTATGAGAAAATCATTTACTCGGCTTATTAGTATTTTTATGCTAATTGCGGCGTTCGTTTCACAAGGCTTTGCCGTTGGGGTAGTAACTAGCTTCCCTGACCTTGTGCTGAGTGGCGATCATGCCAATTTGAAAAAGACTGAGGCATTTGTGCTGACCTCCACGGAAAAAGTGGTAGCCGGTACAGGTGTTATCCGTCTTAAAAATCAGGCAGGGACTACGACCCTTGCTGCTTATCAGGCCACCAATTCAAATGTTTCTATTACAGAAGCAGATGGCGTGTGGAAGATTTCGGTTAATTTCACCAGCTTTTTGGTTGAAGGCACCAGTTATATTTTGGACGCCGACGCCAATTTTGTAAAAGCTGCCGATGATGGACAAGCAAGTAACGCTGATGACTGGGCTGTCACAATGGGTGACTATACCAATCCTTTATTGGCCGGCACTCCTTTTTTGCCTGCAAATAACGGAACAAGCGTCCAACTGGATCAGAATTTAACTGCTACCTTTAATGAACCCATCGCGATAGCTGAAGGCGGACAAGTATTTATTTACAAGGACAATGGGACTGCACATGGTGACCTTTTTGATGTGGTTGCTGTTGGTTCGGGTTTGTCTGCTGCTGGTGCCGTGTTGACCATTAATCCAAACAAAGACTTCACTCAATTAACGAAGTACTATGTAGTTATTCCCAATGGTGTTGTTACTGATGCCAGCGTAAATCAGAATAAATTTGCCGGCTGGTTGAATAATACAACATGGGCTTTTACTACCCGCGACGCTACGGCTCCTGTTGTCACCAAATTTGTAAAAGACAACGTTGGCGCCACTGCTTTTGATATTTTCCTGCAATTGGACAAAAAAGGAAAAGCTTTTGTAATGGCTGTAGGATCGGGGCAAACACCTGATGCAGCTATGTTTACAAGTGGTAATGGAATGAAAGAAGCCAATGTTACAGCTGCTTCTACTGATGTGAAGGTTAGCTTGACACAATTTCTTAATGTAGGAACCGGTGTAGCTACATTTGTTGAAGGTGGTACTTATGATGTTTGGGTATATACGGAAAATTCAGAAGATCCAGCTACAGTAGGCGATCCTGTTAAAAAATTGACTGTTACCACTTCTGATGTTACAAAACCTGTAGCAAGTGTTTTATATCCTGCTAATGGCGAAGGAGCAGCAACGGTTAATACGAAAAATTATTTAACCATTAAACTTTCTGAAAAAGTTAAGCTTGGAACAGGTTCTGTTGATATTTATACCTGGAACAACTCATTGAACCATGAATTGTTTGTTTCAGTGCCAGTTGCTTCCTGCAAAATATCGTTGCTTGCAGGCGTTACCGAAAATGACTCCTTATATATTCCGGTTAACAAATCAACTTGGGTTAGCCAGGCTACGTACTTCGTAAAATACAATGAAGGGATTGTAACGGATGTTGCAGGCAATAAGCTGGCTGCCAAAACAACAACGGGAGACTGGAAATTCACGGTAAAAGATTTCAAGGCACCTACTTATGTTGTTACTCCTGCCAATGGTGTAACAAATGCAAATAATGCAGCTCCTCAAATTACGATTACTTTTAATGAAGACTTGTACTCAAATGCAACAGGTACCGCTATGGTTATTGGGGATATTGTTTCTCCAAAGATTTCATTGAAAAAGGGTACTTCGGCGGTGGACTATTCTGTACATTCATTTAATGGGAAAGTTATTCAATTAACAATTGACCCTGCAGCAGTTACCAGCAATGCTTCATTTGAGCTTTCTATCGATACCAAATTATTCTTTGATGCATCAGGCAATAAAGGAACTACTGTTGACAAAATTAATTTCACTCTCAAAGATTTTGAAGGGCCTGAAGTTACTATCGAACCGCTGGCTCCGGGAAAATCAGATAACATCCTCGTGAAATTTAATGAGCCGGTATTTAATGCTGATGGTTCTGCCATTACGAATGCCAACGTGGCAGGTATGGTGATTTTCCGGAAAGGAACGGATGCAACAGGTGCTATTGTTTCTGCAACTTATACTGTAGCTTCTGACGCTAAATCATTTATTATTGATCCAGCCAACGATTTTACAACTCCCGGTGACCAATACTATGTACGCCTTGGTGCAGGTGCAGTAAAAGATGCGGCCGGTAACCCAAATGCTTTAAAAGAACAAGTAATTATTGTAGCCGATTTTATTGTGCCTACCGCAACCTTCTCAGGTATTGGCACTTCTCCTGTAAGTCCGACTGGGCTTTCTGCCGTGATTACATTCAGCGAACCGATGGCTACATTGGATGGAACAGCGGTTATAGCAACTGACGTTGCTACTGAATTGATTACCATAAAAGAAAATGGTGAAAATATTTCATTTACCGCAGAATGGACTTCAACTACTGCCATTGCTATTACTGCTACCTACGGATATAATAAAAATTACACCATATCTATAGGTAAATCGTTGAAAGACTTGGCAGGAAATGCATTCGAAGGTGTTTCTAAATCTTTCACTACCTGGTCAGATGTGGCTCCGGCAATGGTTTCTGTTTCTCCTGCAAACAATGCAACGCAGCAAGCGAACAATGTTGCCATTGAAGTAACTTTCGACCAAAACATCAGTTTGGTTGCAAGCCCGGCAATTACAGTGTCAGGCAGTATCTCCGGTGCTTCAACGGTTACAACTGCTGTTGCGGGCGCTAAATTGACAATCGGTCATTCTGCTTTTGTTGAAAATGAAACAGTAACTGTAACTATTCCCGCGGGAGATGTTATTGGTGCCAATGGGATAGCTACAATAACGGCTACTTCCTGGACATTTAAAACAAAAGATACAGTAGCACCTACGGTTACAACTTATTCTCCGGCGATTGCCGCTACCAACGCTCCTCTGACCGGAAAATTGACACTTACTTTCAGCGAAAATGTTGTGAAAAAAGTAGGTCAGATCTTAATTAAAGATTTTGATTCTGATGTTACTGTTCAGGCTTTAACAGAAGCAAATGCTGCCGTGGTCACCAACACTAAATTGGAAGTGACACTTGCCTCTTCTTTAGCATATAACAAAAAATACTATGTTGTTGTTACTGAGGGTGTGGTAGAAGATGCAGCAGGCAACAAATATGCGGGAATCAGCGGAAATTCCTGGTACTTCACAACTGTTGCTACTCCGGGTGCCTTTGAAGTGGCTTCCAGCGTTCCTGCTCATAATGCTGATAAAATTGCTGCCGGTATTACTTCAATTACTGTTACATTTAATCGTGACATCAAAGCAGGTTCATTGTCTTCTGTTAATAAAATTACCTTAAATGATGGAACTGCCAATGTAATTACGGATGTAGCCAACTCAAGCCGCTTCTCAATTTCGGGGAATACGCTTACCATTAATACCTTGAGTGACATTGTTGCCAGCAAAACTTATACATTAACACTTGAGGCAGACATTGTTAAGGACAGTTTCAATACACCGAACACTGCAAAAACAATTACTTTCTATACATTCGATAACAATGGACCAAAAGTGGTTAGCACGACTCCTGTAGCTGGTGCAACTGGTGTTCCAACCAATACCACGATCTCGGTTACGTGGGATGAAACTCCGTTATATGATGGCGCTACCATTTCTGCGGCTACCATTAAAGAACACAGTCTCGTAACTGTTAATGGAGGTAACGCTTACACTGCCACAGTTAACGGATTGCAGTGGGTTCTGACTTTAGATGCTCCTTTGGCAGAAAAAGTAACCTACCCGGTAGTTGTTAAACAAACTGCTGTTGCCGATGCCAATGGTAAAACCCAGGGCGCTGATTATATGTGGCAATTTACAACCATTGATGCCACTTGCAATGCTCCTACGGTTTTTAATTTAACTGAAAATACCAAAGGTACAGAAGTTAAATTTACAGTTAACTTTAATGAAAAAGGGACTGTTTATTATGCTGTTCTGCCCTCAGCTACTAACGCTCCTTCTGCAGCTGAAATTATTGCTTTAAATAAGGCAATTTCTTTCACCAATGATGCAGGCGGCACAAGTGCAGCTCAAACAGTTACCGGTTTAACTTCCGGCGCTGCTTATAAAGCTTATTTTGTAGCGGTTGATGCTTCTGCTAATCAAAGCACAATCTATGCTCCTTCTGAATTTACAACGGCCGATGTTGTTGCTCCTGTCGTAACTGCGATGGTTCCAGCTAATGGCGCTACCGCGGTTGCCGCTAATACCACACTTAAGCTGACTTTCAACGAAGCTGTGCTTAAAGGTGCTGGAGCTTTTGTGATCCGTGAAGTTGCTACTGATGTTCTTGTTGCTACAGTTGACGTGTCTGGCGCCGCTGTGACTTTAAGTAGTGACAGCAAAACAGCTACGATTGTAACTGGCGTTACTCTTGCAAGTGAAAAAGCTTATTACGTGGAAGTTTCTACCGGAGCTTTCACTGATGCTGCATTGAATAAAGTTGCCGGTATTTCAGGTTCAACTACCTGGGCGTTTACAACAAAAGATACTGAGGCACCTGAATTAGTGGAAACTACTCCAGATTATGATGAAGCAGCTCCTGAAATTCTGGCTGGAACAACTTTATCGATGAAGTTCAGCGAAGCAATGAAGATCGGTACGGGGGTTGTTTATGTGAAGTATCTTTCAGGCGACGAGGCAGGCGATGTATTCGAAGTAATTAATGCCAGTGCATTGACTTTGAGCGCTGACAAAAAGACTATCAGCTTCAGCATGACCCATGTGCCGGTTGAACAGACTACATTCTACGTTGATTTAGGAGACCTTGTATTAACTGATGAAGCGAATAACCCATGGGCTGAAACTATATTAGATCCGACCGTCTGGGATTTCATGATCAAAGATCAAACAGCTCCTGTATTGACTTCTTCCATTCCTGCAAACAATGCTACCGGAATTGCTATCAATTCTACGATTAAATTGACATTCAGCGAAAATATCTTCAAATCTCCGGATGCAACTGCATTTGACAATACAACAATCAAAACGGTATTGTCATTAAAAGATGCTGCCGGTGCGTCTGTGGCATTCAATGCTACCATTGCTGGAAACGTTGTGGTAATTACTCCGACTGCCAACCTGAAAAGTGAAACAACTTATAAGGTAACGGTAAGCCCGGTTGTTGATAACCGCAAAAACGTTAGCAACGAGATTACGGTAACTTTTACAACCAAAGACATGACTGCTCCGACAGTCGTTTGGAATCCGTCGTTTGACACTACTTTCAATCCAAAAACCGGTGTTGTAACCGTGACCTTCAGCGAACCGATTTATGATGATGTTGTAAATACTAATGAGTCAAATCCTGTTATTGTTGACGTTGTTGCTGCTAACATTCCTAGTTTCTTTACTTATAACGCGGGAACAATTACACGTGACGATGACGGTGATATTGCTACATTTGCTGTCGGAACTGTTGTTCCATTTACTGGAGCCATTTCTGCAGATAAAAAGGTGATTACGTTGACTCCAGCTGCAAGTGCAGTTCCATTGGCCTCTGAAGCTTGGTATAAGGTTGTTTTGAAAGCAGGTGTTGTGGAAGATGCCGCTGAAAATTCAAATCTTAAGGATAGTACTATCTTCCAGATTGAAGACCACGTGAAACCTGAAGTTGCTTCTACAGAGGGTGGGTTCGAGTTTACACCAATGGGGCCAACTGCTGAAGATGCAGCTATGACGATCACGTTCAATGAAGACGTGAAGCTTGGTGCGGGCAATGTGTATATCCGCAACAAAGTTAACGGCGAAGTGGTTGAAACAATCGCTATCAGCGAAACTACGGCTTCAGTGGAAGGAAATGTCGTTACGATTGAACATGCAGATTTCCCTGCAGCGATGAACTTCTTCGTAACTGCCGACGCTGGTACGTTTACCGATGCTTCTGCCAATGCCAATCCTTGGGTCGGTATCGCTACAAGCGCTATTGATACCTGGAATTTCAGTACTGCTGACGCCGTTGCGCCTGGTGTAGTTGCGGAAGGTGGTTTATTCCCTGCTCCTGGTTCAGTAAATGTTCCGTTAAATACAGCATTGAAGATTACTTTCGATAAGAAAATTGCTGCTAACGATGACAACGTGAAACGTTGGGTAGTGATTTACAATGAAGATTGGACTCCGTTCCAGGTAATCGAAGTTTTGAATGGAACTAACCTGACGATTGGTTCAATTACTGATCCTGTATTACAGTCTGACCGTGTTGTTTCTATTACTCACAACTTGTTGGTTCAGAATTCGAAATACTACGTGAGGGTAACCAAAGGCCTTGTGAAAGACGAAGCTGGTAATTTGTTTGCCGGAATCGCTGACGACACCTGGTCATTCACCACAGAAGACAACACTGCTCCAACAATTGTAGCCTTGACTCCTGTTGATGATGCAACTGCGGTTAGCGCTTACACTGACTTGACAATCGAATTTGACCGGAATGTATTGGCCAATGCTGCTGGTAAGATCAAGTTGTACAAAGAAGTTCCTGGTGTTGCATTGGGTACTTTAATTGAAACAATTGATCCTACTTCTGCTTCAGTTGTCATTGACGGAAAAATTGCTACCGTTGCTTTAGCACAACCTTTGGCATATCAAACCGGATATTATGTGATTGTTGAAGCTGGTTCATTTACCAATACTTCTACAAGCAAAATTCCGCTCGATCCGGGTATCACAACAACTCAAGGTTGGAATTTCACAACTGGTGGCGATGTTGATGCACCAATGTTGTTAACATGGACTCCGAATATGGAAACCATTGCTGATAACCATCCAACTTTTGTGATGACCTTCAATGAAGCTGTTGCGTTGACTACTGCAGGAGGTAAATTGAAAGTAACTGCAAAAGACGCTACGACTGCTATTTTAAATATTGATCTTGCTGCTGGTATGATTAGTACTGACGGGAAAACTGTTACAGTTACCTATGTATACAATGCGACTACCGGTGGTTTGAATAAGAACACTGATTATTTTGTGACAGTTGATGCAGGCGCATTGAAAGACGCCGCTGGAAATGTCTTTGGTGGCGTAACTGCCAATACAACCTGGACATTCAAAACTGGTGCTGACTTTGCAACAGATGTTCCTGATCCGATAAATGGTTCTCTCGAGTTCACAGTTTATCCGAACCCATTCGATGGATATGTGAACGTGACTGGTGCTGACAAACTTTCAAGGATTATCCTGACTAACGTTGCGGGACAACGTGTGAAAGAAATTGTCAACCCAACTGAAACGATCCAAACGAGTGACTTACGCAGTGGACTCTACTTCATCACTTTAGTTACTAAAGACGGTGTTGTGGCTAAAACTGAAAGGATTGTTAAAAAGTAATGCCGAATTGATTGATTAAAAAGGGGAGGCCGCAAGGTCTCCCTTTTTTTATTAAAAATTTTAACCACAGATTACACCAAGAGCACCGAGAGCCCCGGGGGCAGATTACGATTGAATGTCGTGTAGTTAGTCAAATTTCTTAGTGTGTCTTAGTGTCTTAGTGTCTTTGTGGTAGTAAAAATAGCCACTACGGCACTAAGACACTAAGTTTCACAAAGCAAAAAACAAATCAGAAATCCTTAACTAGTGTCAAGTCAGCCCTGCTTTGTCACCCTGATCCCGAGCAACCGGGAGAAGGGTCTATTGTAATCAGCTCTTTTATAGGGATTCCTCCTTACGTCGGAATGACAATATCCGCTATTTGACGGTTGACATGACACTAGACGACATTGATTTACGATTTGAATGGACAATGGGGCAGGGTCGTGCCGGGTAATCAGTAAGCGGTGATCAGTAACCAGTGATCGGTAATCAGTAATCGGTGATCGGTGACCAGTGATCAATTTACGATTTGGATATTTACGGTTTACGATTTGAATGGGCTGAAGCCCTCGTAGAACAGGGTATCCATATCCCCGGCATGAATGCAGGTGTTAGTCATAACTTCATAGCGTTCGGGTTTTAGCCCGGGGCAGTCAGCAGTCAGCAACCAGTAATCAATAATCAGCAACCAATGATCGTTCAGCGATCAGGTAACCCACTTACAGCCAAATAGAAAAATGTTGAAAAACATAAACTCAGTTCAGATAAAATTGGTAACTTGTATCCATTAATACAAAACAAAAAACCATGGCAACTGATCGAGTTTTTTCTGGTAGTGGCTTTGATATGCTTACTGCCGCTTCCACAGTCGTGGAACATGCAATCGACAACAAAGAGTTTCTGATCCAAAAACGGGTACAATGGGCCGATCCCTACTTTGCGGACCTGAAGTTGCGCATTTCAAACGATTTCACGTCCTGCCTGGGCATTGATCCCAAAAAACTGCTCCGTTCGGCAACCGCTACCCTTACCCGTGTTCAGGAAGACGCATTGACTGATTTGAGCGATTTTCAGGTGCAGCTCAAAGAAGATTTTAAATCGGATGAACTATTGAAGAATGAACTATTGACGTCGCTTGGTTTTACCTCATGGTTCAGCAAAGCCAAAAGAAAAAACCAGGCCGCATTGATTAACCTGCTCCTGAAATTTAAATCGACCCTTGATGGCACCGCGCGTGATGTGTTGCTTGATGCCGGTTATTCAGCCGAATTGTTGGACAAGATCTGTGGGTATGCCAACGTCCTGAACGAAGCCAATACCTCGCAGGAAACCTTGAAAGGCAGTTCCAAAGAACCAACAGAGGAAGCCGTGAAAGAACTAAACGCTGTTTACCGTGAAGTGATTGGGCTTGCAAAAATTGCCCGCCGGTTTTTTATAAAAGATAAGGTGAAGGCGGAGCTTTTTAACTTTAAGAAGATCATGAAACAACAGCATAGCAATGGCCATTCCCGTGATGAAAAAGATGAAGCGAACCCTGATCAGGTATTAACCTGAACTTGACAGTGATTGGGAAAATCAATAAATGTTTGCCGTTTCGGCCAACATATCCCCGGCTTCCGCAAAGGATTGCCGGGGTTTTATTTTCTTGTTCTGACGCTTCTGTAGCGGGTGCCGGTAAATCTCCAGGGGTTCGAACCAGACCTGCAGGATTGCGAACCAGACCTGAGAGGCTGCGAACCAGACCTGAGAGGCTGCGAATGAAATCTGAGAGGCTGCGAATCAAATCTTTAAGTCTGCGACCAAAATCTCCACGGCAGCGAACCGGATATCTAAAGCTGCGAACCAAATCTCGGGAGTTGCGAACCAGATCTCCAGAGTTGCGAATCAAATCTCCATAGCAGCGAACGAAGATTTTGAAAACTTTCTCTGTTATATTCCTCTTTATCTGTTGTTTGCAGGTGTTCGGAACCAATAGCCAAAGACCAATAACCAATACCCTAATGACCAATGACCAATGACCAATGACCCACTTCCCACTGCCTATTCAGCAAACATTTCCTTACCTTTACCTC
>OBJA01001076.1_pt1 | contig 20151 bp, 22 predicted proteins | sample 1519751 | NCBI WGS metagenome assembly OBJA01 (sample SAMEA3881238, study PRJEB22517) | soil metagenome | biome: lake sediment; feature: soda lake sediment; material: sediment, water from around vicinity | place: India | collected 2013-12-23 | depth 3 m
ATCTTCCGCCGATGCCCTTCTCCTGGGGGAGAAGGTGGCGAAAAAGCCGGATGAGGGGGCCTGAAAAGATCGAAAACTCCCCCTCACCCTGGCCCTCTCCCTCAGGGAGAGGGAATAGAAAGGTGTCTACAGAAGATTGGTAATAATCAGTATAATTTAAGTTAGTGAACACCCAGACTTTTTCTGGAGACCAGCTATGACCTCTATCTGTGAAAACCTCGATCAGATTCGCGCACGCATTGCCGCCGCTTGTGCCGACAGCGGGCGCAACTCTGCCGACGTGCGACTGGTGGCGGTATCCAAAGTCAAACCGGCACGACTGATTGATGAAGCCTTTACTGCCGGACAGCAGATCTTTGGCGAAAGCTACGTTCAGGAGTTCCGCGACAAGGCACAGGCCGTCACCCATCCGGTTGAATGGCATTTCATTGGTGCCCTGCAAAGCAACAAGGTAAAATATCTGCGCGGTCAGGTATCACTGATCCATTCCGTTGATCGCCTGTCCCTGGCCGCAGAAATCAACCGCCAATGGCAAAAAATCGACGCAGTCATCCCTGTTCTGCTGCAGGTCAATGTCGGCGACGAAAGCAGCAAGGCCGGATGTGACATGGCCGAGCTTGACAAACTGGTCCGCCAGGTCGCCGCACTTCCCCACCTGCAGATTCAGGGACTGATGTGCCTGCCTCCTTACTTTGCCGACCCGGAGCTGGTACGCCCCTTTTTTCGCCGCCTGCGTGAACTTGCTGCTAATATCGAAAAACAGCAGATTCCGCGCGTTATCATGAAAGAACTGTCCATGGGAATGAGCGGCGATTTTGAGGTGGCCATTGAAGAGGGCGCAACATTGGTGCGTGTCGGCACAGCAATTTTCGGTGAGCGCGAATAACCAGATGCCAAGACAACAACCCCGGTATTTCATATTTGACCTGGACGGCACCTTAATCAACTCCCTTGCGGATCTGACGTTGACGCTGAATCTGTTGCGCGCAGAGCTGGACCTGGAGGAAATGGCGGCAGATCAGGTTCTTGCCATGGTTGGTGATGGTGCCACCATGCTGGTCCGTCGTGCTCTTGGTGAAGAGCACTATCAAAACCATCATCTCGAGCGTTTTCTTGACCTCTATGACGAGCATCTTCTTGATCAAACCCGCTGCTATCCCGGTATCGAAGACCTGCTCCAGCGCCATAATCCCCGCCAGATGGCAGTGGTCACCAACAAACCGATCCGTCATACCAGAAGAATTCTTACCGGCCTCGGCCTGTCAGGCTTTTTTGCCGCCGTCATCGGTGGTGATTCCTGCCCACATAAAAAACCTCACCCTCTTCCGGTCCTGCAGGCTCTGCGACAGCTGGGAGCCATCACTGATCAGGCCGTCATGATCGGCGACCATCACACCGATCTGCATGCTGCTCAAGGGGCCAACATCGCCACCTGTTTTTGCGCCTATGGCTTCGGCCAGCGCGACGGAATCATTCCCGACTATGAGGTTCACGCACCTGAGGAGCTACTGACTCTGTTCCCGGGAGCCTCTGTTGACTGAGCAGCGCCTGACGTATCGCGAAATTTCCTGGTTTTTCTTCCCGCTGCTGCTGAACATTCAATTGATGAGCATCTCCCACACGATCATCAACGGCGCACTGGCGCGACTGGACAACTATGTCACTGCCCTGGCCGGTATTTCTGTGGCCATGATCGTTCACCTGTTTATTTCTTCCCCCTCGTACCAGAACCATACCGTGACCATCGCCATGGTACGTGGTCGCCGCTCACTCTACGGGGTTTTACTCTTTATTGCCCTGGTCGCCGCCTACGTCACCCTGATGCTGGGATTGATTGCTTTTACCCCTGTGGGCAACCTGGTACTGACAACCTTGCTGGGCACCCCCCATGAGGTTGCGGAAGAGGCCCGCAAAGCCTTGATGATCATGACTTTTCTCCCTTTTTTCACCGGCATTCGTGGCTTCAGTCAGGGCATGCTGATTCGCAACCGCCGTACCGGTCTGGTGTCCTTTGCAACGGGTGTTCGCGTCGCCGGACTCTTCTTTTTTCTCTTGACAGGAAAACTCTGGTTTGACGGTGCCCAACTGGGTGCCTTTGCTCTGGTCAGTTGTGTGGTTACCGAAACCCTGGTGATTTCATGGCTGGCCTGGAAAGTGCGCCCGACCCTCCAACGTGACGGTGAGGAAAAATCTACCCGGGATATTCTGCGTTATGCCTTCCCCCTGGCCTACTCCTCATGTCTGCAGCAAACAATACCGCTGTTGATCAGCGCCATTATCGGACGTCTGCATGACGGGGCCCTGGCTCTGGCAGCCTTTGGTATCATCCGTGGCTTTCTGTTTCTACTCGCCGGACCGATGCGTAACCTGCAGCAAACCTACATGACCCTGGTCAAAACCGTCGATGACTACCGCACACTGGTCTATTTCAGCGTCACCCTCTCGGCAGCCATGGGACTGATCATCATCCTGACAGCAGGGCCGTTACATCAATTGATTCTGGGGCAAATGCTTGGTGTCGAAACCGACCTGCGGGATTATCTGCGCGTATCTTTTGCTGCCTGCGCCCTCTTTCCTTTCATGTATGCTGTCAGCAACCTGCTGCGCGGCTGGTTCTCAGGAGCGGAACAGACTCGTCAACTCGGACGTTCCACCGTTATCAAAAGTGTCTTCCTGCTGGCAACCTGGTGGCCACTGGTCGCCTGGCAACCACCAGTTCCCGGCATCGCTATTGCCATCACCTTGCTGCTGGCAGCCGAGGCTCTTGAAGCTGCTTACCTCTACCGTCAACGCCGGCAACAACCCGCCGCCATCCGTGCCCTTGCTCCGTTCTGAAAAAACACGTTAAAATTGACCATGAACACAGCCGCAAAAAAGCACCCCTGTCCCGATTGTTCCTGCTGTCAATGGTGTAGCGACCAGCGCTGTCGCCTTTGTTTGAAAACGAATTCCAAAAAAACGCTGTCACTTCGGGAACAGATTGAACTCTACGAGCAGATCAACTGTAAAAAATGCCCAAAGCAGGAAAAGAAGCTTGCGCAAGAAAACCGCTGCAGTGATGGTTAAGCAAAAAAACTCGATAAAAACCCTTCTTAGCATACTTACTGCGCGCTTTTTTTCATGACAATCAATGTTTTACTGTGTTTAAATGCGCGCTGCTGAAATTACCCAAGAAGGAGCCAGACCATGTATAGCTGTTCCGACCTTAAAAAGGGGTTAAAGTTGATGATTGATGGCGATCCCCACGTCATCGTGCAGTATGATTTTACCAAGCCGGGCAAAGGCCAGGCCCTGTACAAGTGCAAACTTCGCAACATGATCACCGGTTCACTGTTTGATCGCACCTACCGCAGTGGTGAGTCTTTTGAACCGGCCCATCTCGAAGAAAGAGAGATGCAGTACCTTTATCAGGACGACACCGGTTATGTCTTTATGGACAAAAAGAATTACGAGCAGATTGTCCTGACAGACGACACCGTCGGTGATGACAAATATTTTCTGGTCGACAACATGGAGGTGGAAATCCTGATGCATGGAGATCGCGGTATCGGCATCAGTCTGCCTAACTTTGTTAATCTGCGTGTCACTCAGGCCGATCCGTGGGTCAAGGGCGATACTGCCGCCGGCAACAACAAACCGGCCACAGTGGAAACCGGTTACAACCTGCAGGTGCCATCATTTGTTGAAGAGGGAACACTGATTCAGATTGACACCCGAAACGGAGAATACGTAACACGCGTCAAGGAATAATCGTGGACCCAAACTGGCAGTTGGCCCGCAAACAGCCTATCTTGGTATCAAGAGCCCGGATTCTGGAAAAGATTCGGGCTTTCTTCATAGCACAGGGTTTTATCGAAGTCGAAACCCCGCATCGCCTGCCGGGCAATGCGCCCGAACTTCACATTGATCCAGTCAGCAGCGATGGCTGGTTTCTGCAAACCTCCCCCGAACTGTGTATGAAACGGCTGCTAGCTGCCGGTTATGACAAGATTTTCCAGATTTGTCGTTGCTGGCGGGCCGGTGAACGGGGACCGCATCATTTGCCGGAATACACCATGCTGGAGTGGTACCGACGCGACTGCGACTACCAGCAACTCATGAAGGATTGTGAGGGACTCATCCTCAGCCTGACAGGCAATACAGGTCTGGTTTGGCAGGCCAACAAGGTGGACCTCACTCCTCCCTGGCCTCGGCTATCTGTGACAGAGGCCTTTTCACAACATAGTTCTACTCCCCTTAACGAAGTTACTGATGTCAATTTTTTTTCCGAACTGATCAGTAACGAAGTTGAACCCTGTCTTCCGAAAAATAAACCACTGTTTCTTGTAAACTACCCCGCCCTGCAAGGCTCCCTGGCCCGCACCAGATCCCAGAATCCTGACGAAGTGGAGCGCTTCGAGCTTTTCATCGCCGGCCTCGAACTGGCCAATGGGTTCTCTGAGCTCACCGATCCGAAAGAACAATCCAAACGCTTTGAAGACGAAGAGCGGCTGCGCAGAGCAGCAGGAAAACCAGCCACCCCCTTCCCGGATAAATACATCGCCGACCTGCAGACCCTGTCGGATGCGGCGGGAATAGCCCTTGGAGTTGATCGACTGTTAATGCTCCTATGTGACTGCCCATCTATCGATGAGGTTGTCTGCTTTACTCCTGAACAACTCTAACCCCGACAACCCACGTATATTTCTCCATCTGACAGCCGATCTCGCCCATGGCAAATCGTCACATGCCCTAACCCTTATCTCTGTAGATTCCCACACAAAAGCATGGCAATCAACAACAGCAACTCCAAGACCGGCACCTGAAATAGAACAGCATTTCATTAAGCAAAACACCGGTTTTGTCCTTTTTTGTGGTTGACACAACCATATAACAACGTATTATAACGCCGATTCTAAAAGACACTATTTCGCAATTTTTATCCTGAAAAATGGCCCACGGCCACATTCATATCAAATAGAGTTTCCACTTTTTTGCGCAGATAGTCGCGCCAACGATCTGTCTGCGATCGAATCAACTGCGATGACAAATGAGCGAGAGGAGATTTCCCTATGGAACATGGACCTGCCGTCAACCTCGGCAATATCAGTGCCACAGACCATAAATATGGATTGTGGATCAAACACATAGACCATTTTGATATGGAGAAAAAAAGAGGGTGGCATCATGACTGAACAGTCGAAAAACAGCGAGCTGACACGGGAAAATTACTGGAAAGAAAACCTGAAGATCCTGATCATCTTGTTATCCATCTGGTTCCTGGTCTCCTACGGTTTTGGAATCCTGCTGGTTGACCTGCTGAACAAGATTCAGTTCTTTGGGTTCCCTCTTGGATTCTGGTTTGCCCAACAGGGTTCTATTTACGTCTTTTTGATACTGATACTTGCGTACATACGGCTCATGGCCAACTTGGACAAAAAGTACAAAGTATCGCACTAAAAAGAGATAAGGGAGCGCATAGAAAATGGACAACTTACAATTAATGATCTACCTGGTATCCGGTGCGACTTTTGTTCTCTACATCGGCATATCCATCTGGGCCAGGGCTGGAGCCACCAAGGACTTCTATGTCGGTGGCGGCGACATCAAACCATATATAGCAGGTGCAGCAACCGCAGCAGGATGGATGTCGGCAGCATCATTCATCTCCATGGCCGGCATGATCTCATTTCTCGGATATGACGGCAGTGTCTATCTGATGGGCTGGACAGGCGGCTTTGTCTTGCTGGCAATGCTGCTGGCCCCCTATTTGCGCAAATTCGGCAAATATACAGTGCCTGACTTTGTTGGTGATCGCTACTATTCCGACGCGGCACGGGTGGTAGCTGCCGTTTGTACCATCTTCATTTCTTTCACTTACGTTGCCGGGCAAATGCGCGGTGCCGGTATCGTATTTTCTCGTTTTCTCCAGGTCGATGTTGTGACCGGCGTCATCATCGGTGTTGTCATTGTCTTCTTTTATACCGTCATGGGCGGCATGAAAGGGATCATCTACACCCAGGTTGCACAGTACTGCGTCCTGATTACCGCCTATCTGGTTCCAGCGATCTTCCTTTCGATCATGACGACAGGCCACTTTCTGCCCCAGACCGGAATGGGCGCTACTCTCCTGCCGGCCTTTGCTGACGGACAAACCGACGTTTATATCCTGGATCGACTTAACGGCCTGCTTACAGAACTCGGCTTTACCGCCTACACCGACGGCACAAAATCCACAATAGACGTGTTCTTTATCACCATGGCACTCATGTGCGGCACCGCCGGCCTTCCACACGTCATCGTGTTTTTCTTCACCGTGCCCAGCATGCACGGTGCCCGCGTTACTGCTGCATGGGCACTGTTCTTCATCGCCCTGCTCTACACCACTGCCCCTGCAATTGCCGTTTTTGCCAGGACAACGCTGGTCCAGCAGATACACGGACAGGAATACAAGGAGATGCCGCAGTGGTTCTCAACCTGGGAAAATACCGGGCTGATCAATGTTAAAAATATGACGGAAGACGAGGACGGGCGCATTATCCTGAGCCTGCACGATGAAGCGGCAACCAACAAGGTCGAACTTGATCGCGACATTGTAGTACTCGCCAATCCGGAAATCGCTCAGTTGCCAAACTGGGTAATCGCATTGGTGGCAGCAGGAGGCCTGGCAGCAGCACTATCAACATCTGCAAGTCTGTTGCTGGTCATTTCGAGTTCTTTTGCCCACGATGTTTTATCCAAGGTGGCCATGAAGGGTAAACTATCGGATAAAACCGAACTACTCATCGTCAGGATTACGGCAGGAGTCTCTGTCTGCATCGCCGGCCTGTTCGGTATATATCCACCAGCATTTGTGGCCCAGGTTGTGGCCTTCGCCTTCGGGCTGGCGGCATCGTCATTCTTCCCGGTTATCATCATGGGCATCTTTTCTACCCGGATGAACAAGGAAGGCGCCATTGCCGGAATGGTCTCAGGCATGACCTTCACCTTCACCTACATTATCTACACCGTCTTTATCAATACCGATCCCAGTATCTGGTGGTTCGGAATTTCCCCGGAAGGCATCGGCGTCCTGGGTATGCTGCTCAACTTTACAGTGGCCTTTGTGGTCTCCCGCATGACAGCACCTCCTCCTGCACATATCCAGGAGCTTGTTGAAGACATTCGGATGCCATCCATAGAAAAATAAGCCCCAGCAAAAAAGCCCCCGAGAAATAATCTCGGGGGCTTTTTAGTGCCGACAACATCTACAAAAAGGCAAATCTCTCAGGGCAAAGTCAGGTCCGTATCAAGCCAGAGCCTGATACGTCGGCAAGCGTGCAGACCATTAATATGCCATCTGATACAGAAAGTATTTCAAACGGGACCCTTTGCCCACTACAGATAAAAAAAGTAATAGGCCATCCTGAACAGCACCCCCACCAACATCGTGGCGATACCGATTCGATTGACAACAAACTCCTTACGTGTCAAAGCGATACGTGGCGACCAGAAGATGAACAGACTGTTAAAATCCCCCGTTCGGCGAACGTACATATAAAACGAAGCGAAAATAGCCAGAAAGCCGACCAGCAGAAAAATGTACTGCACACTGTTCAGGAATATTGCCAGCATTGCCTACCACCCACACTTTCTGGTTCCATCCGAAAAAACGTTCTGAATCCTCTCCATCTCATCGTTGCTACGGATCCTGTGGGGCTCCATCATTGCAACGACCTGCATTGATTCAAGATGCTCGAAAACATAAGACGTCAGACAATGACATTGTTCTGCCGTAGGATTATATTGTCCCTCCAGGCATCCTTGAAAAAACTTTTCTGCTGTCGTCTCGCGAAAAGAAAAATACGCCAGGATAAGAAAACAGATTGAAAGAAACAACAACCAACGCGGAAGCCTGCCGGATCTATACATCTTACCAAAAAATCTCATTATAAACGCTCAGTTACATCTTCGTGATAGCGACACAGGTTATAAAACAGCCAGAGGGAGGATCCATTATCCAGTTAACGTCACGACCCAAAACAGGCACAGAAATATCGAGGCACACTAAAATAAGCCAGTGCCACTGTCAACCAAATCCGCACCGACCATCAACTTGTAAAACCATATTTGACGTAACAAACCCCATGGTCGTCACTAATCCGACCTCACTATAACCTTGGCTGACATTGAAATTTTCACCATCTTTCCCCAACTTCAGTCCGGATTATTTAATCACCCCAGACCCACACAAAGAAACACAACAAGACAAAATAGAACGATATTTTGTCTTGCAAAACAGGTATTTGTATTTTTTTTTGTATTGACACAGTCGTAAAACAACGTATTATACCGCAAAATTCAAGGAACACTATTTCTCAATTTTTATCCTGAGATACTTTTCTTCAGCCAAATCTTATCAAATGGAGTTTCCATTTTTACTGCAAAGATAGCCCGTTAACAATGCGGTCAATTCGACTGCGATGACATCGAACGAGAGGAGATTTTTATGGGACATGGACCCGCCGTCAAGCTCGGCAAAGACAATGCCGCCGGCTTTAAAACCAGCTTGGGCATCAAGATGTTTTTCGGCTATGCCCTGTTTTACCTGCTGTTTGTCCTTCTGAACGTCTTTTATCCGAAAAGCATGGAGATAATCGTTTTCGGACAAACTGCTGCTGTTGTTTGGGGCTTCACCCTCATTATTCTCGCGTTTGTTATGGCTGTTATCTACAACCATTTCTGCACCCAGGCAGAAAAACGCTATAACGACTAAGGGAGAATCAAACCATGATTTACACTCAATCGCCACTGGCCATTGGCCTGTTCATAACCTTTGTCCTGTTTGTTCTCGGACTGTCTTTTTATCTGGCTCGTCGCACCAGTTCTGCTGAGGGTTACTACGCAGCAGGCGGCAATATCCACTGGATGACAAACGGTATTGCTTTTGCCGGTGACTACCTCTCGGCGGCATCCTTCCTTGGCATCTGCGGCATGATCGCCACCTCAGGATACGATGGCTGGATGTACTCTATCGGCTACCTTGGGGGCTGGGTCGTCGCCCTGTTTCTGATTGCCGAGCCAATGAAACGTCTGGGCAAATACACATTTACTGATGCCCTCGATTCCAAATTCAACTCCAAGTCGATTCAGTTAATGGCTGCGGTCTCGACCCTGCTGGTCTCAGTATTCTATCTGATACCGCAAATGGTGGGTGCCGGCGTACTGGTTCAACCACTCATGGGCCTGCCTCACTGGGTAGGGGTGTGTATCGTTGGTGTTGTTGTAACCCTGATTGTTGCGACGGCAGGTATGGCCTCAACAACCTACGTCCAGTTCTTCAAAGGAGCCATGCTCCTGGTTGTTTCCACGACACTGGTTGTTATGGTCCTGTTCCGCGGGCTATCATTATCACCGGAAAACGACGGCAAGCCTTATCACGATTTTTCCACCCTCTATGCTGACAGCGCCCTGGTCCTTGAAGACAGCAGCTATCGTGTTATCGCCGGCCTCGATTCAATTTACGGTCAGGAAGGCTTTGTCAAACTTGAGAGAAACGGTCGTGAGTCTATCTGGAAATTGCACCCGGCAGACAATGGCTACAGACTCGAAGAAACCCTCTTTGCTACCCGCCTGCATGACGGCACCCGCCTCTTTAACGGTGCCCCGGCTGAAGAAGGACGCTTCTTCCCGGTAGGCCACATCAAGGAACTGCGTATTGACGGTGAAGAGGTTGCTGCAACCGGGCCGATTGGCCCCTTTGGCTTCCTCTCAGCACTGACTGAATCAACCATCGTCCTGTGGGGCACCAGCTATGTTCCCGACAGCGAAGGCATCACAACCATCTATTACCAGAAACCTACTCCTGGCGCCCAGATTCTGCGCCCTGGTCTGCGTTTCAAGGTCGACAACGCCACCCCCATGGAAAAGTTCAATTTCATGTCGTTGATGCTGGCCCTGTTCTGTGGTACTGCGGCCCTGCCCCATATCCTGATTCGCTACTATACGGTTCCGAGTCAGGCGGCTGCGCGTAAGTCAACAATTGTCGCTATCGCCGGCATCGGCTTCTTCTATCTGCTCACTCTTTTCATGGGCATGGGGGCCATGACCAACGGCGTCATCAACCTGCTTGACAACAATATGTCGGCCCCCTTGTTGGCACTGTCTTTTGGTGTCTTCCTCTTTGCCATCATCTCATCCCTGGCCTTTGCAACAGTTCTTGGTACCGTGGCCGGACTGATCGTGGCGTCATCAGGGGCCATTGCTCACGACTTACTGGATAATTTTCTCGGTTTGAAAATGACAGATCGGGTCAAAGTTCGCGCCGGTAAAATATCGGCACTGGTCGTTGGCGCTATTGCTATCTATCTTGGAATTGTTTTTGAAGGAATGAATGTTTCCTTCCTGGTTGGTTGGGCCTTTGCTGTTGCGGCCTCGGCAAACCTGCCGGCAATTTTGATGCTGCTGTTCTGGAGCAAGACCACAGCCAGAGGTGTTGCCGCATCCATCACTGTCGGACTTTTCAGCTCTCTGGGCCTGATCATGATGTCACCCGACATGTGGTTACGCTATGGCAAGTTGCCGGCTGATGCTCCGATTCAGTTCAACAGTCCGGCGCTGATTTCCATGCCACTGGCGTTTGCTGCACTGATTGTGGTATCTCTGTTAACGCAAAAAGATGTCAATGTCGGTCACGCTACTGAACCGACCAGCAACTGACAGCAACACGCCTGTAACAGCACTATCTTTACAAACGGGCCGTCTCTGACAGGACGGCCCGTTGTTCTTCACGGTGATCAAAATGAACCGATTTCGTGTTACCCTCATTGCTGTCTGTATTGTTCTCTCCTGGCTGGCCTACAAGGATATCAGCCTTTATCTGCGCAACCCGGAACCTCTTGCCATTTCCATTGCCGAGCTGGAGACATTGGACAAAGCCCCAAGAGAGTGGCTGACTATCTCCGGGGGCTACCCACAAATTCTTCAGGGCATCAACATGACCGGCAGCATGGAATTTGAGGCATTTCTTGTGCCCTTGTCCAGCTCGCCGGACACCAGTCATTTCACGGTCTGGTTTGAAACCAGAGATCCTGAAGTCCTCAAGGCCCTGTCAACTTATTATTTTCTTCTCAACACTGAAGCCAAACGCATGGCCTTCCTTGAAGAAAACTCACATATATTTTCCGGTCAACGCACATTGACAGGCATGACCGCCGCCGAACTGGTAGCCAACTCCAATCAAAAAAAACTTGTCAATCTCCTCGAACAAATAGGCATTGAAACCACTGAAACACCCATTTTTATCAGTGAGTCAAAACAACCGGTTGCCTGGCGAGGTATCTTTTTTGCCCTGATTGCCTGCGCCGGCCTGATGAAAATCAGCTGGGATCTGCGCGTCAGGGTTAAATAACTTCAAAACAGAACCAATTAGCGCTCCTCTGCCACCCACTCACAGATCTTTGTCGTCGCGGCAACAACCTTTTCACAGTATGTGGACAGAAAATCGGCCCCCAACGCCTGATCAGGACGAATCTGTTCGGCAGCAGCAAGGGCCTTGGCACCGTCAAAGTCGACACAGGCGATACGGGCGGTCAATTCCGCTGCCGGACGGCCAAAACTGCTACCGGGAAGAATAGCCACGGAAACTTCCTGCAACAAGCGCCGACACAAAACCTCACTGTTGGCAATTCCACGTCCCTGCAGCCTTTCTCGTAGCGGCTCAAAATCAGGCAGCAGGTAAAAAGCACCATCGGGTTGAGCCACCATAATGCCGGCAGCTCTAAGGGTTGTGCAGATCCACTCCGTCAACTCCTTTAGAATACGACGGCAATTAAACAGATAGCGTTCTATCTCCTCGCCCCCCTGAAAGGCCTTTACCGCAGCATATTGTATTGGCGCGCTGGTGGCGGTAAAAGTTTCGCTGGCAACCACCGCCATGGCATCACTGAGCCAGCGCAATTCTGCCGGAAAAGCAAAGGAACCAAGCCGCCAGCCACCGGCACCGGCCCACTTGCTCAAGCCACTGGCAATAATCGTACCCTCCGGGTAAAATCGCGCAATGGATCGATGCTTGCCGGTAAAGTTCAACTCACCATAGATCTCATCCGAGAGCAAAATAATCCTGTATTTGCGTGCGACTGTTGCCAAAGCCTCTAATTGTTCCTCGGTATATGAACAGCCCGTCGGATTATTTGGATAATTCAAAATAACAATTCTTGGTTTGTCCGGATCACGAGAGCAAAAATCATCCAGTTCCTGCGCAGACAGCAGCCAGTTACTCTCCTCCTCCGTCCTGAGCCAATGAACGTGCCTGCCAATGATATGAGCCTGTGGTGCATAGGAAACCCAGCTGGGCGTTGGAATGATCAAATCACCATAATAAACCAGCTGCAGGATAAACATTAATTCCTTCGATCCCGGACCGATAAGAACATCATCACGGGTAATCGCCAGATCCTGGGTTCGACGATAGTACCCGGCAATGGCTTCGCACAAAGCCGGCAACCCCCGTACCGGTAGATAGTCTTTCTGATGTGCGTTGTTCTGCAGTTCCCTGACGACTGACCCTGGCACGGGAAAGGGTGACTGTCCCAGGCCAAGCTTATAGACAGACCTCCCTTCGCTGATCAATCGGTTACTTTCCTCGTTAATGCCAAGCGTCGCGGAAATCGGCAACCCGCGGACGTTAAGATTTAAATGCACCTCATGCCTTGCGACATTCATTTCCCTGTCTCCTTTTGATGATGGTTACGCGCCAATTGACGACTGTTGACTGTCGACATTTGCATCATACTCAGTTTACACCAAAAGACAATTCAAATCAGCGCTCCGATATCGTCTTAATAAAAAAAGCCGGACAGAATATCCGGCTTAGGTGTTGATCAAGTTTTCAGCTTTGCCTTCTGCGGTCACAACCCTGCCTCAACCGCAAGCACACTCGCAATGAAGCTGTGCAAACAGCCCCTGCCTACCCATCTTTGTGAGACCGCCCGCGATTTATCAGGATGGTCTGGTCAACCACCTCACCGCAGGATGTACACTTCCAGGCATCGTATGATCTGACAAAATTGTAATACTTTTCCGTGTGCATTCTCCCTTTACATTTCGGACATTTCATTTGCATCCCTCCTGTGTATTGACGTTGGCCTGAGTACAGCTGCAAGAATACCAACCGATACAAGTATACTACGCAGAAGTCGTGCCAATTTCAGAAATCAATAATTACGGGGGCCAATGTCGATATTTTTCAACACCTTACCTCATTAAAGCAGCAAAAGTAGAGACACAAACACACAATTATCATTGCTCTGCGCCCGCAAGACAGCAAATTCGTCATTTTTTTGGCGAAATCAGAAGGGGTGGCGACAGCGCTTTTCTCGACCGCGAACCATCAAGGAGGCGCTATTCATCAATGAATAGCGCCACAGTACTGACCCGTCACGATAATGACGGAACGGTACTGTGGCGTCAATTGTTTGGCGGCAGCTGCACTATAGATCGCAATGAACCAGATTCACCTACGCAGAGTACAGATGGTGAGCAATAATCGTAAATCAGCTGCTATTGCTGATCTTTATAGAGCTTGTAGGTGAATGCGTCAGCCAGGGCCTGATAAGAGGCATCAATGACGTTGCTGCTGACTCCGATTGTTCCCCAGCGCGTGTCCTGGTCTCCTGTCTCGACCAATACCCTGATCATCGAGTCTGTTCCCTGACTTGAAGGCAGCACCCGGACCTTATAATCGAGCAGTTTGATATCCTTAAGCTGCGGATAAAAAGTGATCAGTGCTTTACGCATGGCCCGATCAAGGGCGTTAACCGGTCCATTCCCGTCTGCTGCCATGTGCTCGACACGCCCACCGACCTTAACCTTGATGGTGGCCTCTGAAACCGGCAGTTGATCACTTTCTCGCAGGGTATCTATCACCCTGAAGGCGGCAATATTGAAATACTGCTTCAATTTGCCCATCGCCTTGAGCATCAGCAATTCAAAGGATGCTTCAGCCCCTTCAAACTGATAGCCCTGATTTTCAAGCTCTTTGATCTTTTCCAGTATCTCAAGGGTGACCGGATCGCTTCCATCGATTTCGATGCCGCACTCCTGGGCCTTGGCAAGGATATTGGAACGACCGGACAGGTCTGATACCAGAATCCGGGTTTTATTACCAACCAGTTCAGGGCGAATGTGCTCATAAGTTTCCGGATGGCGCTGAATAGCGGAAACATGAACACCGCCCTTATGGGCAAAAGCAGAGTTGCCGACATAGGCCTGATGTTTTTGCGGGCTGAGGTTGGCAAGCTCGTAAACTGCCCGCGAGGTTTTGCGTAGCAGCTCCAGCTTACCTTCTTCAAGGCAGTCTTTCTTTAGCTTGAGCATCAAAGAGGGGATAATGGAGCAGAGATTGGCATTACCGCAACGCTCCCCAAAACCGTTCATTGTTCCCTGAACATGCACTGCACCGGCGACAACGGCCATGAGAGAGTTGGCAACGGCACATTCACTATCATTGTGGGCATGAATCCCCAGGGGGATATCAACAACACGGCGCACCTGCTCCATGATGACGGGTATCTCGTGGGGCAGAGTCCCGCCGTTTGTGTCACACAGCACCAGACAATCAGCTCCGGCCTCTGCCGCCGCGCACAGGGTTTTTAACGCGTAGTCGGGGTTGGCCTTGTAGCCATCGAAAAAATGCTCAGCATCATAAACAACCTCGGCTACCCGCTCCTTCAAATAGGCAAGGGAGTCATTGATCATATCCAGGTTTTCATCAAGGGACACCCGCAAGGCCTCACGAACATGAAAGTCCCATGTTTTTCCGAAAATGGTCACCACATCCGGATTCGCCGAAATCAGCATCTGGATATTGTTGTCCTCGTCCGGGGTGATACGTGCGCGGCGTGTCGAGCCAAACGCTGCAATTTTGCTGTGCGCCAGCTTTTCCTTCTGTATGGCCTCAAAAAATCCGATATCCTTGGGGTTGGAGCCGGGCCACCCCCCTTCGATATAGTCAATACCCAGAGCATCAAGATGTCTGGCAATGCGGACCTTGTCCTCGATCTGAAAGGAGATATCTTCAGCCTGAGTACCGTCTCTCAAGGTTGTATCATACAGATAGATTTTGCTCATGAACCACTGCCCTTTCCTGCATCAGGCGATATCAGACTTATTCTGCCTGACGATCAAGTCCGAAGGCTTCGTGCAGGATACGCACGGCAAGCTCGGTGTATTTGTCAGAAATTACGCATGAGACCTTGATCTCGCTGGTAGAAATCATCTCAATATTGATCCCCTCACGGGCCAGGGTCTCAAACATGGTGCTGGCAACCCCGGAATGGGAGCGCATGCCGACGCCAACAATCGAAACCTTGGCGATGTTGGTGTTGTGGCTGACACCACGGGCATTGATGTTCTTGGCAACACCTTCGATAATCTGCAGCGCTTTTTTGCAGTCAGCCTTGGGCACGGTAAAGGTCAGATCGGTTGCTCCCTGATGAGAAATATTCTGGATAATCATATCCACGGTAATATTGCTCTGACTCAAGGGTGAGAAAATCTGGGCAGCGACCCCGGGCTGGTCAGGAACACCAAAAATACTGATTTTTGCTTCGTCCTTGTTGTACGTGACACCTGAAACCAATACGGCTTCCATTTCTTGATCCTCCTTCATGACAAGTGTCCCCTGCGAATCATCAAAGCTGGAACGCACATGTACGATAACGTTATATTTTTTGGCAAACTCAACGCTGCGAATCTGCAAGATCTTGGCCCCCAATGATGCCATCTCCAGCATCTCCTCGTAGGAGATCCTGTCAATCTTGCGCGCTTCAGGAACGATGCGTGGATCGGTGGTATAAACACCATCGACATCAGTAAATATTTCGCACACATCGGCCTTAAGAGCAGCGGCAACTGCAACAGCTGAGGTATCTGAGCCGCCGCGCCCCAGAGTGGTGATGTTGCCGTCGGAATCGACACCCTGAAATCCGGCAACCACGACAATGGTGCCACTTTGCAGGTCCTGACGAATCTTCTTGTCGTCAATCTGCTCAATCCGCGCCTTGGCATAGGCCTTGTCGGTCATCATCGGAATCTGGGATCCGAGATAACTTTTGGCCTTGTATCCCATCGACTTCAAGCACATTGACAACAGGGCAATGGTCACCTGTTCGCCGGTCGACACCAGCACGTCGTACTCGCGCTCGTCAGGTATCTCAGCAATCTCATTCGCCAGAGCAACCAGACGGTTGGTTTCGCCGGCCATCGCTGAAACAATGACAACAACCTCATTGCCCTCATCGAAGGTCTTGGCAACCCTGCGCGCGACATTCTGGATACGCTCCACTGTTCCCACTGAAGTTCCACCGTACTTCTGAACGATCAGAGCCATAGCAGTTGCTTTCCTCCTTATCAGAAAAAACCGACTGAATTCGTCGGCATCTAGTATTTATATGCAGCGGTCCTTCATAACAAGAAACCGGGGTCTGGTCAAAGCTATTTTTTGGGAACCGGGTGGACAATATCAAAACCGGCGGACTTGAGCTTTTTCTCCAAACCCATCATCATTGCAGTCGACTCCCGGCCAATGCCACGCAGAGTCAATTGCCGCCGGTGTTCGTCCATGGCACAAACATCGACCCACAGCCCGTTGATGTGCGGATCCTCCAGCTTTTCAGGCCACTCAACCAGGGCAACACCACGTCCATAAGCATATTCATCAAAGCCAATGTCGCGCAGATCTTCAGGGCCACTCAGGCGATACAAATCAAAATGATAAAGATCAAGCCGGGCGCAATAGTGATTCATCAGAGTAAATGTCGGACTGGTGATCGGCACCTCGGCGGCAACACCGAGCCCGCGAGCGATTCCACGGGCAATGACCGTTTTCCCGGCACCAAGATTCCCCTGCAGTAGAATCAGCAGCGGTTCCGCAAGACACTCGCCGACACACTGTCCAATCAGCCTCGTCTGATCCTCGCTTGTTGAGGTCAGCGACCAGGACAGCATCAAGCCTCCATTACCCGAATGAGATCAAGGCGAGCAACGACACCAATCATCTGTCCACTCTCCATCACCGGCAATAAATGGACTTTATGTTTACTCATCAGACCGGCCAGTTCATTTACCGGCGTGTCCAGTGTACAGGTTACGGGATTCCTTCGATACAGATCCCCGACCTTTGTCGCCGTGACCCGGTCAACCTCTTCCTTGAATTTTTTTTCGCTGCCCAATGCGAAAACCCCGTCGAACAAGGTCATCACCGTCGGGATATGCAAGGGACGCTGATACTCTATCAAGTCTGTTTCACTGATAATACCGACCAGTTTTCCATCAGCGTCAAGAACCGGCATGTTGCTGTAGCGGGTCTCGATAAACTTCTGTGCCAGATCCTTCAGGCTGGTATCGATAGAAACCGACACAACCTCAGTGGTCATAATTTCCCGTGCCGTTAACATGGTCAAACTCCTTTCCTGTATTGCTCAAGCTCTTCGCGCACGCGCGGCAGTTGTCGAATCACATCACCGGCTGTCATACCGGCAGTTCCCTGATACCCGGATATCTGCTCAGCGGCACGTCCATGCCACCAGGCTGCCAGACTTGCGGCAGCCAAGGGTTCAAGCCCCTGGGCCAGCAGGCCACCGATCAACCCGGTCAGCACATCGCCACTACCACCGCTGGCAAGACCGCTATTACCACTACAATTGATACAGATACGACCATCAGGAGCAACGACAAGAGTACGGGCACCCTTGAGTAACAGTACCACCTGATGCCGACAGGCAAAGTCTCGCGCGACCCGGAAACGATCCGCTTCAATTTCAGCCACTGTCATCCCGGTCAGCCGGGCCATTTCGCCGGGATGGGGGGTCATGATCAGCGGAAAGCCCCGACGCTGCGCCAGGCATTCAAGTTGACCGGCCAGCAGGTTTAACGCGTCGGCATCGATGATCATGGGTTGCCTGATTGAACTGACAAGTTGCCGCACCAGACGCCGCAATTCATCGCTTTGTCCGATCCCGGGGCCAATCGCCAGCACCTGGCAGGACTCTGCACAAGCGGCAATCTGATCATAGGCGGAAAAAGCCAGCAATCCGTCATGATCAGACAAGGGTAGCGTCATGGCTTCGGTAAGCTTGACCTCCATAATTGCATGCAGGGCCGCAGGCACCGCAACCGTCACCAGACCACAACCGCTGCGCACTGCGGCTTCCCCGGCCAGAGCGGCCGCACCGGTCTTGCCGCTTGAACCAGCCACCAGCAACAGATGACCGAAACTGCCCTTATGGCCAAAGGAAGGACGTTCCGGCAACAAGGTCCGTGCCATAGCGACGTCAACCATCCACGCCTGAGGCGACACCTCCACAGGTCGATGACCACGCGGTATACCGATATCAACAACCTCAAGATCTCCGGCATACAGGGCCCCAGGCTGACTGACCTGGCCGATTTTGGGATGGTCAAAGCTGACGGTCAAATCTGCTCGAACGGCGCAGCCACAAATCCGTCCGCTGGAAGCGTCAACTCCGGAAGGAATATCAACCGCCAGCACCGCTGCCTCGGTCTGATTGATCAGATCAATGGCCGCAGCCGGCAGGCCGTGAATATCGGCATTAAGACCGGTTCCGAACAGGGCATCAACAATCACAGTCGGCTGCTGAGCGGCAACAATCTGCTCAAGTTGTTTCACATCCGCAACAAAAACCGTCTCGACCTGACAGCCCTCGAGAATGCGCAGCATGACCGCCGCATCGCCGCTGATATCTTCCACAGCGCCAAGCACCAGGGTAACAACCTGCCAACCGTGATCAGCCAGAATTCGCGCAATAACATAGCCATCACCACCGTTATTACCCTTGCCGGCAACGACCAGAACCGGTCCGGGAAATCGCGGAGCAAACCTTTCCTCGAGCAGATGAGCACAGGCACGGCCTGCGTTCTCCATGAGAACAACTCCGGGAATTCCCAGCGTCTGAATTGCATGGCTATCTACTGCAGCCATTTCTGCCGCACTGTAAAGCTGCATCATTTCTCCAGAATCACCGTGGCCACGGCGTAATCACCATCGTGAGAATAGCTCAACAGGGTTCTCTGAACGCCACGCTCGGTCAGCATCTGCGCGGCCCGTCCACTCAACACCAGAAAAGGACAGCCCAATTCATCGCGCTGAACACAGACCTGTTGCCACGAAAGACCATCGCGCATACCGGTTCCAAGAGCCTTGAAAAAGGCTTCCTTGGCAGCAAAACGAGCAGCAAGGGCCTGGGCCGGTTCGCGCCGGGCAAAGGCGTAATGTCGCTCATCCGGACAAAACACCCGCTCAAGGACAGGTGACTCGTCGTCGACAAATTTACGAAACCGTTCTATTCGTGCCAGATCAACACCCATCCCGACGATGGCCACGCCTTCCTACCCCTTCATCAGTTCGAGCATTTCGCGCACGGCTCGCTCCATGCCAACCAGTGCGGCCCGAGCGACAATACTATGTCCGATATTGAACTCTTCAAATCCGTTTAACGCCGCCACGGCCGCAACATTGCGATAATTCAAACCGTGCCCGGCACTGACCCGCATGCCAAGCTTGCGGGCAGCAGAACCGGCCAACTCTATCCGCCGCAATTGCTCCTGGCGCTCCTTGTCCCCGCGCATTTCGCAATAGGTTCCGGTATGAATCTCGACCATATCAGCCCCGACACGATGACTGGCCTTGATTTGCTCAAGATCGGGTTCAATAAAAAGACTGACGCTGATCCCCCCCTGCTGCAACAGGGAAACTTTTTGCTTCAATCCGGTTTTCAGCAGATTAACATCAAGCCCCCCTTCCGTCGTCAACTCATGCCGTCCTTCCGGAACCAGAGTGACAATATCCGGCTGGGTCTTTAAAGCAATAGCAATCATCTCTTCGGTGGCTGCCATCTCCAGATTAAGTCGGGTTTTTACGGTTTTACGCAAGATCTCCACGTCACGATCCTGGATATGACGCCGATCCTCACGCAAGTGAACAGTAATCCCATGAGCCCCGGCAAGCTCTGCCAGCACCGCCGCTGCGATGGGGTCCGGCTCGTCGATACCGCGAGCCTGACGGATCGTGGCGATATGATCAATATTCACACTTAATTTAGGCACGTGCTGACTCCTGTAAACAATGGCAGACTAACGGTAATCCGGCAGGGTGTTGAAAAACGTTTTCGAGGT
>OBJA01001077.1_pt1 | contig 20145 bp, 21 predicted proteins | sample 1519751 | NCBI WGS metagenome assembly OBJA01 (sample SAMEA3881238, study PRJEB22517) | soil metagenome | biome: lake sediment; feature: soda lake sediment; material: sediment, water from around vicinity | place: India | collected 2013-12-23 | depth 3 m
AGGAGTCAGAAGTCAGAATGCTCCGGCACAGTTATGCGTGGATTCAAGAATGCCTTTATTCTCCCGCAAACCGCAAAGGGAATAATTACAGGTATTGTGACTAATAAACTACTGAATTGACTCCTGAGTAATCCAACTCTCACCCTTTGCGTCTTTGCGCCTTTGCGAGAGAACCCGTTCTCCCTCCCACAAAGGCTTTCTCAATCGTTCTGACTCCTGAATTCTGAATTCTGAATTCCGGCTTCTAACTCATATAACGTAATTAATTTGGTTTCTTCGTGTACTTCGTGCTCTTCGTGGTTAAATAATCAAAGCCTTTATTCTGTTTTCGAAAGGACGTCGCAAGGCGTTTTTTTTACGTTTTTAGTTTCATTTCTATTTTTATCGGAGTATAATAATCGTATAAACGAATATACGAATTTAAGACTTTTTAATTAAGGGAGTTTTTCCATGGATAAACTGGTGGATGTCTTAAAATCGCTATCGGATCAGACACGTTTGAGAATTTTAAACCTTTTATACGAAAAAGAGCTTTGTGTCTGCGATATCATGGAAACGTTGGATATATCTCAGGCCAAGGCATCTAGGCACTTGATCTATCTTAAAAACACCGGGCTTGTCAAGGACCGAAAACAGGCGCAGTGGGCTTATTACTCTTTGGTAAGGGACGATGAGCTAAAGTTCATTGACACATTGGTCTATGACAACTTGAGAAGCATGGAATGCTATAAAGTAGACTTGAGTAACCTCTTTGAATGCTTGAAACGGAAGAATAAGTCTTGCGATTAAAAAATGAACTCCATGGAGGAGAACGTTTGGGAATGCCTTTTTAATGGGAGAACATCGGGAGAAATACTTTTGCCGAGTGGAGGATGAGTTATGAGTAAAGAGAAATCGCAAGGGATAGGATTCTTTGAGAAATATTTAACCCTTTGGGTTGTCTTATGTATGGTCCTTGGCGTATTGATCGGTCGGTATTTGACAGTGATCCCGAGATTCTTAGAGCGCTTTGAATACGCGAATGTCTCAATACCCATTGCGATCCTGATCTGGATCATGATCTATCCCATGATGATGAAGGTGGATTTTAAGAGTATAAAAAACGTAGGGAAAAGCCCCAAGGGACTTTACGTGACGTGGGTAACGAACTGGTTGATTAAACCTTTTACGATGTTTGGAATCGCGTCATTCTTCTTCTACATCGTATTTAAAACGATTATTCCTATGGATTTGGCCAGAGACTATTTGGCTGGAGCTGTTTTGCTGGGAGCGGCTCCGTGTACAGCTATGGTATTTGTCTGGAGCCATTTAACAAAAGGGGATCCGGCTTATACCGTGGTTCAAGTTGCTACGAATGACTTGATCATTCTTTTGGCGTTCACTCCGATTGTCGCATTTTTGCTGGGGATCGGCGGAGTTCGCGTTCCATGGCAAACCCTGGTTTTATCGGTCATCCTTTTTGTGGTCGTCCCATTGACTGCAGGGATATTCACAAGATTACACGTGATCAGGGATCGAGGAGAAGCGTATTTTAATAACACTTTTATACCGAAGTTCAACCATATCACGATGGTGGGATTGCTTCTGACACTCATTATTATCTTCTCTTTTCAAGGGTACGTTATCCTAAACAACCCATTGCACATTATACTGATTGCAATTCCCTTAACGATTCAGACCTTTTTTATTTTTTTCATCGCCTACTTGGCGGCGAAAGCGCTAAAGCTGCCGCATAATGTGGCGGCTCCGGCCGGGATGATTGGGGCGTCGAACTTTTTTGAGCTTTCTGTAGCCGTTGCCATAGCCTTGTTTGGACCGACATCGCCTGTTGCCTTAGCGACGATCGTCGGGGTTCTGGTGGAGGTGCCGGTTATGCTTACACTTGTTCGGATTGCCAACAAAACCCGTCATTGGTTTCCCCAGAGCATAGTAGTGGAGATTGACGAACGGCAAGTGATGGAGGAGGATGAAACATGAAATTTGCGGTCATTGGTGACGTTCATAGTAATATCTTTGCCTTGGAAAGTGTCTTGGCCGATATTGAAGGGAAGGATATGGATTTTATCCTGTGTACCGGCGATCTGGTGGGGTATGCGCCGTTTCCCAATGAAGTCATCGATGCTCTAAAAAAGGCGCATGTTCTGTCGGTGCAAGGCAATTACGACGAAGCCATCGGGAACCGGAAACTCATCTGCGGCTGTGACTATCGGGATGAAAAGCAGCTGGAGATGGCTAGTCTGTCTGTAAGATTCACCAATGAAACAATCCATTCAGATAACCGGGACTATTTACAGGAGCTTCCGCGGGAATTAACCCTAAAAGGCGGCGGTTCAAGCATCCGGGTGGTTCATGGCAGCCCGCGGCGGAACAATGAGTATCTCTTCGAAGATTCCGTTGAGGTTCAGGAAGTTGTTAAAGAGCTGGAAGAAGATGTCCTTATCTGTGGTCATACCCATATTCCCTATATCCAAGTTATCGACGGCAGATATATCATCAATGCCGGTTCGGTCGGCAAACCGAAACATGGGAGTCCTCATGCCACCTATATGGCTGTGACAGTGGCTGGGAAACAGATTGATGCGTTCATCCAAGAGGTTCCCTACGATGTGGAGAAGACGGCGAAGGCCATCGAGGATAACCCGATGTTGCCCAATGAATTTGCGGAGATGTTGCGCAAGGGGTAGATTCATAAAATTGCAGTCCGTGGGACCCGGTTCAGATGGCGGTGGAGCAGGCATAAAATGGTTAAAATAATAGTTGCAAAACACAACAGTTTGATGATACAATTAAATTGAGGTGAAAAACCATGGATTTACAATGCAGTGCCGGTGCGTTACGGGAAGTGATTCGGCGATTGGAGAGAAAGCTTGGTGTGCTCGATGAAGTTCAATCCTCTTGCTGTGGTGTGACCTTCGCCCAATGCCATGCACTCGTCGAGATCGGTAGAGCCCAGCGCTTATCCTTGAACGACCTCGCCAATATGATTGGCTTGGATAAGAGCACAATGAGCCGGACGGTCAATAACTTAGTCAATGGGGGAATGGCAGTCCGAGAGAATGATCCTATGGACCGGCGATACCTAACGATTCGTCTAACGGACCTGGGTTTAGCGGCCTATCAGGAGATAGAAAATGGGATGGACGCTTATTTCAGCCGTATCTTTCATTCCATTCCTTGCGAAAAAAGAGAGCAAGTCATTGAGAGTTTGGAGATCCTATTGCGGGCACTGGGTCATGAGGGTTGTTGTAAAGAGTGCTGATTACAGCAGGGAACGGGAGAGTTAGAGATGAACGATGCAGAGAAACATCAATTTCAACCATGTTGTAGTGAAGATGGGACCTGTTCATGTGCTGGTTTGGCGTTAGAAGGCGAAAAACCGGCATTGTGGATCATTGGGCGGGTCGATACCCCAATCGGCATCATTCCGCAGGTCGCTACCGATTTAACATTCCGAGATCGGGTGGGCTCCTGGAAAGCCCGGTGGGATATGGGGAGAATGGATTATAAGGTGTCTCCCGGGCTATATGCGGTGGGCCATCCAGAGTCAACCTCCCCGGTGCTGGTTTCTGCCAATTATAAGTTGAGCTTTGATCGGCTTCGCCAGGAACTGAAGGGCTTAAATCTTTGGATCTTGGTCTTGGATACCAAAGGAATCAATGTCTGGTGTGCGGCAGGAAAGGGCACCTTTGGCACCGACGAACTGGTTCGTCGGATAGCATGGGCCCGATTATCGGAGGTTGTAACGCATCGTCGATTGATCCTACCGCAACTCGGAGCCCCTGGCGTTTCTGCCCATGTAGTTCGAGAACAAACCGGGTTTAAAGTGATCTATGGACCCGTCCGGGCCCAAGATATTCAAGGGTTTTTGCAGGCAGGAATGAAGGCTACGCCTGAGATGCGTGAAGTAAAGTTCGGTGTCGTTGATCGTCTAATATTGACCCCAGTTGAGCTGGCGGGAATTGCTAAACCGGCGTTGTATATCATGGGACTGCTCTTTGTGTTCAACTTAATATTGAATGGAACCGTTTCGTTTTATTCGTTGTTGGGCAAAGCGTTCATTGATTTTCTACCCTTCATGGGGGCCGGCTTGACTGGGGCGGTTCTGGTTCCGGTGCTTTTGCCCTATATTCCCGGACGGGCTTTGTCCTGGAAAGGGTGGTTGATGGGACTGGTTTGGACTGGAGTTTATCTCAGATTCCTGACTGCACCCGGCAGTTTGCTGCATGTTTCAGCTTATCTTCTGCTCATTCCTCCCGTCGTCTCTTTTCTGGCGATGAATTTTACGGGAGCCACTACCTATACATCCCTCTCCGGAGTGGTTAAAGAGATGAAGGTTGCGATCCCTGCTCAGATCGTCTCTGCCGGGTTGGGAGTAATCCTCCTCGTCGTTAAAATGTTTGGTATGGGTTAACAGGTGATAGGTTTAGCACAATGTGTTGATGGGAGTGGAGTTGAGATGAGACAAAGATATTTAAAGAATGTGGTGACATTGGTTCTAGAGGAAGAAAAATGCGTGGGGTGCGGGATGTGTTTGGAGGTTTGCCCGCACAGTGTATTTTCAATGGATTCCGGAAGGGCCCATTTATCTAATCGTGATGGCTGCATGGAGTGTGGAGCCTGTGCCCGGAATTGTCCGGCGACGGCGATTACAGTCAGAGCGGGTGTGGGTTGTGCGGCGGCCATCGTGATGGGAGCGTTACGCGGTTCAGCTCCTTGTTGCGGGGACTCGGGTTGCGACTCGACGGGCTGTTGTTAGGTGAATGTAATAGAAAGGTTGCGTTGGAGAATGAATTTTGAGAACAAAGTCTATCTTGTTTCGGGTTCAGGGTCGGGGATCGGTCGAAGTTGTGCTGAGATGCTGCTGGAGCGAGGCGCAATCGTTTCTGGGTTGGATTTGAAGCAAAAGACGGTTAACCATGCGCACTACAATCATCATCAGATTGACATCATGGATGAAGAACGCATCCAGAGAGCTGTCGATGAGGTGCATGACGATTACGGCCGAATTGACGGGCTTGTGAATTGCGCCGGTGTTTACGCTGCTTCCAAACCGTTCTTTGAATTGACGCGGGATGAATGGGACCGGGTCATATCCACCAATCTTACAGGGCTTTTTCTTCTTTCGAAATACACGGTTCAAAAAATGATCCCCCAATGCGATGGACGGATCGTCAATATCAGTTGTATTCGCTCCCGAATATTCCGGCCTAACATGGCCGATTACGCGGCTTCCAAAGGCGGAGTGGTGGCTTTGACATCAGCGATGGCCTTGGACTTGAAGGACTATAACATCCGGGTCAACTCGGTGGCTCCTGGGTTTACATATACGGGGATGACTTCGGCATCCTTTGACAACCCGGAGATCAGAGCCTTCTCGGAAAGCCTTATTCCGACAGGGCGGATCGCCCAGCCTGGAGAGATTGCCAATGTGGTCTTGTTTCTCCTATCGGATATGGCGGACTATGTCAATGGAGAGACCATCTTTGTCGATGGAGGCTTTAAAACGCTAAAATAGATCGCCGCCGAAAGGCGGTTTTTTTATGATTTAAAGTTGATTCAGCAAGATAGTAGTCAGAAGACAGAAGCCAGTATTCAGAATGCTCTGGTACATTTATATGTTGATTCAAGGATGCCTGTTATTCTCCCGCAAAGGCGCTAAGAGGATGTGAAACAATATAAATTACGAGTATTGTGACTAATAACTACAGAATTAGACTTCCGTTTACGACTCCTGAGTAATCTTAATAATCATATTTTATTTTGTAGGGGGGAGGGGTAGCAAAAGCTTTCTGCGATTTGTGCTGGGTGATTTCGAATCGCTGCTTTAATTCGGTGTGTCCTGGAATATATATAAAACAAACTCATCCTCGGTCTCCTTCTCTTTGAGAGAGAGAAGGAGACATGGTTCTATGCTTCGATGCCGATAAAACCACTGGTTTAGGTCTTTTTTTCTCTTTTTGGCTGATGTCGTCCGTGACCGCTCATTTAACTGGATCCTAGGCGGGTGTTGGTATTTGTGGAGTAGGGAGGGTGGAGTGATGCCGTTTTTAATTATTCAGTCCTACCTGATTGGGTCGATTCCTTTTGCTTATATCTTTGCTTGGAATTGGCGTAAGGTCGATATCCGCCGTTTGGGTTCGAAGAATGTCGGCACCACCAATGTATTTAAAGAGATCGGCGTACTTCCTGGACTGATGACTGGCATTTTTGATGCTTGCAAAGGGATTGCCGTTGTTTTGCTGGCAAGAACGTTTGGGGTCGGGTGGGCCTTTGGAGCCTTGATCGCTGCCATGATCGGCCATAATTGGCCGATCTGGCTTGGTTTTCACGGGGGAGGCGGACTCGCCACCTTTATCGGGGGTATGCTCTTTATCTCCACCTGGTGGATTGTCCTCATCTTGCTTGGACTATGGTGGATTATTTATAAGCTTGTAAGAGCCCATGATCATAGCGCATTGCTGGTCTGTCTTATTTCCCCGATTGTTCTAGGTTTGATCCATTCGTCATGGGAATACTTTCTCTTTGGGGTGGGAGCTGCTGGCGTAATCGGAGCCAAAAGGTTGTCGAGCATGAGACAGAAGGAGCATTTGCCGGAGATGAATCAATGCGGGTAGCATAAGTTATGTTATTTTATTTTAGAAGAGCAGAGACTCTGAGTTTCTTTTTTGGAAGATTTATTGCCAGTTGGACAATTAATCTGATTGAATCTATACACTCTTAGCTAAAAAGTCGGCCACGTCAACAACCGTTGACGCAAGCGAAGCAATGAAAATTTTAAGTTGATGTGGACGACAAGGGGTATTTTCTAAGTGGGACTTAACGAAGAAGGGATAAGGCATGGCAATGAAGAAGTTTTTGGGAGCATTTCCAAATGATTTTGTACAAAGCTTGGCACACTAAAATAACGCTAGGCGCATTCCTTCTCTGATGAGGTGTAATGGATGACCAACCTTTTAATTCGCTGGTTTGTAAAGGACTATCAAAATGTCTCTGATCTTGACGTCCGGGAACGGTACGGTAAGTTTGCCGGATATGTTGGCATTGTCACCAATGTGCTGCTCTTTCTCCTTAAGATTATTGCCGGTTCGGTCTTTAACAGTATCGCCATTGTCGCGGATGCCATCAACAACCTCTCGGACTCCGGGTCTTCTCTCGTCACGATAATCGGCTTTAAGCTTTCCGGGAAACCGGCGGATGCCAAGCATCCCTATGGCCATGCGCGGATGGAGTATATCTCCGGACTGATTGTCTCATTTATCATTTTATTCCTAGGGATCCAGCTGATATGGAGTTCGATTCGGAAGATTATCCGTCCTGAAGCGACGGAATTCAGCATCTTAGCCGTCTTAGTCTTGATCGTTTCTATCCTGGTCAAGCTATGGCAATCCTTATTCTTTAGGAGAATCGGCGAGGCGATAAACTCCACAACATTAGGCGCCACGTCGATTGACAGTCGAAACGATATTCTGGCCACTTCAGCGGTTTTAGTTGCTTTATTGATAACCCGTTGGACAGGCATCAATCTCGATGGGTACATGGGAGCCATCGTGGGCGTCTTCATCCTGTTCTCCGGCGTTGGTTTGGTGAACGATACCATCAGCCCGTTATTGGGCATGGCGCCCGACAAGGAGCTTGTGGAGCGTATCTATCAGAAGATCCTAAGTTATGATGGGATTATCGGTCTGCACGATTTGGCGGTGCACAGCTATGGCGAGGGCCGGTGTTTTGCGTCGGTACATTGCGAAGTCTGTGCTGAGCAGGATATTATGCTAAGCCACGACATCATCGACAATATTGAGCGGGATTTCTTGAAGGATGAGGATATTCAAATGGTCATTCATCTGGACCCCGTCGTTACCAATGATCCGAAGACCAATGAATTGAAGGCCATGGTTGAAAGGATAGCAGTTGAGATCTCGCCGGAGATTTGCATGCATGATTTTCGTGTGGTATGGGGTGTGAGCCATTCCAACCTCATCTTCGATGTGGCCGTGCCCTTCGAGTTTCAATTGAGCGATGATGAGTTGGTGGATATCATCACAAAGAAGATTCAAGGGATTAATCCTATATATCGTTTAGTAATTACCGTAGACCATAATTATGTCCCGAGTGAGTTGGATTCGGATTAAATGTTCCCATGAGGTTTTGAGACGATTGTTGCATTATAGTTTTAATTACCCTTGTTAGGCAAGGGTTTTTTATTTTGGAAGCGGAGAGTCTGAGTTCCTTTTTTTGGAAGAACGATTTTAGAAGGGTTGTTTGATAAAGGAGGTTTTTGTTGTTTTCTAACGAATGATTTCAATGATTAAATCTTTAAGCGAAGGAAAGGTGGTCATGCATGCTAATTCAGGGCGATAAAACGTACTTGGATGCCTTTGGCGAAGAGGATGTTCATATCATTAAGGATTGGATGAACCAATTTGAGTTACGCCGCTTAGCCTGGACAGAATGTACATGGCCATCAACGATGGAAGAGGCGCAAAACTGGATTCGATCAATGAACCATAGCGAACGTACCCGACTCTTAGCATTACGAAAGCTGGATAATGATGAATTGATCGGCTTTTTTACGGCGCGTAACATTAGCTGGATCTCTCGGAGTATGCGTTTTGGTAGCCTAATCTGGCCCCCGGCTTACTGGAATCAGGGGATGGGAACCGATGCTCGTAAAGCCTTTTTGGAATATGCCTTTAATTATCTAGGTATGCAAAGGGTCTATGGTTTTTTTGCAGGTTACAATATCGCCAGCCAGCGATCCCATGAGAAGTTGGGAGCCTCCGTAACCGTAGCAAAACGGGATGCAGTTTATATGGACGGCAAGTTTTATGATGCATATTGCTATGTGTATTGCCGAGAGAACTTTTTTGTAAAAGATCCCAAAAGTTTTGCAGTAAGAGAAAAGGATTTTACGGATGAAGATTTAAAACGAACCTACCATGATTTTTATGGAGTGCCAGAAGAAAAAGGAAAAACGCGGGAATGGATATCCCATCAGAACGTTATTCAGGACGATACAGGGGAACTGGTATTTCTTGTGGATCCAATCAAGCGAAGCGCGGATTTGTTGTTTTTTCCTCTTGATAAAAACCAAGTAGCGCCCCTTATTAGGCTAGCCGTTGATAAGGCGATCAGGAGCTATAACTTACACCGAATCCAGGTATGCCTACCGTCATCGGCTGATATTTGGGTGGAACCGTTGGTTCAATCCGGGTTTAGCGATGAAGGACGGATACCCGGTATTATCTATTCTAACGGAACATATCTCGATCTTTGTTTCTTTGGTTTAGTTTTTCAAGGGAGCTAAGATATGAAAAAGGTCATAATTACAGCTGCATTGACGGGTGCTGTTACCCATCGAACCCATACACCTTATGTTCCAATAACCACCGATGAGATCGTAGCAGAGGCAGTTCGGTGTGAAGCGGCGGGCGCTGCTATTGTACATCTCCACGTAAGAGATGCTAGCGGTAGGCCGGTTGTCGGGCTCTGTCCCTTTATTGAACTTGTCGAAGCGGTCCGATCTTCGACCAAACTGGCGATCTGTTTAAGCACATCTTCGTGGAAGAGCGATGCGAGTATCGTAGAACGAGTGGCCGCCACAGCTGCGAAGCCCGAATTGGTCTCCTTTCATGTGGGTTCGATGAATCGTGGAGGAAAAGTTTTCATTAACTCCATGGAATATCAGGAAGCGTTGATTGAAGCGACTTTACAATATGGGGTAAAGCCGGAATTTGAGATCTTTGACCTTGGCCAACTGGGACGAGCTAAGGAGATTCATGATTCCGCCGGTTATCCGGGTCCGTTCTATGTTCAATTTATCCTTGGAGCGCAAGGGGGGTGCCCTGCTCATCCCCGCCATTTGAGCCATATGGTCGAGTCACTGCCTCCAGATTCCATTTGGTCCGTTGCAGCCGTGGGCAGAGCTCAACTTCCAATGAACCTTATGGGTTTAATCCTAGGAGGACAGGTTCGAACGGGATTGGAGGATAACGTTTATCTCCGGTATGGAGTTTTGGCGGAAAGCAACGCCGTTTTGGTTGAACGTTTAACTTTATACGCTCGAGAACTAGGATATGATATTGCATCACCTGAAGATGCAAGGGCGATGTTGGGGGTGCCATTTGAGTCGCGCAAATAATCAAATGAAATATAAGATGGCACAGGCTTTGATGCCCTGGGTGCCATTGGGAATAAGTATGCTTTATGCGCAAATTACCAGCCTGTTGCTGTTGCCTTTTCATAGCCGTTTGTGGAAGCTTCAAAATAAATGGCATTTTAGCTTTGGAAAGAGTTTTATTTTATCGTGGCGCTTTTATTGTGCAAAGACAGCAAGGAGCATTTGGCGTTGGAGTTTAGATATTAAGGATCCATCGATTAATAAGCTTGTTCGTGTCAAGGGTGAAGACTATTTCAAGGATGCTTTGGGAAGTGGCAGGGGCATTATTCTAGTTTCGGTTCATACCTTCTCCTTTCATCTCTTTCAATTATGGATTGGTTTGAATTACGGTTCATATCAACCTTATTTGATTAAGGAATATAAAAAAGATCAGTATATTATCGGTGAACGTCAGCAAAAGATCTTCCAAGGAAGGTTGCTCCATTCCGATACAGGATTGTTCAAGGCTGTAAAAGTTTTAAAGAATAAGGGATTGATTATTCTCTGTCAGGATGTGGAGAGAAAAACGGCGGAATCCATCGACTTCCTTGGAAAGGAACGAAGGTATCCGCTGGGCGCAGCCCGCATGGCGGAGATGACAGATGCTTTGATTGTGCCAGTAATCATTGCCGGCGATTTTTTCTCTTGGAACCATGTTGTTCATTTCTGGCCCCCCCTTGACCCCAGGAATGGGTTCCTTAAGCCCGGTGTGGTTCAAGCCATGGAAGAGATGGTAATGAAGTATTTGGGGGACTGGGAAAATGTGTGATCAAGTGGGTTGGGGGAATAATGTTCTTGCGCCAAGTCCCAGAACGATCGATTCAATGTTAACGGAACTTGATCGAGTTTTAAATGAGAAGGCCGCTGTCAAAGACGGGGGCCAGGAATTGACCTATGGTGAACTTCACCGTTATTCACTGCGGATGGCTCATGCTTTAAAAGAAAAAGGAACCAGACCTGGAGATGTTATCTTACTCGATCTCTCTGTGGGCATTCCTTTGTTGGTTAGTTTTTTAGCGGTGACCCGTATGGGAGCTATTGCATTGCATGTTCATCGTCTCCTAAAACAAGATGAGATCACATGGTTGATGCACTTATCCAAACCGTGTCTCGCGATTGGCGGAGACTTTCATCTCACGAACCTTCCAACGTTTTCATGGGAAGACTTAAATTTATCATCATTACCAAAGGAAGTTTTATCGCCACCCATGGAAAGTGATACGGCTATGCTGAGAATTACCTCAGGAACGACGGGTCGGCCAAAGGTCATTCAAGTCAGTCAACGTCAACTCTGTCGGAGGATAGCCAATCCTGGAGTTCATTATCGCAGCGATGATGTGTATGGATGTCCTTCGCCCTATGCATTTCCCTGTTATCATATTGTCACGGCATTAGGCTCTGGAGGGAAGGTTGTTTTTCGCCACGCTGCAACTCAGTGGCAGATCGAACGAATGATTGAAGAAGACCAGATCTCATGTTTTTGGGGAGTTCCTTCCATGTATGAACAGGTTGCGATGGCAGGGAGTCCTGCAGTGGAATTTTCTTCATTGCGATCGGCCATCTCCAGTGGAGCATATTTGTCAGAGAAGACGGCTCGTGCTGTGATGAAACGTTGGAAAACACCGCTATATCAATTCTATGGGCAAAGTGAATTGGGTTTTTTAACAGAATCGGGTCCAGATACGCCCACAGGATCGGTAGGGAAGTCTGTTTATGGAGTTCAGATAAGAATTGGAGATAGCGAAGGAAAACATACGTCTGATAATATGCGGGGGAGAGTCCAAGTTCAGACAGAAACCGGTTTCCCCCCCTATCTCTCTGGAGAACAGCTGCCGATCGATGAAGAAGGTTGGTGGACAACGGGCGATTTGGGGTATCTAGACCAAAATGGGAATCTGTTTTTAACAGGACGGGAATCAGAGCTCATTCATGTTGGAGGGTTTAAGGTTGACCCGTTGGAAGTTGCTGATATCATCAGAGAATTCGATGGGGTAAAAGATGCTTATGTCTTTTCACGTCCACACCCTTTAAGGGGTGAAATGGTGGCGGCTGCAGTTGAAACCGATGGATTGCTTACGCCTGGAGAAATAAGAAAGCTATGCCACCGTAAGCTTCCAAGGCACAAGTGCCCGAGAAAGGTTTTTATGATCAGCAAATTGCCCCGTAACCCTTTGGGCAAAATCAACAGGTTGGAACTGCTAAATTTACTTAACCTTAGGGATTAAAACAGGGACCCCTATCTCTCAGAGAGAGACGGGGTCTTTTTTATATGAAAAATTATGAAAACTGTCGAAGACCTGGGATACCTTGGGACCTCCGCCGGAGGAGATGAAGATCAAGGAATTTTTAGATGGGTTGATGATCAAGCCGGGGGACACGGTGGTCGATCTGGGGACCGGTACGGGGCTATTAATCCCCTACATCTTTGCATATCAGCCTGGAAAGGTCATTGCAGCCGATCTCTCCTCTAAGATGTTAGAGAAGGTCGGAGAGAGGCATTCTGCCCGATGGGGGGAGAGATTGGGCTTGTTGCAGACCGATGTTCACGCTCTGGATATGGAGGACCGATCGGTGGATGTGATGGTAGCGCCAAAGCCGATCAGGAAGAGAATCGATGAAAGCTTGGAGAAACTTCTAGCCATGTTGCGCAGCGGAGAGATGGGGCCGGTTTTTGGTCTGGCGCGATGAAAAGTTGACGGAGTCTTTTAAGCTATCGAAGGAGAATACCCGTGTCTTTAAGCAAGAGGAGGGGATTGAACACTATATCACACCGGCCACGATGCGTTATATTCGAAATTTGATCATCTATTTCAGTTCGGATCCCCATCGGATACACGAGTTGGATAGCATGCAATGCAATTCGGACTACCCGGACCATGAAGACCTGCAATACTTACGAGCTTGGCTTTTTTAGCCACGACAACAGGCCATAGTATTATCCCAGAGCGATCTCCCAAGTATCCTCCGGTGTGTTCCAGTCCTTATACTTTTCCTCCTCGCCACGGGCTTTCCAATCCGAATCGATGGTTTGATTTTAACTGCTGCAATGTCAAACCGTTCATGCCTCCTCATGGCCCACGGAGACGCGGGTTTATAAAATTTACCAAAACCAAGTCGGCCATGGAACATAGGAACCATGATCAGTGCTTAGATTGCCTTTTCCAGTCTTCCATTGTTCATTTTGCCAATGAGATGGTCGGCGGTGCGGGCCGCGATGGCCATGATGGTTTCGGTGGGATTGGCCCCGCCGGATGTGACGAAGACACTGGCGTCGCAGATAAAGAGATTAGGGATGTCGTGGCTTTGACAGAAACCATTTACCACGGAACGGGCTGGGTCGTTGCCCATGCGACAAGTGCCCATGACATGACCGCTGTCAGGGATTACAAAGGATGGTCTGCCGCCACGTGCGGCCAAGATTTGGTTGGCTTTTTCGACGGCATGCTTGATGAGGAGATTATCGTTTTTACTGTAGCTAAAATTAATGAGCGGCCGGGGAATGCCGTATTCGTCCTTTTCATTACCCAAGGTAATCGTATTATCTTCGCTGGGCAAGACTTCGCCGACCAGGGATACCTGGGCGTAGAAATTAAAGTCCAACATGATATCCCGAAGTTCTTTGCCCCAATAACCGGCCTCGACAGCTAGGTTTTTGGCCATAGCCACCGGCCTGTTGCCGTGGGCATTTAACGAATATCCGCGGACAAACCCCCGGGCGGGATCGGTCTCATAGAAATCCTGGGTGCAGGCCATAACCGGCGTCCCTTTATAGAGTCGGATCTCTTCGTCGAACTTTGCGAACACATCATGTCCGCTGTGGACCATCAGGTTTTTTCCCACCATGCCGCTGCTGTTGGCCAGGCCATTGGGGAATTGGGGACAGGTGGAATGGAGCAATAGGCGAGGAGTTTCGATGGAAAATGCGGATATGATCACAATTCTAGCGCGTTGCCGATAGTTTTGGCCTTCGTGATGGAATTCAACCCCGGTAACTCGACCATCCTGGTCCGCCAGGATCTGGGTTACCATAGCATCGGTAAGGATCTCGGCGCCGTGTTGGATGGCTTTGGGGACGTGTTGAATGAGGGGGCTGTATTTTGAATTGGGCATACAGCCCTCGTTGCAAAAACCCCGGTTGGTACAGGGAGGACGACCATCGAAGGGAGCGGAGAGGATGGCCAGAGGCGCTACACTGCTACGAATGCCCAGGGCTTCACAGCCCTCCCGGAAGATCTGGGAATTGGCGCTGATGGGTTCGCGCTCCGGATAGGGGTATGGCCCATGAAACGCTCCCCAGGGGAAGTGTTTCGGCCCGGAAACCTTGATATCGTTTTCGATCTTTGAGTAGAATGGCTCCAGATCCTGATAGGAGATGGGCCAATCCTCCGCTACGCCATCGGTGGATCGAACTTTAAAATCGCTCTCGTGAAGGCGATAGAATACGGAGGTAAAGTGGACGGTTCCGCCGCCGACGCCTCTGCCTGAGTTGTTATGGCCGAACTTTATCGGATCATTACCGGTGGATAGCCGGGTATCTTGCCAGCTAAGGGAGTAGCTGTGCAGTTCGTCACTGGCAAAGTCGGTTTGAGGGTTCCAGAAGGGTCCTGCTTCGATGGCAACCACATTGAGCCCGGCTTTGCTCAATTCATAGGTCAGCACTCCCCCCGCAGCTCCAATTCCAACGATGCAAACATCGACTTCTCGATCACCATATTTTCGGTGGTTCATATCATTGTGACGATGACCTTCGTAATGGTCGCAATGGTGTTTGACTGGGTCACGGTTCTCCATCTTTTTTACCCTCTCCTGACCTTGCGCGTTTAGGCTCCCAGGGATCCAGGAAGGCCATTTCGATCCGGTAATAGCCTCTGGGATAGGCGGGGCCGCCATGGCCGATCTCCTGCCATATGATGGGATGAGAGTAATAACCGCTGATGATGATATCCAGCAACTTGTTGAAGAGATCCTTCTGGGGCACGGTCGACCATTCCGGGATGGGGTATGCCTTTGCCAATTGGATTGAGGCCAAGATCTCAAACTGTTCCTTTACTCCAATAGAGAGGAATTCTTGACTGTATAGGCTTTGGGCCACCTGATCAATGGCCTTTAGCCCCTGGCGAATTAGAATTGGCATCGGTGGGGTCTCGGGCTTTCTTTGACTTTCGCCATATTCATTACGGAGTTGTTGATCCAGATGATAGACGAGCCAACCGATGATCTCTTCACGATCATCGTAGACCAGGTGTTGGCTGATGGCTCGGATCATCGCCTCTTCATAGTCATCGAGATACTTCAGTCTCGGAAAAGGTCCCAGCCTCTTCAGAACGATCTCCCGGGTATGGGCATCCCATTCTTCTTTTTGGGACAAGAGGTCATAGTCGGGATAGTGGGTTTTCTCCGTCATTATAATCCATTCTCCTGAAGAAGTCGGAGTAGGTCTAGGGTAGAGACGGTGACCACGATGAGAGGAAGAATGACGGGCGGACCTATCATATGATTATGGATGTTCTGTCCGCCCACCCGCTTGCCTACACCAGCGAAATGGAGGAACGCACCCCAAAGGTTTGTTGTAATGACGAAGACCAGATTGATCAGGAGGAGGGTTAACAACCATCCGACGGGGAAAAACTCGGCAAAGAACAGGACAACCGCCAAGGTATATAGGGAAATTACAGGCACCCATAGGCTCCAGTGGTAAAAATTCTGTCGGTAGTGGAAAAGGTGGGCGGCTAATGCCCATAACACCCATTTTCCGGCGTGCAGAATATTTTCGAGAACTTCAATGAACTCAAGATTCATTCTTCATATTCCCTTCTTTATAGGTTGGTCTGCTCTGCTAGAACTTCGCTTGGACTCTTAACCTGCGAGGGAGTAGAATTATCCATGATTCCTTATTCTTACCATAAAATTTCCCTATAAAAAAAGAAATATACTTTCCCTGGTCAAATCACAGGCTTTGACAGAGAGGTATGGAAAAAACAGCTTTTTTTCACAAGAATAAAGGGTGATCGATATGCTTGATGGAATTATCATCTCTCCTTCTTTGGAAGACTATTTGGAAGTCATTCTGAGCCTAACGGAAGTGGATGAGAAGGTTCGAGCCACCGACCTGGCTGAGAAGCTCAATGTGGCCAAGTCCAGCGTCGATCAGGCCGTTACCAACTGGTGCAACTTGGGCTTCTAAACCACGAGCGCTATGGTCCGCTGGAACTTACCGACTTGGGACGGGTAAGGCTAATCGAATCACGTTGCGTCATGGAATCTTAAACCGATTCTTCGTGGACGTTTTGGGAGTTGATAAGGTCACCGCAGAGAAAGATGCTTGTTTGGTCGAGCATTATATCAGCCCGGCGACGATGGAGAAACTCGTGGCCTTTCTCGAATCCCAGGTGGGTTACGATGAATAAGAAAAGGGACTGTCTTCGCTGCAAGACGGTCTTTTTACTGATGTCCCAGTTTTTATGAGAATTATTCCAAAGACACCGAACCATTCGCTCTGAATGACATACTTTGTTATGAGGGGAGGTTATAAAATGCTGGAACAAACCGTTAGTACCCAAGCAGTGGTCTCCATCATTGAACAGTTCCTTACAAGCCTTGTCAACCTGATTGTGAGTGTGCTCCGATCGATTCTGGGATTCCTTGATGGTTAATGATTAGCTGGCTCCAAAAGCCAGCTTTCTTTATATCTCTATTTGTCTTACATTAGGACTAAAAGTGCTTGACAAGAACCCTATTATTTGATACTCTTTAAAAAAAATAAACCAATGCGTTGACAGGGAAAACACACTGCACTATGGCGTTTTAGAGAGCTGTTGGATGGTGCGAGACAGTACGTCGGGCAGGATGTGAACTCCCCCTTGAGCAGTCAGCTGAACGTTACGGCGACTTTGGCCATGGATAGCCGCAGCAAGTAGGTGGAACCGGGTTTATCGCCGTTATAACGATAGAGCATTCATCCCTTGGATTGATGCTGCTAAGTGGGTAGTTATACCAATTAGAGTGGTACCGCGGAAGTCAACGCTTTCGTCTCTTGCTAAATGCACAGGATGAAGGCGTTTTTTAATGTTCAATTTACAAGACTCATCATTCAACGGGCCAGACTTGTGACGGCGCCGGAAACAAAAGGAGGATTATCAATGAAAATCGCATTTTCGACCCTGGGTTGTCCCGATTTCGATTGGGCCGATATTTATTCCATGGCCAAAGACCTCGGTTTTGACGGTATCGAAATCCGTGGATTGGGCAACGAAATCTTTGCGGTCAAGGCGCAACCCTTCACCGAGAGTCAGCTGCCGCATACGGTCCAAAAACTCGCCGATTTGCGTCTGGAGATCCCTTGCCTCTCTTCCGGTTGTTGTCTTCGGTTTGCCGAGAATGAAGAGAAGAACTTCCATGAGATAGTGGAGTATATTACCCTTGCATCGAAATTAGGCACCCCTTATATCCGCATCCTTGCTGATCTGGAACCCCACGTTACCGGCGAGGTCGATGACGAAGTGGTCCTGACTGCCTTGCGGCGGCTCATTCCCGTTGCCGAGGAGAAGGGCGTAACCCTTTTGGTGGAGACGAACGGCGTCTATGCCGATACAGCTCGTCTGCGAGGGCTCCTCGAACATGTGACCAGCGATGCGGTGGGCGCTTTATGGGATGTCCATCATCCCTACCGGTTCTTTGGAGAGACCCCTGGGAAGACCGTCCAGAATCTCGGCGCTTATATTCAATATGTTCATATCAAGGACTCCATCGTGGAGAACGATAAAGTGAAGTACCGCCTGATGGGGGAGGGCGACCTGCCCATCGACGAGATTATGATGGCGCTTCGCTCGGTGAACTATGACGGCTATGTTTCTTTGGAATGGGTCAAACGCTGGGCGGCGGATCTGGATGACGCCGGGGTGGTCTTCCCGCACTTTGCCAACTTTATGAGCCGTTACTCGGAGAAGCATGCGGTAAAGGGCCGTCTCTTTGATAATAATGCCAAGACTGGAAAGTACGTTTGGGAGAAGGATACCTTGATCGATCTGACCTTCCCCCAAGTGCTCGACCGGATGGTTGACGAGTTTCCCGATCAATACGCTTTTCGCTATACCACCATGGATTATACCCGGACGTATAAAGAGTTCAGAGATGATGTGGATACGTTTGCCCGGTCATTAATCGCTATGGGTGTTAAGCCTGGAGATCATGTGGCCATCTGGGCGACGAATGTGCCCCAATGGTTCATTACCTTCTGGGCCACTGTAAAGATCGGAGCGGTTCTCGTCACGGTCAATACGGCGTATAAGATCTACGAGGCCGAATATCTGCTTCGCCAGTCCGATACCCACACATTGGTCATGATCGATGGATTTAAGGACTCTGACTATGTCGGGATCATCAAAGAACTCTGCCCCGAATTGGAGACCGCAGAGGCAGGTAAGCCGCTCTATTTGAAGCGTTTGCCCTTCCTGCGTAATATCATCACCGTCGACTCCAAACAGAAGGGGTGCCTGACGTGGGATGAAGCCGTGGCGATGTCCACGAAGGTTCCGGTGGAAGAGGTCTTTCGACGGGCCATTGCCATCAATCGTCACGATGTCTGTAACATGCAATATACCTCGGGAACCACCGGCTTCCCCAAGGGAGTTATGTTGACTCACTACAACGTCGTAAATAACGGAAAGAATATCGGCGATTGCATGGATCTTTCCACAGCGGATCGGATGATGATTCAAGTGCCGATGTTCCACTGCTTTGGGATGGTTCTGGCGATGACCGCATCGATGACCCATGGGACCACCATGTCTCCCATGCCCTATTTCTCGCCGAAATTGTCGCTGGAATGCATCAATAAGGAGAAGATCACTTGCTTCCACGGGGTTCCTACAATGTTCATCGCTCTGTTGGAGCATGAAGACTTTGCTAAGACCGACTTCTCCCATACACGGACTGGTATTATGGCCGGCAGTCCCTGTCCCGTCAAGGTGATGCAGGATGTATTTGAGAAGATGAATATGACGCAGATCTGTATCACTTACGGTCAGACGGAAGCCTCTCCTGGATGCACGATGAGCCGTGTCGATGATTCCATCGAAGTTCGGGTCAGTACCGTGGGTCGGGCCCTGCCGGGCGTGGAATGCAAGATCGTGGATCCCCATACCGGAGAGGATCTCCCGGACAATGTGGATGGGGAGTTTGTGGCCAGAGGCTATAATATCATGAAAGGTTACTATAAGATGCCTGAGGCGACCGCGGCCGCCATTGATGAAGATGGCTGGCTGCATACCGGTGACTTGTCCCGGCGGGATGCGAACGGCAACTATAAAATTACCGGTCGGATCAAGGACATGATCATCCGCGGCGGCGAGAACATCTATCCCAAAGAGATCGAGGACTTCATCTATACCCATCCCAAGGTCAAGGATGTTCAAGTCATCGGTGTGCCGGATAAGCAATACGGAGAAGAGATTATGGCCTGTGTCATTCTGAAAGACGGCATGAGTATGACGGAAGAAGAACTCAAAGACTTTATCCGTGCCAACATGGCCAAACACAAAACCCCGCGTTACATCGATTTCGTGACCGAATTTCCGATGAATGCGGCCGGTAAGATCATGAAGTATAAGATGAGAGAGCAGGCTGTCGAGAAGTTGGGTCTCCATGCGGAGAGTCGTATCGTCACTGCCTGATGACAAATGTTGGGTTTGAAAAACCCAACGAACTTAAGGGGGGCTGCATCCAGTATGAGGCAGCCCCTTTTTTGAACATAATAGAATTTATAAGTTTTCAGAGTTGAAAAGTTATTTTTCAAAGACATAAAGGTAGGTATTTGGGGGACATTTCGAACCACGAAGCACATGAAGAGCATGAAGGCGGGAGTGGTTAAAATTATTATTAAGATTACTCAGGAGTCAGTAATCAGAAGAAATAAAGTTAGAATTCAGAATTCAGAAATTCAGGAGTTGGAACGGTTGAGAAGGCCTTTGTGGAAGGGGAACGGGTTCTCT